>Ga0079224_100010876_pt1 | contig 12507 bp, 30 predicted proteins | sample Stecom2015_FD_80414 | JGI IMG/M metagenome (GOLD analysis project Ga0079224, IMG submission 80414) | Agricultural soil microbial communities from Utah to study Nitrogen management - Steer compost 2015 | ecosystem: Environmental > Terrestrial > Soil > Agricultural land | place: USA: Utah...
GGCACTGGAGGGTGGGACTCGGTTACAGTCGAGCACCGGGCCAAGGGCACGGCGTATCTCGATGAGCACGCCCCCGGCTGGAACACCCTGCCGGAGAAGTGACCCGGCCTCTTTAGTGAGGGCCCCGCTTTCTTGCGGGGCTCTCGCCATGGAGGTGAGGGGAATGTCCCTGTACGAACTCACACCATGCAGCCGGAAAGACGGCGGCTGTGGGCATGCACGCCATCGGCACACCCGCGCACCCGGGAGTGTGCATAAGGTAATGAGCAACGGAGGGTGCCGGGCAGTAGGCAGTGACGGACGTTGCCCTTGTTTGAAATTCGTAGAATCCCAGGAGGCAAGGACCCATGGTCAATCCCGAATCTCCGGCTGAGGTAGAAACCCCGAAGCACAACATCAACGGGGGGCTCGGCGCCGCCCTGTTCGGTACCCTCGTGTTCGGCTGCTTGATCGGACTTCCCCCGATCATGTGGTACATCCTGCTCCCGAGCATCGTCGGGTACATCGTCGCCTGCAAGATCAAGTGAGGTCTCATGAATCTAGATCACTACACCGAGGACTGGCACCCGACCTATCGCATCCGTGACAAGTCGTACGGGGGTCGGCCCTGCTTCCTCGTAGAGCGCGTGGTGCCCTCCGGAGGGATGTCCTGGGGGGTCACGTCCTACACCACCCGAGAGGCCGCCCAGAAGGCCGTGGACGCCCTCACAGAACTAGTCCTGGACGAGGAGCCCGGCTACTAATGCCGGAACTACTCGGGCCGCTGCATGCGGCCTATTGGCAGGATGTTGTACCCTTCACAGATGGGGAGGTGACCCGTGTTGTGGCTTGAGGTGGCAGCCCCGATTGCCACATATGTCGGGGGAGGCATGATTGCCTACCGGGTGCGGTACATCAAGCTGTACAAGAACTGGCGAAGGTGGCAGGCGGAAGCTCCGAACGTCACTCTCGAATGGTTCGGAGAATACAGCATGCAACACGTCCGGCGACAGAACACAACCTTCTCTACTTACGTTCGGCACGGACAAAACCATCTTCCGCCTAGCCTGGTGGCTTTTCTGTGGCCTTTCTACTGGCCGGTTGTGGGTGTGCTCAAGTTCCTGCGGCCGGAAGTGAAGGTCCCGGACTACACAAAGATTCAAGAGCTGGAAAAGCTCGATTAACCTCGGAAAGAGAGGTCAGATGCGCGATCGTTACAGATAAACCCTAGGCAAATCTTGACACACGGGGGTGTCTAAGGGACAGTGGACGCTGCCTTGCACTATGTAGGGTAGTAAGGGTTAGGAGCAGACACGTGGACTCAGCTTTGTTCGATTTTGCTGAGGCTGCCATGGGGAAGAATACGCAGATGAGCTGGAGTATCAGTGCCGACGTTTTGCGTCGGCAGGTGTCTTCGGTGTTCGTCCGCTGTTCCAACCGGGACTTGACGGCGGCAGAGGCGTGCGACGTGGCGATGGATTTCGTCATGGCGAGGGTGACCAACATGCTGGACATCTTCACCGATTTGTTCGCCACGCTGGAGTCCCGGATCGACGTGCAGATGCATGGCGTCGAGATCCCCGCGCTGCTGGAGCTGAAAGAGTTTTTCCTTGGGTTGAATTCCGATGCGCAGTGGGCAACAGACAGCAAGATCACTAGGCGTGAGCTGCAACATTTGTTCGAAAAGGTCTATTCTGGGGAGTACTCGGCGACGACCGGGGTATGTGTCTTCTGCGACACGATCACGTCAAAGAAAGAGTACTACTTGGAGCTGCTGCACGGCATGTGTCTGCGGCTGACAGAGCAGATCGTCGAGGCCAAACAGTCCCAAGAGACTCAGCACAACCCTGAGAGAACGGCCAACGGAGATGACTAGCCCCACCTGGTTCGACCGTATGACCCGGTATCGGATCGCTGCCGCCTTCCTGTACGTACCGTTCCTGCTGACCCTGGTCGCCTGGGGTATGGGGACGACTCTGAGGGAAATGTTCTCTGAGTACGTAACGCGCGGCTTCTACTGGACGGGACTCGCCCTGTTGACCGTGGCACTTGCCATGGACGCCTGGGAGGTTTACGTTGGTAGGCGAAGGGTGAAGCAGCTCATCCGGGACCGTCAAGACGAACGACAACCCCGGGGGAAGCCCGCCAAATCCGACTGAAGTGAAGGGGATCTTCACATGCCCTACCCCCTTTGGCGCACGACATTATTACCCTGCCTACCGTAAAGTAGGTAGCAAGAGAACAGGGGCCCCACCCCCTGTCACGGGGCGGCCACCGGGTTTGAAGGGACCTCGGCCCGGTGGTCGTCACCCCCACCACCCCTACTGAAGGAACTCCCGCAATGAGCACTGCAATGCAGCCAGATGTAGCGACCTGGCATGAATTGCTGGCTACTGTCGAGAGCAACGAAGGCGTACATCGAGTGACGATGGAAACGCTTCGTCGTCTCGAAGGACGCCAGCGAGTGGGTAAGCACATCCTTTCGTCCATTGAGGACAAGCTAGCCACTCTCGGACTCGGGCACCTCCCCAAGGAATTGCCCAATCGTCAGCAGCAAACAGTTCTGCTGTATCGCGTAGGAACACCTGCCAGCGCTTTGGTGCAGGCAGTACAGCAAGGACTCACCGAGTCCCCCAGCAGTGAAGCCTACGACTTCCTGCGCCGCCTCAACACCCTTCCCGACCCGGACGATGTTGTCTCCAAGGAAGAACTCGCAGAGGAAGTGCAGGACGCAACCCAAGCAGTATTGGCCCTACTGCGTAAGGTCCGGCCGGAAGCCCAGTCGGGCCCACTACCCCAGGGTAAGGTCGTGGACATCACCACCCTTCTCGAAGCTGCCCAGTAATCCATGGGCAGCCGGTTACGCTCACCCCACACACAACCCCTTCAGAGCCTAGGCCGACGCTCTGAGGGGGTTTTGTGCGGCCCTGGTCGGATAGACGGTCCAGGGCTTTTCACTGCGCTCAGAGCTGCGGCTATTGGGTATACTGCTTACAAATCACCGTGATTTGTGAGGAGGTTCCAGATGGCACGCAAGCGGGTACCAACCAAGACATCCGCCCCGAGCAAGAAGGGCGGAGGCAAGAAGAGCAAGCAGCCAACTCAGAAGCCAAATCAGCAGCGGGTCGCCGTCATGGGGCCGACTGGCAAGGTTCGATTTGAGTGGCGGCCTTGGTAGAGGAAACCAATAAGGGCCCGAGGGGGACCGAAATGAACGCACTGGAAGTCGAAATGGAACTGATGGACCCGGCCGACTACTGGCGTATCCATCGCCAGGGTTGGCGTCAGCAGGGGGATGTCGCAGGGTTCTGCCACTACCCCAACCTGGCCAATTTCTACTACGACCTGGAAGAGGACGCCGACTGGCTTCTCGACCAGTTCGGCGTCAACTAAACACGCGTTACCTCGGGGGTTGCGGGTGTTTGCTCGACTCAGTACGGGATTCGGCTGGTCGTATGAGGACGAGACGGGCGCTCGCAGCCCTATCGTACTCTCCGACGTTTACCGGTACGCTGGAATGCTGACAGGCAAGGCGGTCCATGACGGCCGTCCGTGGGCTCGACCTCTTGGGGAATTCGAGGCCCTGTCCGAGAACGGAGTAGAGTGGAAACCGTTCTACCAACTACGAGAGATCATCCCTTGGGAGCCAGATGTGCAAGTTTTGTCGGGCGACGGACAAGGAAGTAACTGAGATCTTCATGGACGTGTGGGATGTGTCTTACACCACCCAGGAAGAAATCTATATCGACACGGAGCCGGACATCCGAGGGCCGCTCCGCGAACTGGACCGCCGTGCGGCTCAGGAGAAGCGTCGTCACCGAGGTGAGTGAAGGGTACCGGGGTTGCCCCGGTACCCTTTAGTGTTAGTATCGATCGAACCAACGAAGGGACCACCGTGAGCGATAGCTTCGACGACATCATCAAAGGCTTACCCGACGAGCCCAACAAGGGTGACACGCCGCTTAAGCACATCTGGGAAGCCATCGAGGTGCTGTGGCCCCAGTTCTACCCGGGCAACATCATGATCAAGGGTGTCATGGTGGCTGAGTGCCTGGACGAGGGCGGAGACCGAGTCTTACGGTTCATCGCACACCCGGACGCCACCCCCTGGGACATGGTCGGGATGATGGATTCCGCCATGGGTGACGCTCGGGCCATGGGTAAGTACGTGATCTTTGAGGAAGACGAGGATGACGATGAGTGACGAATGCATCCGGGGTCATTTCTGGGAAGTCTACTCCGGGGGCATCATGAACTACATAGAGTGCGGTGCCGAGGGCGAGGTCCAGATCACTTACGACCCCGAGAATGAGGAAGAAGGTGAGGCCGAGTGAGGCCAGATGTCGTACAGGTAACCCTGAAGGAATACGAAAGGCTTAAGGAACGCGACGAGGAACTAGCGGCCCTCGAAGCCTTCGGGGTAGACAACTGGGAAGGCTACGGAGAAGCTATGCGCTCTCTGGCGGAAGACATTCGCTCCGAGACCGAGAACGAGTAGAGACCCCGCCTTCCGACAGCCTACCGGTACAATTAGCGCAAACAAAGTGAGGGCACCCCGCCACTGAAAGGTGAGTGAGTGCGATGTTACGAAAGTTTCTGACCCTGGACGGGGAAGTTACAGCAGAAGAGGAGTGGACCGTGAAGCCAACGGACAGATGCTTTTACTGCGATCATCCACTCACCCTCGCGCAGGGGGTGCCTTGTCCCGTAGGGTTCAATGCCCTACACGATTTCATCACTCTGATCCAGCGGTGATGACCTTCCGAATCGAGCGCGCAATGGACTTTCAATCATTGCGTTTAGGCGATCCACTGCCCAGACCACAGTATGAACGGTTGGACTTAGACGCCGAAACGCACACAGCCTTTTGGCGGATTACCTTCCGAGAATTTGACTGGTACGGGTCCCGGGTACAGTCCAGACTGCTGTACCACAACAAGTCGGCAGCCTCACACGAAGGATCTCAATCATGACTGCAACGAAGGTAGCTCGCAACGAAATCAAGACCGGCGTCGGATTCCCGAAGCTGACTCACGCCGACCGTTCGGACGCCTACGCGTCCGGGGCAGTGCAGGCACTCGTCCGTGTGGAGAAGGGCGGAAAGGACCTACTCTTCGACGGTCACTCTTACGCTAAGCATGAGCCTGCCCTCATCACCTCCGGCTGGACCGTGGTCGAGGACAACCGAGAGCAGGCACAGAACCTGCCGACAGCCGCGTACTGATACTCTTGGAGAGCACAACCAAGCAGGTCTATCCCTGCTGTGAGGTCTGGGCTACAGCCCCGTTAGGGTCGGGTTGCTGGGTCTGCGGTAGTACGAGTACCGGTATCGATGTGGCGTCGTTACCTTCGTTTCACCCTTGGACCAAGGTGAATTATCTGGTCGGCAAACAGTCGGCCACCCGTCCGTACATCTAGCACAGGGCCCCTCCGGGGGCCCTTTGCTTTACCCGGGTCCGGTCTGTACAGTTAGTGTGGTCGGATCTCACAGGGAGGAAGACATGGCCAAGACTAAGTCGGGCCCCCGCAACATCCCCCAGGACGTCGAACTCTCTAAGGAGTTCCTGTACACGAACTACCGCGAGGTCATCGCCCGGATGTACGAGAACGGCATCTGCGGCAAGGACAACGCGCTTGCCATGCTCGACCGGGTCGAGGTCATGGTCGGAGAGGATAGTGAATGAGTGGACGCCATGAAGGACTGGCAGAGGTTACCTCACTCGAAGACCTGCTTGAACACGTAGAGAAGCGGATGAATTACCGCTACGCCAAGCACACGGATTTCGAAGACCTCAAGCAGGAGGCCCGTATCTGGGCCTGGCAGGAGTACGAGGCCGGTAACCGCGACCGCTGGGATATCCTGCGGAAGGCGAACAACCGGGCCCGTAACCTCTATCAGGACAAGAGCGGGTCCAAGCCATTCGGAAAGCCGCAGGCTTCACGGGATGGCAAGAAGGACGTCCGGGGGGATGCCTCCCGAGCCAAGATCCGGGCCTATGTGGAAGAGTACATTGCTCTCCACAACGAGAAGCCCAGCACTCGGCAGGTAGCCGAAGGCACGGGTATGCAGTATGCCAACGTCTGGCACCACATGAAGAACCTGCACGCCCGGCGGGAAGTACTGCACGACATTGAAGTCTGGAGTATGCCGCTCGATGTGGAAGACGGCAATATCAACCCTCCGGACTACGACGATTTCGGCAGCTTCGAGACCGAGACGGTTCGACGGCTGGTAGTGAGCGACTACATGAAGCGGCTCCCGGAGAAGGAACGGCTGGCCGTCTACTACAAGTACTGGGAAGACCGAACAAACCAGGGGATCGCAGATGGCCTCGGGGGTTACACTGCCCAAGTCGGTGCGAACTGGCTGAAGAAGGGTATAGCCCGTCTTAAGACCCTGGTTGCCATCGATCTGGACAGGTCATGAATTTGAACTGTCGAAGCTGCGGAGAGTTATTCACCGAGGGTGACCACGACATCTGTGCCGGTTGCTCTCGACCCGAACATCTATCTTGCGGGACTATCGAGCCCGTATGGCGAGCAGGGGATGTACACTTCTATTTCTTCTGCTCGAATTGCAACAGTTACCACGACGAATGGGAAGCACAGTGAGCCAGTACGAGAACCCGGTACAGTTAGCCGTCAGCTTCAACGCACCGGAAAACACCCAGGTAGTTCTCCAGGGCCCGACCCTCGAAGCCTGGCGTGACTGGCAGGAGAGCGGGGATGAGGCGGATTACTCTGCTTTCCTGGACCTGCTGCACGAACAGCTCGAAGACCACTTCGCTCTGTGGACCACGATCGACAAGTGGGACCTCGTACGGTAAGGAGAGCAATGCCCAGGCGCGGCTCACAACATCATCTCGCTAAGCTGACCGAGACTCAAGTCAAGGAGATCCGGGAGAAGTACGCCGCCGGGGGCACGTCCTACTGGAAGCTGGCCCTGGAGTACGACATCAATTCCACCGACACGATCATGAAGATCGTGCGCCGACAGACTTGGACACATGTATGAGTCAGATCTGCGTGACCACCGAGGTAGAAACCTGGGTGGAGGACGGTCCGGACGAGGACTACCGGAAGGGTGTGCCCTACTCCTACCGGGGTAAGACGGGCGGCCGGGTGAGCAACGTCGTCGCGTTCGTGGAGGGCGAGGCCCGCCCTTACTACGGGGACTCTCACGGCAAGGAACTGGACGCGCTCCCCGGTGATGTGGTGTACGCCGTCGTTGCCGACTACAGCACGGGAGACACCTTCGGTCGTGAGGGCGGTCAGGCCAAGGTCGTGGACTTCTTCCTGGACTCGGACCAGGCCGATAGGCTGCGCGAGGTCGCCGCACACACCCAGGACTACCAGTTCGAGTTCGAGGGGGAGACCTACTACGCCCCCTGGAAGGGGTATTTCGAGCACCTGAACTCCGTGGAGATCTGGGCCTGTACCATTCGGCCTGATCGATGGTCTGAGGGCCCCCGCCCCGGATATCGTCGGGGACACTGAAAGCCGGGTCGTCCCTCCCTAGTGCGAATAGGGAGGGGCGGCCCTTCCCAAGGACAAACCATGATTTTCTCAAATGACCTACGCCTGTCGTTCTATTTCCCGACCGTGATGGCCTGGATAGTTCTGTTTAACCTCTTCATCGCCAGCCAGTCCGAGAGCCCGTTTATCTGGCTGTACGTTCTGGCTTATGCCCCAGTAGCATTCGGTACAACAGTCACCGCAGGGTGGGGTGTGGCCGAGTGGTGGCAGAATCGGTACGACGCACGCAAGCTGCGTAAGCAGACGGAAGCCTACCTTTACGACCAGCAGTCCTTTCACAGCGAAGGCGGATACTGATGCCGTTACCCTTATCCGATTACCAGGAGATCTCTAGAGATTTCCTGCTCAACGCCGGGAAGGTGGCAGGATTATTCGACTCCCCCGGTGTAGGGAAAACTGCGCCAACCATCGTAGCCGCATGGGAACGTCATGTTCAGACAGGCTTACCAGTACTTATCACGTGCCCTGCGTACCTGGTGGAGAACTGGGCGTGGGAGATCAGCCGATTTGCCCCCGCCGGAGCAACTGTCACCCTCGCTAACGGCAGCGGACCAACCGCCCGGCGAGAGGCGCTACAGGCCGACACAGCGTTCGTCATTCAGTCGTACGCCAACTGGTCGGCCAAGGCCCCTAAGCCGAAGGCTAAGGCAAAAGAGCAGTACACCTCGGAAGATCTGGAGTCTCTGGAAACCTACGAGGCGGCTCAACCCAAGGCTCCAACCGGACCCAGGCCCGGGGAATTTCAGTACCCGGAGCTGCACACCCGCCAATGGGCGGTCTGCGTCTTCGATGAAGGCCATCGTTTACGGGGCCGGAACTCGCAGTGTACTAAGCATGTGCAAGAACTGCGGCGCGCACGAAGCGTTAACCTTGCGACCCCACTATGGGTGCTCACCGGTACACCCATCCTCAACAACCCAGGGGATCTCTTTCCGCTGCTTAACCTGTGGGACAAGAAACGATTTTCCAGCTACTGGAATTTTGTCGGAGATTTCTGCCGTGTTACTAAGACGCCGTGGGCGACGGAGGTCGGGCAGCTTCGGAAGGGAATGGAGGACGAGTTCCAGGAACTTATCGGTTCGTTCGCGCTGAGGCGTACGTTAGCCGATGTCCCCTCTCTGTCCGGCTTGGAGCATGTCGAGAAAGACTATTTCGTCAGGCTCCCGGCGTCCGTAAACAAGACGATCAACAAGGCCCGCGAGGAGTATGTCCTTGAACACGAAGATCTGGAGAAGGCTGAGTTCGTCAGTGGCGGTGGAGCGCTTTACTCCCGGCTCCGTCAGCTATCGACTCTACCTCCCACCGCTGAGAAGCCGAAGGTTGATTTTGTCCGCGACTTTCTCGAAGACTCAGTCGGCCCCGTGGTTGTTTACTGCTGGTATAAGGATAGCGCTCGGGGAGTATCGGAAGCCTTGACCAAGTCCAAGCGTCCAGTTACGCTAATCACTGGCGACGTGCCAACCGCGCGTAGGCCAGAGTTGGTTGACAACTGGAAAGCGGAAAAGGACGGTATCCTGGTAGCGACGATCTCTTCGCTGAAGGAAGGGATCTCTCTGATCCACGCCCAGGACGTGATCTTCCTGGAGCACTCGGAATTACCCGCCGATCAGGGTCAGTGTATCGCTCGGCTGAAGCGTCGGGGCCAGACTGAAGTGGTCCGAGTCCACCACGTGTGGGCCCGGAATACTCCGGATATGGCTATCAGACGCCATCTGTACGAGCGGACCACGGGGCTCAAGCAGGCTCTCACTAGCTGGCTGAAGGAGCCAGAATGAACACTATGGCCCTGCTTCTGGCAGGGAAAGAGGAATACGACAACGCGGGCGGAGCAGGTGGCGGGTTTCTCGTGGCCTGCATCATCATCTGGCTGTTGCTGAGTTCCGGCGACGGACCAAAGAAGAAGTGAGGGATTGTGAACAAGCAGTGAATGAGTTATTACTCTTAGCTGCCGAGGACACCCCCACATCGATTAGCGGTGGCGGGATCATCCTCATCCTGATCGTCGCGATCCTGTTACTCGGCGGCAGCAGCAAGGACAAGTGACACAATTAGCTGATACAGTGGAGGCCGCCCGGTAAAACCGGCGGCCTTCGCTACACTAACTGGAGAGACATGAACAGCAACGACGTTCTGCCTGCCAGAGTCCGAGACCAGGTCGGCCGCTTCCTCGATTACTGGGAGGCGCGCGAAGCCCGACCCAGGATCGCGTGCTCTGACTGTCAGTTCGAATATGTCGAAGAGGAAGGGCACGAATGTGGGCAGGGGCAAATACCGACCACATAAGCCGTTACCCTTTCGTATGCGTCTGTGGATTCAGCAGCGCTACAGATGCGGTATCTGCAAGAAGCAGATCCGCAGCCGAGAACTCTTCAAGGATCACATCAATCTCGACCACATCATCCCTAAGTCTAAAGGCGGGACTCGGGACCCGAAGAACATGTCCGTAGTGCACATGGCGTGCAACCAGCTCAAGGCCGACAGTTGCCCCTGTGATTTCTACGGGCCGGAATACTGCACAACCGATATCCATGGAGGAGACGGGGACCGAAGGGCGTCATGAAGGAATTCTTACACAAGCTCAGAACATTAATCTGGCCCTTCAATAGGAGGCCGACGAAAGATGAATACGGACTTATCCTGGCTGTTGCCGTATCGACGCGCGCTGATTGCTCACGCCGAAAGGTGGGCGCAGTCATCTTCGATGCAGAGGGCCGAATTGCCGGTAGTGGCTATAACGGTTCCTATCCTGGTGGTCCTAGTTGTCTGGCTGGGCAGTGCCCACGGGCTGCCTCTGGCGTTGAGCCAGGTTCTAGCTACGACACTGGGGCTGGTGCTTGTCATTCCGTTCATGCTGAGGGGAATGCTCTCCTCTACACCGACCGGGATCGACGAGACACGCTATACTGCACCGATGAACCCTGCGGAGGATGTCTCAAACTCCTTCGAGGATCAGGATTACGAAGGGTGGTCTGGCCAGATGGCGAACTTAACTTCCGATGAACTCGAATTCCTTTCCGAGTTAGTGGGCGAGTACCTTGAAGAGAACGATGACCTAAATCACCGGGAATTCGGTTTCGCCAAGGCACTGCTGGAGAAGATCGAAGAGGGCCTGGCGTGACTCGTAAGTCCTTCACGATCCCAGATCGAGACTGCGAGAAGTGCCACAACCCGTACACGCCAACCGGCGTACGGCAGAAGTATTGCCCGGACTGTCAAAACCCGTACTACGCCAAGTGGCGAGCAGCTAATCGGGAAGTCTCTCGCAAGAAACAGAAAGACCGATATCTGGACCCGGAAACCAACCGTAAGAGGCGAGAAGCCGGAGTACTGTGGAACATCCGGCAGTGGGCCCCCACTGAAGCGGAAGTCCAGCGGGTATTTGACCTTTGGCAGAATCGCACCGGGATCTGTGACATTTGCGGAACTACTGAAGACGTCACTGGTAAAGCCATGGCTGTGGATCATTGCCATGAGACTAACACCTTTCGAGGGTTCCTGTGTCACACCTGCAATACCGGTTTAGGTTGGTTCGGGGAGTCCGCAGATCGGTTAGCTACCGCTAGTGACTACGTGAGGAAGAATGGAAAAGTACTTTAGCGTCTCGGATATTCAAACCTTCTTAGCGTGCAGGACCAAGTGGGACCTGTCCTCCCCCAACCGTCAGAGCCTGCGGCACCGTGCTACGCCTCGCATGTACCTGACGCAGGGGTCGGCCCTGCACGCCGCTATCGAGGCACAGGAGAGGTCTAGTGCCGGGTACGCGACGATAGGCCCGTACGAGGCCGCTGAGGACTTCCTGAAGCAGGAACGCCTAGCCCGGGTCGAGCAGATCAAGCGAACCACAGGCTTCGAGCCCTGGGGTACGGAGATGGCGGAGTGGGACGAGAAGGCGGAGTTCACTCTTGCTCTCATCAAGCAGTACTTCGACCATTACGGCACCAACAACCCCCTGGCCGATCAGGGCATGGAATATATTGCCACCGAGGTGCCATTTAAGATCGACATCTCGGAGATGACCGGGATTCCGGGGGCTTTCTTTGTCGGCACCTGGGATGGGATTGCCAAAGATGCGCAAGACAATCTCTGGCTGGTCGAGAATAAGACCTACCAAACCAAGCCGGACCTGAAGGATCTCCAGGTGCATTTCCAGACGACAGGTTACGCCGTGGCCTGGCAGATGCTTACCGGTATCCCTCTCGTCGGGGCTCTGTACAACGGGGTAGCCAAGAAGCTGATCGCACCTCCGCGTCGGCTGAAGGACGGTAGCCTTTCTGCGGACAAGCGACAGCAGACCACATACGATCTGTTTGTCGCGGAAATGAAGCGCGACGGACTGTCGATTCACCATCCCAAGTACCAAGACATCCTGGCCAAGCTGAAGGGCATTAAGGACCAGGGGGACGACCGGTTCTTTTACCGGGAGTCTTTCTACTTCAACGAAGCCCAAGTAGAGAACTGGACCCGAGAGTTCGTGGACATTGTCCGCGAAATGGACAACGACCCCAAGATCTACAGGACTGTGTCCTTCAAGGGGTGCGGACCCCAGGGAGCCGACTGCTGGTGGCAGGACATCTGCTTCGCCAAGCACACCGGACAGGACGTTGACCTGCTGCTGGAGCAGAAGTACGAGGTCGGATCGTACGGGACGATCGAACGTGTTGACGGGGTTAGTGCAGTTAATGTAAGCTCGATAGCAGAACTACGAGAGGCACTGAGGTACCATGTCTGACGAGAACGAGAACGAAGTACCCAAGGATTTAGGCGACTTCATCAAGAACGTCTTTGGTAGCGAGTCCGCTGCGGAAGAGTTTGCTCGGTCTCTGGAAGACCCAATGATCGAAGCCTGGAAGGGTCTTTACGAGATCTACACCGGTCTACGGCTAGGCGGTTTTACTCCTACCCAGGCCGACGGCGTCATGGGCGCGTACCTGTATCGTCTCGTCACAGGTCTCGGAGAGGGGCAGTAATGGCAGTCTTAGGTGGACTCCCAAC
>Ga0079224_100010877_pt1 | contig 12506 bp, 15 predicted proteins | sample Stecom2015_FD_80414 | JGI IMG/M metagenome (GOLD analysis project Ga0079224, IMG submission 80414) | Agricultural soil microbial communities from Utah to study Nitrogen management - Steer compost 2015 | ecosystem: Environmental > Terrestrial > Soil > Agricultural land | place: USA: Utah...
ACCCCATTGGCCAGGTATTGTAGCACTCGATACCCCTCTTCAATCATACAGGGCGGACAGGCAACCCATCCGCCCTGCATTCGGCATTCTGGTGATCCCCTGACTGATTTCGATGCTTGTTACTCGGGCAGCGCTACATCGCCGAGGATCTCGATGGAGCCGTCGGCGGTGATCCGCCACATTTCGTATTCGGCGGTCACGTCACCGACTTCGTCCATGTCGACGCTGCCGGAAGCACCCTCGTAGTTGATCTCCTCGCCGGCCCGGATCAGTTCCAGAGCGCGGGCCACTTCGGACACAGCCTCGCCTTCGGGGCTGGCCACGGAGGCGATGTGGTCCCGGATGGCCGCACCGTCGTAGACGCCGGCCTGCTCGATGGCGAACAGGATCAACAGGGCCGCATCGAAGGTATGGGCGTCAAAGGGACCCGTGGGCGGTTCGCCGTATTCGGCTTCGTATGCTGCTACGAAAGCATCGTAAGTATCGCCGCCTACAGACTTGGGCTGGGTGCCCCTAATGCCCTCGATGACATACTTGCCTTCATCATCCTGGCCCACCAGGTCCGCCAACTCGTCGGACTGGAGGCCTTCGCTCAGGAACCAGCGGTCCACGTCCAGTATCCCTTGGGTGTAGGCTTCCCGCAAGATGATGGAGCCCGTTTCGGGATAGGCGATGACGATCACGCAGTCGGCGCCGGCATCGGCGATCTGCTGGACCTCACTGGTGAAGGTGGTGCCGGCGGGGTCGAACAGGATGTCCGCAGCCACCTCGCCGCCCAGGGCAGCATAGGTCTCGGCGAACACGTTCTTGAAGCCCACGCCGTAGGGGTTGTTCAGAGCGATGGTTGTGGCCGTGCTGCAGCTCTCATCCCAAGCCAGCTTGGCCATGACGGCACCTTGCAGGGCGTCGGAGGGCGCCGTGCGGAAGAAGAAGCCGTCGTCCTCATAGGTGGTGAAATCCGGCGACGTGGCGCTGGGGGAAACCATTACGACCTGGCCGGGCACTGCCTGGGCCAAGGCGGCCATGGTTTCACCGGAGCCGGCGGCGCCGACCACCGCCTGGACGCCTTCAACGTTAATCAAGTATTCGATGCCGTCGCGGGCGGCTACGTCATCGGTCTGGGTGTCGACGGCCACTGCCACGACTTCGCGGCCGAGAATGCCGCCGTTTTCGTTGACAATCTTAACCGCCAGCTTGGCGGCCTGAACCATGGGCGCACCCAACCAGCCCAGGTCGCCCGTTTCCGGCAGGAGGATGCCCAGCTTGATGGCATCGGAGTCCACCGGAGCGCCGTCCCCCTCATCGTCCGCCGGCTGCTGGCCGCCGCCGCCGCAGGCAGCCAAGATCAAGGCGGCGATAAGAAGCACGGGCAACAATGTAAGCCACCGTTTTCTCACATTACCCCTCCTGTTCTTGCCATGGCTATGGGCGTTTAAGTTACACCCGGACGGGGCTAATTCCTGCCTTTGGCGCCTTTCGGGGCGGAGGGGGATTCATGAAAACAGCCCGGCCGTCACGCGCCGGGCGGCCGGCGGAGGGCATCCTGCTGCCGGCTTAAAGATAAGGAAGCTGTTTCGGGCAGGATGAGGCGGAGCCCCTCGGGGATGCAGGCGAATTCCACGGGCAGGCGGCCGATGACCTCGCCGTCGGCATGAACGTGCAGGTGATCGGGGCCTTCTATTCTCACCTGGGCGGCCCGGTCCAGCTCCACCAAGGGATGATGGACATGGCTGCCGGAAAAGAGGCGGGGCAGGAGGCCCAAGGTGGCCAATTTGCCCAAATCACCGCCAACGATGATGTCCAGGCGGCCGTCCAGGAGGTCGGCCCCCGGCAAAATCCGCAGGCCGCCGCCGTAATATGAGGCGATGCCCACGGCCACCAGCAGGGCGCGCCGGCGGAGAACTTGCTGGTTGAGGTGGATCTCCAGGGGAGCGTTGCGGTAGGTGACCAGTTTTTTCATCACTGCCCAGAGATAAGGCAAGGTGCCCCCTACGATCTTGCCGCCCCGGTTGACCTCCGCCGCCACCTCGGCATCGAAGCCGACGCCGGCCACGTTGACGAAATAGCTGTTGCCGGCCCGCCCCAAATCCACATTCACTGTGCGGCTGCGGGCCATGGCCTGGGCTACGCGGATTGGATCCAGGGGCAGGCCCAAAGAGCGGGCGAAGTCGTTGCCGGTGCCTGCCGGCAGCAGCATGAGGGCGCCGGGCCCGGCGGCGGCGCCGGCCCTGGCCAGCCCGTTGACCGTTTCGTGGAGGGTGCCGTCGCCGCCGCAGGCGGCCACGATGTCGTAGCCCTTCTCTACGGCCCACCGGGCCAGATCTACCGCCTCGCCGGGGGCCTGGGTCTCCACCACCTGAAGATCAGCGGGGTTCATGGCCGCCCGCAATGTTTGGCTGATGCGGGGCCAAAGCTTGCGGGCCCGGCCCCGCCCCGCCTCGGGATTCAGAATGACGAAGATGCGGCGGCCGGGGTTTTTTTCCGGCTGGTCATCTCTGGACAACCTGGTCGCTCCCAATCCCGGTGAGCAAGTCGTACAAACGGTTCAAGTCTTCGTCGCCGTAGAATTCGATGACGATGCGGCCCGGCCGCCCCTTGTCGGCCCCTTGGACCGTCACAGGCGTGGAAAGGATTTGCTCCAGTTCGGCGGCCATGCCGGCCAGGACGGGGTCGCCCCGGCGGGCCCGGTCCCGGCGGGCGGGCCGGGTCTTGCTGCGGCGGCCGGTGATGGCCTGCTGGAGCCGTTCCTCCAATTTGCGCACCGTCAAACCTTCGTCCCGGACGGCCCGGGCCAGGGCCACCTGGCGCTGCCCGTCGGCAACACTCAGGAGCACCTTGGCGTGACCCATGGAGATCTCCTGCCGGGCCAGCATCTCCTGCACCTGGGGCTCCAACTGCAGGAGGCGCAAGGTGTTGGCGATTTGGGGGCGGCTCTTGCCCACCGTCTCGGCGATTTGCTCCTGGGTCAGGCCGAAGTTCTCCTGCAGGGCCAGGTAGGCTTGGGCTTCCTCCAAGGGGGTCAGGTCTTCCCGCTGGAGGTTCTCGATCAAGGCCACGGCCGTCATGGCCAGGGGCTCCATTTCCCTGACCACGGCGGGCACGGTGGCCAAGCCGGCCATCTGGGCCGCCCGCCAGCGCCTCTCCCCGGCCACCAGGGTGAAGCCGTCGGGATCCGCCGTGACCACTACGGGCTGGACGACGCCGTGCTGCCGGATGGAGGCTGCCAATTCTGCCAGGGCCTGCTCATCAAATTCCCGGCGGGGCTGGTTGGGATTGGGCCGGATTTGATCAACGGGGATCTCCCGCAAGCCCTCCCCCCCTGGAGGTTCAGCCCTATGGGCGGGGAGCAGGGCATCCAGGCCTTTACCCAGCCGCCTCTTGGCCTTTGACACGCCGGATCACCTCCTGGGCCAATTCTTTATACACCTCGGCGCCCCGGGACCGCACATCGTACAAGGTTATGGGCTGACCATGGCTGGGGGCCTCGCTGAGGCGCACGTTCCGGGGAATGATGGTGCGAAAAACTTGGTTCCTGAAATGCCTCTTCACTTCATCGGCCACTTGAATGGACAAATTGGTCCGGCCGTCAAACATGGTCAAGAGCACCCCCTCCAAGCGAAGCCCGGGGTTCAGATGGGTGCGGACCAAAGCCAGGGTATTCATCAGCTGACCCAGGCCTTCCAGGGCATAGTATTCACACTGGATGGGCACCAAGACCGAATGGGCCGCCGCCAGGGCGTTGATGGTCAACAGCCCCAGGGACGGCGGGCAGTCGATGAGGATGAAATCGTAGTCGCCGGCAATGGCTTCGAGGGCCCGCTTGAGGCGATGCTCCCGGGCCATCATGCCCACCAGTTCCACCTCGGCCCCGGCCAGGTCGATATTGGCCGGCAGCACGTGCAAATTGGCCACATGGGCCGGCACCACCGCCTGGTCGGCCGGGAGGTCGTCCACGATAACCTCGTATATGGTGGCCCCCGGGCGGCCCACCAGCCCCAGGCCGCTGGTGGTGTGGGCCTGGGGGTCGATGTCCACCAACAGGGTGGTTTGTCCCGCCTGGGCCAGGCATGCGCCCAGGTTCACCACGGTGGTGGTTTTGCCGACCCCGCCTTTTTGGTTGGCTACAGCGATGATGCGAGCCAGGACCATTGCCCCCTTTGTTCCACGTGGAACATTCCTCGTTGCCTAGTCGGCGTCCTTTTGGGCAGTATGGGTTCAAGTTACCACGAGAACGGGATTTTGACAGCCGTCTTCCCGGCTGTTCAGGAGTTGGGCCGCCCCTTGGGGATGCGAATGGTTATGGTGATGTGCTCGCCGTGATCCTCTGTATCCATCCGGGCGTCCAGACCCGCCCGGCGCAGGGCGTCGACCCCTTGGCGAAAGGTATTCATCATGATGCGGACGTCTTTGATGACCCTAAGGCCTCCGCCCTTGCCCCTGCTTTTGGCTGTGGGTGACGATGCAGGCTGCTGGGCGGCGGCTGCCAGGGCATCGGCCACCAGGGCTTCGGCATCCCGCACGGTCAAGTTGCCCGCTACCATGAGGTCCAGGAGTTCTCCCATCAGCTGGGGATCTTCCACTTTCAGCAGGGCCCGCACGTGGCGCTCGGTCAGGGCCGCCCGGCGGGCCTTCTCCTTGACGGCCTCGGGCAGGCGCAGCAGGCGCAACTTGTTGGCGATGGTGGATTGGCTCCGGCCTACCGCCGCCGCCAGTTCTTCCTGGGTGATGCCGAAGCGATCCAAGATTTTCTGATAGCCTTCGGCCTCTTCCCAAAAGCTCAGGTCGGCCCGCTGCACGTTCTCCACCAGGGCCAGCACGGCCGCCTTCTCATCGTCGACGGCCTGCACCAAGGCGGGAATTTCCTGCAGGCCGGCCACCATGGCCGCCCGCCAGCGGCGCTCGCCCATGATGATTTCGAAGCCGTCGTCCACCGGCCGGACAACTATGGGCTGGAGCACGCCCACCTGGCGGATGGAAGCGGCCAGGGAGCCCAGTTCGTCGGGGTCGAAGTCCTGGCGGGGCTGAAAGCGGTTGGGCCTGATGGCTTCCACCGGCAGGGCTATGGGCTGCCCGGGCTGGGGCTCGTCCTTGGGGGCCGGCCCGCCGGCGTCATCCTGGCCCGCGGACCCTCCCCGCAACCAGGCCAGGGCCCGTTGCATAACACTGTCCGTCAACCTGCTGCCCCCCTAAACCCAGGGTTTTCAGGCCGGCAATAAAGCAAAGATCCTCCGCCGCTACAAAGGCCGCCGGGATGGAACCCCGGGGCGGCGGGGATACTTCTGGTCGGTAGGACCTATTTTACGTATAACAACCAGCTCCCGCCGGGCGCCGGAAAAGGGGAGCCGGAAACTATCCCGGGCCGCCACCTCACCGGCCAGCAGGGACAAGGCCCGCCGGGCGGCGGGCAGTTCTTCTTCTACGGCGGGCCCCTTCATGGCCACCATTACGCCTCCCGGCCGGACGAAGGGCAGGCACAGTTCCAACAAGACGGCCATGGGAGCCACCGCCCTGGCCACGGCCACATCCATGCTGTCCCGGAAGGACTCCCGGCGGGCCAATTCTTCCGCCCGGCCGTGGAGCGCCTGAATGCCCTGCAATTGCAGGGCGGCGCACATGCCGGCCATAACCTGCACCTTTTTGGCGGAACTGTCCAGCAGGCAGACATGCCAGCGGGGGCGCATGATTTTCACCGGTATCCCCGGCAGGCCCCCGCCGCTGCCTACATCTATTACATCGGCCTCGTCCCGGCCGTCCAACACTCTAAAAAGGCTGATGCTGTCGAGGATGTGCTTTTCCAGGGCTTCGGCGGCATCGTGAACGGCGGTAAGGTTCAACCGGCCGGCGGCTGCCAAGAGGAGTTCCTGGTAGGCCAACAGTTGACGGGCCTGTCCTTGGGTCACCGCCACCCCCAGCCGGGCGGCCCCCTCCAGCAGCCGGGCCTCCAGATCCTGGCCGCCGCCGCCGGCAGTCCGGTGCAGATCGCCGCCGGAGCCCATGGGGTTCACGCGTCCTTTTGGGGGCCCTGCCCTTCCTGGCTGCGCCGGGGACGGCGGCCCCGCCCACCGGGGCGCCCGCCCTGGTGGCGACGCCGCCCGCCGGCCCGCCCCCGGCCCGGGGATTGGCTCCCGTCGCCGGCCGGCAGCACCAGCACTCGGCGGAAGGGCTCCCGTCCGATGCTTTCGGTCCGGATGTCGCGGTCGTCTTTCAAAATTACATGGACCAATTTCCGCTCGGCGGCGGTCATGGGCGACAAGGCGACGGAGCGGCCTTCCCGCCGTACTCTTTGGGCCGCCCGGCGGGCTTCCCGCTCGACAAGCTCGCTGCGGCGCTGGCGGTAGCCTTCCACGTCCACCACAACGGGCTTGCCGGGGCCGTCGAATCGGGCCGCCCCGGCGTTGACCAGATCCTGCAGGGCGTTCAAGGTCTGCCCGTGGCGGCCGATGAGCAGCCCCAGGTCACTGCCCTGAACGTTGATGTGGATGGCCTCATCGTCTTCCGTCACGGTTACGTGGGCATCGGGCAGGAGAGATTGGGCCACCCGCTCCACGAACTGCCGGCTCCATTCGGCCCGGTCCAATTTCACGGTGACCCGCACCCGGGCATGGCGCTGGGCAAAAAAACGGAAGATGCCCCGGGCCGGCGCCGCCAAAATCTCTATTTCAGCGTCGGCCCTGCCTACGCCTAGGCGCTGCAGGGCCTCCTCGACGGCTTCCTCTACGGTCTCGCCGGTGATTTCCACGGAACGCATGCTTAATTAGTCTCCTCCTTGACCCCTTGCCGGTCCAACCGGTTCACGGCGTACTGCTGGGCTACGCCGAAGAGGTTCTGCACCACCCAGTAAAGGGCGACCCCGGCCGGGAAGCTCCTGCTGATCCAGGCGAAAAAGACGGGCATAACGTAAAGCATGATCTTCTGGGTCGGGTCGCCGGTGCTGGGCGTGGTGACGCGGGTCTGCCAGAAGGTGGTGAGCCCGGCCAGGATGGGCAGGATGAAGGGGTCGGGATTAGCCAGATTGCCGATCCACAAGAAGTCGGCCTGGGCGCCGAATTCCATCCGGTTGATGGTCTGGAAAAAGCCGAAGAGGATGGGCATCTGCACCAGGAGGGGCAGACAGCCCGACATGGGGTTGACCTTGTGCTTTTGCCACAACTCCATGATTTCCCGGTTGAGGCGCTCTTTGTCGTCCCCGTATTTCTTCTGCAGGCGCTCCATCTCCGGCTGGAGGGCCTGCATGCGGCGCATGCTGCGCATCTGGGTGATGGTTAAGGGCATCAGAACCAATCGGATGGCGACGGTGAGGATGATGATGGCCAAGCCGTAGTTGCCGGTGTAGTTATAGAGACTTTCCATGGCCGAAGCCAGGAATCCGATGAACGCCTCCCACAACGTAAGGTCCTCCCCTTTGCTGACCGCCGGGCCTCGCCTGCGCCCTGCTGCCCTGGACTGCCGGCTGGATGCCGGTCACGGCACGGGATCGAAGCCGCCGGGATGGAAAGGATGGCAGCGCAAAATCCGGCGCACGGCCAGGAACGAACCATGCAATACGCCGTAGCGCTCCACGGCATCTACGGCGTACTGGGAACAGGACGGGATGAAACGGCAGGTTGGGCCCTTCCAAGGCGAAATGGCTCGTTGATAAAAGCGTATGACGGCGATGAAAATTCTCTTCATCACGGCCGGATCTCCTCGGACCGACCTCCATGCCCCGGCTCCCGGGGCGCCATCAGTCCCGCCCGGAGCAAGAGGTCATCTACGGCCCGGCAAATCTTCCGGAAATCGGCATCGACGGCCTTGCCGCGGACGACGAAGACCAGATGCAGACCACCCGGAATATCGTTCATGCGCCGGCGGAAGGCCTCCTTGAATAGGCGCCTCAGCCGGTTGCGCACCACCGCGCCGCCCAGCCGGCGCCCCGCTACCACGGCTGCCCGCGCCGGCCCGCCGCCGGCCACAGGGTGCCAGTACAGAACTGCCAGAGGGCCCACCACCTTGCGGCCCGAGTTGAGGATCCTTTGGACCATGGAGCCGCGCAGGCGCCTATTCCGGGGTAAGGTCATTTCCAGCCCCCGTTTGATGCAGTGGGGAAACGGGCGACAATGGGGAAACCCGCCCACAGGCGGCGGGTTTCCTATACGGTTAGACGATGTCGCCCCTTCAGTCGACGGTTCTTCAGAACCCGCCGGCCCCCGGGCGTTGACATGCGGGCACGGAACCCGTGCTTACGCATGCGGCGCCGAACCTTGGGCTGCCAAGTGCGCTTCATGACTACGCCTCCTGATCCGACTGGAGCGGCTGTGCCGGCCAAAAAAAAATGGTCGCCGCCCGCGAAAAACTTTTACACATCAAAATCCATGAAAATTGGCGTAGATACGGGAAAATTATAGGAGTGACGGGGTTGGCCTGTCAAGGAAGCCCAGAGTGGCCCCATTTCAGCCATTGATTGTCGTCAAAGCCATTTGCTATCATATCGTCACGCTTGTCAACCGCCGGTCCGGGCGCCGGAAAGCCCTGTGTAGCAAGGTTTTATTCACATTTGTGGATAACTTGTGTACAACGTTTTCGTTTTATGCGCTTGACATTACAATTCACCCGCTGAAGGCAGGACCCGGCGCCGGTTGTTGATTACAACCCTTCCTGGCGGGTTACCGGTTACCATAACAAGTTCCTAGGTCAGACGCCTTTTTCGGCAGCATTTAACCCAGATTTCCTGGGGTTTCATAATTTTCGGGCCAAACAACAGAAATCCACAGCCTTTCTGTGGACAACTTGTGTGTAACCCCGCCATCACTCGAGCTTCGGGGGGCAAAAACCAGAATGTCGGTGGCAAATTTGCATGAGATTTGGTCGGACACCCTCCGGGTGTTGTCGGAGGATCTTCCCCATCCCAGCGCGTCGGTTTGGTTGAAGCAGATGGTACCTTTGCAAATCCAGGACGGCGCCCTCATCGTGGCCGTACCCAACCGCTTCGTGGGCGAGTGGGTTGAGGATCGACTGGGGGAGCCCCTCCGCCGCGCTTTGCACTCCACCTTGGCTGCTACGGTTGACTTGAAGTTTGTGATCAATGAAAGGGCCGTCGCCCAGGTCGATGACCCGGAAGATGACGGGGACAACGGCTACAAGGGCTCGGGTGCCGGCCGGGATCCGGGAATCAACGATGCCGGCCAGCCTTTGAACCCCAAGTACACTTTCGAAACTTTCGTGCCCGGCAGCGGCAACCGCCTGGCCCACGCCGCAGCCCTGGCGGTGGCCGAGGCCCCGGCCCGGGCCTACAACCCTTTATTTCTGTACGGGGGCGTGGGCCTGGGCAAGACCCACCTCATGCAGGCCATTGCCCACCATGTGCTCAAGCACAACACGGGCCGCCGGGTGGTGTACGTATCCTCCGAGCGGTTCACCAACGAGATGATCAATTCCATCCGGGACGGCAACACCGCCAGTTTCCGCAACCGTTTCCGCAGTGTGGACGTCCTCCTGGTGGATGACATTCAGTTTTTGGCCGGCAAGGAAAGCACCCAAGAGGAGTTTTTCCACACTTTCAACGCCCTGCACGAGGCCAACCGGCAGATCGTCATCTCCAGCGACCGCCCGCCCAAGGAGATCCCCACCTTGGAGGAGCGGCTCCGCTCCCGCTTCGAATGGGGCCTCATCTCCGACATCCAGCCGCCGGACCTGGAGACGCGCATCGCCATCCTGCGCAAAAAGGCCCAGTTGGAAAACCTCCATGTGCCCGATGACGTCACCCGCTATATCGCGGAGAACATCACTTCCAACATCCGGGAGCTGGAAGGGGCGCTGATCCGGCTGGTGGCCATCGCCGCCCTGGAGCGGCGCAGCATCGACCTGAACATGGCCATCGAAACGCTGCAGCACGTCATCCTGCCTTCCCGGAAGACCCCCACGTCCCTGGTCACCATCATGGAAGCGGTGGCCCAGCACTACGGGCTGCAGGTGGATGATCTGCGGGTGCGGAAGCGCACCCGGGCCTTGGTCTTCCCCCGACAGGTGGCCATGTACCTTTGCCGGGAGTTGACCGAAGCCTCGCTGCCCCAGATCGGGGAGGAGTTCGGCGGCAGGGATCACACTACGGTGCTTCATGCCTGCGAGAAGATCGCCCGGGAAGAGAAAGAAAATCCCGAACTGGCCGCCACCTTGTCGGCCCTGCGGGCCAACATTCAGAGGCTGGTCTAAAGGGACCGGCCCTTCACCGTGGAAAACTGTTTGACAACCCTGTAGAAAAGGCTGTGGAAAACCGGGCCCTGGGTCCCCATTGTGGGCAAAGTAGGGAAAAGGCGCCGACTTAGGCACAAGGTTTGCACAGGGCCAAATCCTCATGCCGCAAGGCTTTGCGGGGGTTATCCGCACAATCCACAGGCCCTACTAATACTACGAATTGAGAAATTATTTGATCAGCAAGAAATAGGGGCCTGTGGACATAGGGAGGGTCATGGAAACCCATGCATGTTCAGGTGGAGCAAGGCCAGCTGCAGCAGGCGCTGCAAAAGGTCACCCGGGCCGTATCGGTGCGCACGACGCTGCCGGTGCTGTCGGGCGTGCTGCTGGAAGTGACTGCCGACGGCCTGCGCTTGACGGCTTACGATCTGGAAGTGGCCATCCAGACGACCATTCCGGCCCAGGTGCAGGAGCCGGGCAGGACCGTTCTGCCGGCCCGCTACCTGCACGAAGTAGTCCGCCGCATCCCGCCGGGCCTGATAACCCTGCGCCTGGAGCCCGAGAGCCTGCGCACCACCATCACTTGGGGACGATCCAAGTACGACATCCACGGCTTGCCGCCGGAACAGTTCCCTCCCTTGGGGTCGTTCAACGAAGCCACCTTGGAGATCGCCGGCGATCTGCTGCACACCATTTTCAGCCAGACGGGCTTCGCCGTGGCTACCGAGGAGACGCGGCCGGCCCTCATGGGCGTTCATGTGAACATCAACAACGGCACCGCCCGGGCCATCGCCACCGACGGCTTCCGGGTGGCGGTCAGGGAGACGGAACTGGCGGGATCCGGGCAGGCCGACTTCATCCTGCCGGGGCGCAGCCTCCAGGAAATCAGCCGCCTGCTGCCCCAGGAGGGCGGCGAGCCCGTGGTTGTCCGCACGGTGGACAACCAGGCGGAGTTCGCCATCGGCGATACCCGGGTCATTTCCCGCTTGATCGAGGGCCCTTATCCCAACGTGCTGGAACTGCTGCCCACAGAATACCGGCAGACGGCAGTGGTGGACCGCCTGGCCTTGGAGGCTGCCTTGGAACGGGCTTCCTTGCTGGCCGACGGCCGGTCTTCGGCCCGCTGGCTGGTGGTGTTGACCTTGGCCGACGACCTGCTCACCATAACGGCCGACGATCCCGAAGTGGGCCAGGCTTACGAGGAAATCAGCGCCCAGTTGGACGGCGAGGGCATCCGCATCGGCTTCAACGCCCGCTACCTGTTGGAAGGCCTCCGGCATATGGAGGACGACCAGGTGGAATTGTCCTTCATCGATCCCGTTAAAGCGGTACGGATACGGGGTGTGGGCGCTGACGCCTATCAATACGTGGTCTTCCCCGTGCGGCTGTGACACCCCGGCCCATAGCCGTGGAGCGGCTGCCCATAAAGTTGAGCGCCTTTCTAAAGCTGGCCGGAGTGGTGGGAACGGGCGGCGAGGCGGGCCTGCTGGTGGCCGAAGGCGCCGTCCTGGTCAACGGCACCCCCGAATACCGGCGGGGGCGAGGCCTCCAAGCCGGCGATGTGGTGACGGTGGCGGACCGGGGCCGGTGGCTGGTAGTGCCTGCGGGATGATAGGTTCGCCATGCGCATCCACCGCCTGGAGATAGAAGATTTTCGCAACTACCGCCAAGCCCGGCTGACCCTGCCTGCGGGCTTGGTGCTCATTGTGGGTCCCAACGGGACCGGCAAGACCAATTTGATGGAAGCCGTGGGACTGGCGGCCACGGGCCGCTCGCCCCGGGGCGCCGCCGACGGCGACTTGATCCGGCACGGGGCCGGGCGCTGCCGGGTCCGGGTGGAGGCCCGCCACCGGCGGGGCGCCATAGAAGTTGCAGCCGTCATAGCGGCGCCCGGCACCAAGCGCCTGCTCCTCAACGGCCGCCCCGTACGACGGCGCAGCGATCTGCTGGGCCATTTGCCTCTGGTAACTTTCTTCCCCGACGATCTGGCCCTGGTGAAGGGAACCCCCAGCCTCCGGCGCCGCTTTTTGGACTTGCTCATTTCCCAATGCCGGCCCCGGCACGCCGCCGAAGTGCAGCAGTACGCATCGGTGCTGCGGCAACGGAACAGCCTCCTGGGGGACATTCGCCGGGGCAGTGCTAGCAAGGAATTGGCCGACCTGTTTGACGAACAACTGGTGCGGGCCGGTGTGTCCATCATCGCCCGGCGGCTGCACTTCGTGAAGGAGTTGGAAAAGGTCGGGGCTCCCATCCAGGAGGCCGTGGGCGAGGAAAAACTGGGGCTGGCCTACTCCTTGGCCGGCAGGGAACCCCGCACCTTGGAAACCGTCGACCTG
>Ga0079224_100010878_pt1 | contig 12506 bp, 12 predicted proteins | sample Stecom2015_FD_80414 | JGI IMG/M metagenome (GOLD analysis project Ga0079224, IMG submission 80414) | Agricultural soil microbial communities from Utah to study Nitrogen management - Steer compost 2015 | ecosystem: Environmental > Terrestrial > Soil > Agricultural land | place: USA: Utah...
CTGGCTGAGAAAGTTGTCGAACGATTTAAGAGAGACAACGTAATCTTATCCAGTCACATGATTGCGTATCTGGCTTTTGAAATTTTCCGTAATTATTTCCCCAATATCGATGTGTATGGATTGTTGCGAATGCCCTTGACCGATTTTTATATTCCCAAACAATATTTCCTGCAAAAGATGGAGGATTTCAAGGAATTATTGATTCAAATGGAAGAAGAAGGAGCCTTGCGACTTTCAGATATTTTTGAACAATCAGGCGAAGAAATACTGGAGGATGGCTTGGAAAAAATTGGGTTGTACCATAGTAGGACCCCACTTAAGATGACCTCGGACCATTTCCTGGTTAGCGATGATCTTGAACTGTTGTACTATTATCGCAACCGTATAAGTATGTATCAATTCAAGAACATCTTTACTCATAAAGACCTTTCATTATTGCAGAATATACTGCAGGAAGAAGAATAGAATATGAAATATATACTGTTTGACATTGAAGCCACATGCTGGGATGGCTATCATAGCAATGGGATTCAGGAAGTCATTGAACTTGGAGCGCTGGCTTTGAACCATTATGGAGATGTTCAGGATTATTTTTTGGAATTTGTTCGACCGGTTATCAATGTGAGATTGTCCCAGTATTGTCGCGAGTTAACAGGAATAAAGCAGTCAGAGGTGGAATCTGCTTCAAATTTTGAGGAAGTATATGATAATTTTGAAGCCTGGGTTGAACCCGGGTCCGATACCTGGTTTGTTTCCTGGGGTGATTTTGATGTACGGATTCTGAATGAAGAATGCCAGCGGTCCATGGGGGAGAATTCGATGATCCAAAACCACCTGGATCTCCGTACGGCCTATGCGACAATGAAAAATGTACACCCACGGATAAGCCTCATGAAAGCACTGGAATATGAGGAAAAGGATTTTGAAGGCGAACCCCATCGAGCTTTGCCCGATGCAAAGAATATGGCCTACATTTTCAGATCCTACTTTGAGTACTGGAAATTAGAATAGTAAAACAGGAATTTCCTCCCCTGAGACCGGGAAATAATTGAGAACGGACTCACACAGACATATCATGAATTGCACGTAAAATATCCCGTCGGCTGATATTGCCACGTAGTTTCCCGCTCTTATCTGTAACCACTAATCGTTTGTAGGGTGTTGTCAAAAATATATTGGCCACTTCCAGAATATCGGTATCAATATCCACAGTTTTCATCACATTGGTCATATATTCCTTTGCCGTATGGGATACAATAGGTTGATTATGATAAAGAGTGTCGACCACAATCCGGAGACAGTCTTTGTCATCGATCAAACCCACCACATTTCCATCATCGTCAAGAACAGGTGCTCCTGTAATTCGATTCTCGAGCAAGGTATTGGCAATATCCAGTACGTTGGTGTCGGGTTTAAAGGTGATCAATTCCGACGTCATATAATCCTTGACCAGTTTCCTTTTAGGGGGAGGATTTTTGTCGATTTCTTTCTGCTTGTAATTTTTAATGCCCATGGAAAGTGTTTTTCGAGTTCTGAGAAACTATAATTCCTAATCGATCCCTCCAATTGTGTAGGACCAGATCCTAAGATAATCATTTTTTTGGATTCCATATCAATATAATTCCTATATTATTTGTAGTCGTATGGCAGCTGAACCCTGATCTTAAGGTAATTCCATAGTGTATTTGATTCATTTTTACCAATTTTCCACACCGCTGAAAACTCCCGTTGCGTCATCCAAATGACCTGCATTTCAATTCCCGGAAAATGCTGATCTGACCTGCCGCCAATTTTTTATAACGCAAGAACGGAATCTATACTCCTATCAGATCGTAGGCGGCATTAGAATGTCGTATTATATTTTTGAAATTCTTAGTCGGCAGGTTAAAGCGGCAAGTGGGAGGAAAAATATTTACATCCCATTGTTCATGGCATCGTAGTAAATAAGATACCACTCGTCACTAAATTTGGCGAATCGTCGTTTGATTCCCAGTCCACTGGCCTGTTCGATTATAAACTCTGTAACGAGCGTACTGTCCGTCACTTTTCTGGTAACCGAATACAATGCGGGATCAAAATGATCGAAGTTATGCAATTTCCATGTGTCCTTCTCCCAGGTGTATGGTTCATCGTAGTCCCGGGATGGGCCTGATGCGGGTCGACCGTCCAGGGGAAATAAGATGTGTTGCATCTGATAAGTGGAATCCGTGTGAAACAACACATAAAAGTCAACAAAATCAGGAGGAACATCCTGAGTGGACACAGGGATTGATGAATCCTGGGTGTTGCAGGAATTAAAGGTCAGTCCGATAAGTAGACCATATACGTATATGATTCGAATTACATTCATGATTGTATCGTCCAAACGAACAGAAAATCAGGAAAGTATTCATATGCGCCTGAGAATGCAATCTGTCCTTCCTCATTTCCAATGGTTCCATGAAAACATCCTTTTGTCGGTTCCCATGCTATTGGATCAATTTGAATATGTCGGTTCCAATCGATACGTTTTTTTCCCCAGGTTTTGTAGGCACTTTCTTTGATACCCCATATTAAATGTGTTTTTTGCATCTGATGACTACCTTCAGCCCAGGCAAGTTGATCCGGTACCATAAATCGATGTGCCAGTCGAATGATGCGATCCTGGTATCTTTCAATATCACAGCCTGCTGGACGAGAACTAATAACACATCCGACGTATTCGCTGGTATGTGATATACCCAGATAGATTCCTTGTTCTTCAATTCCAGGACAGCCGTTTGGATCCTTGACCACATCAGATACTTTAATGCCAGGCGGGAGTCCCAACTGGATCAGGTATCGGGTAGCTAAAAATTCACGTTTTCGTTTTGAACCCATAGTTTCCCATGGACGTTCTGCCCCGTACAGAGGTTTTAAATGATTTTCAAAGAATGCCAGGTCCTCTTTCAGGTGCCAAATTAAGATCTTTGTATCTTCATTGATCTGTTCTATTTTTACGATCGGCAATGCTGTCGGTTTATCACTTAAAAGAAAGGTTGTTTTGATTCGACATGTAAAGATACTACAAGGACACGAAGGCGCTATATATAAACTTCAATTTGATAACTCCAACCGCAAATTATATTCAGTGGGGGGCGATGGATGGTTAGTGGAATGGGATCCCGATCATTCCTCGGATGGACAGCTTATCGCACGAGTGCCCGATCAACTTTTTTCCCTGGCAATTACCCCACATCGATTTTATCTGGGATCATTTCAGGGTAATTTTTATATCCTGGATCGCAATTCAGGTGCCATCCTTCATGAACAACGAGTACACCAACGTGGGATTTTTTCGATCCTGGTGCATGAACACCACGTCCTGACCCTGGGAGGGGATGGCAGAATTGTTGCCTGGGATGAAACATCTATGCAGCAAGTGCGAGAATATCCTCTTTCGGGGAAAGCGCTGCGTGTACAGGCCTTAAATCCCGCAGGGGATGTCCTGGCTGTAGGTGCTTCGGATGGATCAATTTACATCCTAAGTTTCCCCGAATTATATCTTCAAAAACAAATCGAATCTGCACATGTACCATCCGTGTTTGCGCTGACATGGGCGGATAATCGATTGATATCGGGTGGGCGAGATGCTTTGCTCAAAGCTTGGCGTCATGAAATGAATTATGAGCTAGAGTTATCGCTCAATGCCCACTGGTATGCCATCTATGAAGTAATAGCGACACAAGAATTCCTGATCACAGCGAGCCGGGATAAAACCATGAGATGGTGGAATCGCCACACTATGGAACCGGTGAAAACCATCCAATGGGGGGAAGTAATGGAAGCGCATGTTCATTCGGTGAATACATTGGCCGTGGATGAGTCCCGCAATATGCTGTTTTCGGGTAGTGAGGACAGAACCATTCGGATATGGCAATTTTAGTGTTAGGTATAAAATTAAGGTCTGGTTTTTACATATTACGATTAAAAAATATTCTTTATTTGCACTATGATATTAAGTGATAAAAAAATTCTGGAAGCCATTGAGTCGGGTGATATTGTGATTGATCCTTTTGATCGAAAAAATCTGGGTACAAACTCCTATGATGTACATCTTGGGAAAGGACTGGCCTACTACAAGGATCATATCCTGGATGCCCGCAAGCACAATACCATAGTTCATTTTGATATCCCTCCGGAAGGCTTTGTACTTCACCCTAATACCCTTTACCTGGGGGTGACAATGGAATATACCGAAACGCACAATGCGGTTCCTTTTCTGGAGGGAAAAAGCAGTATAGGACGTCTTGGAATTGATATACACGCGACAGCAGGAAAAGGGGATGTCGGTTTTTGCAATACCTGGACCCTTGAAATTTCTTGTACCCATCCTGTCCGCGTATACGAGGGGATGCCTATCGGACAATTAATCTATTTCAAGGTTGACGGTGAAATAGAAAATTATTATCATAATAAAGCTTCTGCTAAATATACGAAGCGAACTAATCGTCCGGTCGAATCGATGATGTGGAAAAATAAATTCTGATTTATTCCTCTTCCAGAATCATTTCCTGCCATGCCAGAATGCCTCCTTCCAGATTGTACAGGTTGTTGAATCCTTCTGATTGGAGATATTGAAGTGCTTGACCGCTGCGTTTACCAGAACGACACATCAGGACAATTTCTTTGTCTTGCCACTCATCAAATTCGTCCAAATGCTCAGGTATTTCACCTAAGGGGATTAGAATCCCACCAATGTTGGCTTCTTCATACTCATAGGGTTCACGCACATCCACCAAAACAAAATTTTCATTGTTGTCCATTTTGGCTTTCAACTCCTGTACAGTAATCTCGTCCATATGTTTAGTTTTTAAGGTTAGTGTTTGATAAAACGAAAATGCCCCTGGGTCTTCCATTCCCTGGGCGATATTACCAGGAAGTACTGTCCTGAAGGCAATGGACTAACGTTGATCGTGGTCTCTCCAGCCCGTATCACTCCGGATGCCAGCATTCTCCCTAGTGTATTGTATATAGTATAATTTGCATCTGATGTCAGATATCTAGGCTGGAAATGTAATACAGAACGGGTCGGGTTGGGGAAAATAATTCCTGAAAGGTCAATTATCTCCGGTGTATTGCTCGTCAGAACCGTTTTCTGCCCTACGACCGGCCGTAGGGCAATAGCACCCTGGAGGTTTGGTGAAACTGATGCCACATTCAACCAATCGCCGCCTACGTTATAATAAATATATTGGTTAGCTTCTGGGTAATTTTTATCAAAACCGAAAGGGATATAATCCCTGGAAGTACCCCTGGGATGTTCCCATCCTATGTAAAACTTACCGGCAGGAATTTCTATACCCTCGGGTATGTGATCCGTAATAATATATTCCGTGAAGGGTTGAAATTGATCTCCCCTCACCGGCTGAAGATTGTACAATGTATAATCTGCTTTTTCCTTCAAATCCCCTACAAAAATGAGCAGATTGAAAAGTTTGGACTCATAATTTTCAATCAAATAGGGGAATAAAATCCGAATTGATTGCAGGGTGTCCGTTTGAAGTAATTCAAATTCTACCGCAATTCGGGTGGTGATACCATTTCCATTGTAGGTGGAAATTGAACCTTCCACAGAATTGTCATCGTATGCAAAGAAGTTCTCAAACCTGGTATGGGTTGTTACCTTGTTATTGGTCCTGAAGGTGGGCAATTGATTTTCGGCCCTCATTACATATTCGTACTCGGTGGTAAGCGTAACTTTTTCATCATCGGTCTGAGTCAGATAATTGGCAATGCTGGTTGTGTTGAAAGTGTTGACAAAATATACCGACCCGGGATTTATATTGCGTTGGTTTTCATCGACGATAGGTGGAATTTCAAGCAGGGATTCGTCTGTGAAAATCGAGAATCTATCGATGGGATTGTAGATTTCCACGCGACTTGTATCGATGGTGAATCGATCCCGCGAATTGTTTCTGATGTGAATAGGCAGTTCTGAATTCAGTCGATCCGGATCCAGAACGATGTGGGAGAGTGGAAATGCTTTGTATCGTTTGACCAAATATGCTGGTGGGGCTGTGAATGCTATGTCCTCAATATACAGATCGGGTGCCTGTCTTGTAACCATGATATAATCCAGGTGCCACAATGACTCCAGGCCTCTGTTGTTGCTGTAATTCCGGAACCGGAATTGAAAGTTTGCATGAAGAAAATCGGATGTCAGGGGAATTGAAACACGTTGAAACTCAGGTGCAGGCAAATTAATATAAGAATCATCCAACCCTTCAAAGCTTTCGAGTCGTTTCCACAGACCCTCCTCGGTTTTTCCCTCCACGATCAACGAATCTCTGGTTTGAGGTAGATAGCCAATCCCTTTGGGCTGCACATAAAAGCTCAGATAGGCAAGGTTTTCTCCAGCCAGATCAATGGGCCGGGAAGTAAGGGTGTCGGAACCTCCATAACCCCCACCATAGGGGAGTCCTTTTTCATTGAGTCCATCCAGAGTAACAACACCGATGCTGGGTGGATTCAACCCCAGCGATTGGTTGACAAAAGCCTGAGCATCTTCCCAAAATTCCGGGTTGGGTGCTCCGGTAGGGCCTGAAAAATCATCCGCAAAAGGTAGAGAAAGAACCTGGTGAGACCTCACCTTCACCTGGCTAGGATTTGGTTTTTGAAGTTCCGGATTGAACCTCAGACTGTGTTCCTGTATTTGGGCATGGGATATACCAAACACACCAGTTAAAATGAGTGTATAGACAAGAAAATTAATCTTCACAATTAAAAGGTTTAGTCGAAGAGAGAAATAGATGGATCGTATCACCGGTCAGAATATTTTCACCAGATTTTGGATACTGATCGTAGATAAAAGCACCATCTTCATCTTCAAGAAGGCCATCTTTAGTAATTTCACCGATGTGAAGATTGAGATTTTCCACATAAAAAGCAGCTTCGTGGTATTTTTTGCAGATCAAATCGGGCATCGTGATGGCTCCGCCAATGTTCTTGGATAGGATAAATTTTAAGGTTGCACCTTTCTCGATTTCGACTTCATCCCGGCGAAATTCTGAACTGATAATTACTTCATCGTTATAAATGACCTTAAGTATTTGATCCGGAGCTCCCTGATCATATTCATACTCCAAAATTTCACTTCTGATATCAAATGCATTTTCAAGCTCTCTTTGTTTGCGGGCAAAATCCTTCCCATACAATTCCGGAATCTGGGAAACCTTCACGGTTTCGGGTGTGTATTTGGTGACCGTGACATATATTTTTCTCCCTCGTTTCACTTCAGAACTTTCCACCGGATTTTGGTTTAAAATAATACCTCCTTCCTGGTTAACACGAAAAACGGAATCAGTAACGATAAGTTGGAAAGATTGGTCGTGAGCAGCCGCAGATGCCATCGCAAAATTCTGGCCGGTAAAGTCAGGTAAAATCAATTTTTCACCATGGTGGGTGTACCATCGTAATCCGAAATGGATTAATAGGTAAATTCCTATCAGGAAAGCCAGCATCAAGAGCAAATTCTTTTTCAACATGGCGCAAATATAGGGTTTTCGAGAGGCAATTTGCCCACCTATTAAAACTTTTGGTTATAATTTTTATTACATACTTTTGAATTTTTATTCACCCTGGCTTTGCCTGTATTCATGGCTTATTTTATATACCGATATCTCTCCATCTTGCTTGCCTTCGTCGCTCGTCGGGTGGGTTTTCTCAATTCCAAATTGAGAATACGAAACCAGGGATTGTCCCAACAGCAGGTTGACGAAATCACTGAATGTATTTGGATTCATTGCGCATCTTTGGGCGAATTTGAACAAGGCAAAGTACTCATCGATGCTTTGAGAACCCGGTATCCGGAACAGTATCTGGTACTGACCTTTTATTCCTCCAGTGGTTTTGAGAAACGGAAAAGTTATAGCAAAGTGGACAGGGTTTATTATTTACCCTATGACACCCCCAAGGAGATCCATGAATTCCTCGATAAAATAAATCCAATTCTTGTCCTATTTGTTAAATACGAATTTTGGTTCAATTTCCTTGATATTCTTAATCGTAGAGGCGTACCCTTTTTCTTTGTTTCCGCTGTTTTTCGACCCGGGCAATACTTGTTCGTAGGATCATTTTCCAGTTTGTTGACGCGCATTCTCAAGGCAGCTCACATATTTGTGCAAAATCAGGAATCTTTAGAATTGCTCCAATCGGTGGGATATCGCCGCATCACGATAGCAGGGGATACCCGGATCGATCGTGTTATGGAATTGCGGGATCAGGAGTTTAAATGGACTGCCCTCGAAGAGTGGATCGGGGAACGGTCTGTGATAATTGCAGGAAGTACCTGGAGTAAGGATGAAAATTTGATAGCCCGAGTCATGCCGGAATACCCATCCATGAAATGGATTATTGCCCCCCATGAGGTGAATCGGGATCATTTAGAAAAAATGAAACAGACCTTCGGGGAAAAGGCCTTATTTCTATCTGATATAGGAATGGAGCAATCCATACCTTATGATAAGAATCTCCTCATTATTGATCGGATCGGTATATTATCCGTACTGTATCGCTATGGCAGTCTGGCTTATATTGGAGGTGGATTTGGAAGTGGAATCCACAATACCCTGGAACCTGCAGTATATGGATTACCTCTCATATTTGGTCCCAGGTATTCAAAGTTTCAGGAAGCTGTTGATTTTATTGATTTGCAAGTAGCCCAGTCCATCCGAAATGCCGGGGAATTGGCTGAGGCTCTGAACTATTTTCGAAATCCCAGGCACCAGCAGAAAGTCAGGAACAGGCTACATGAATATTTTTTACAACATTCAGGTTCGGTGAATACTATTTTGGGACATCTGGATAAAATACTTATTAAAAAATTATGATGAATAATCTGCTAAATCAATTTAATGATCACAGCGTAATGATCATTGGCGATGTGATGTTGGATCGTTATCTGTATGGGAATGTGACTCGGATTTCACCGGAAGCACCGGTTCCTGTCCTGGATTATGTGAGCACCGATCACAAGCTGGGTGGAGCTGCCAATGTAGCATTAAACATCCTTGCTATGGGTGGAGATGTATTTCTCGTAGGTTTGACAGGAGAGGATGATGAAAATATGATCTTTCGCAAACTATTGCAGGATGCAGCTATTTCTGACCTGGGATTGATCTCTGACCACCGTCGGGGTACTACTTTAAAAACCCGGGTTATGGCCCGGGGCCAGCATATGTTGAGGGTGGATAAGGAAGATCGCACCCCACCATCGTCGGAAATAGAAAACCAGATCCTTCACATTATCTCACGTGCCCTGGAACACAAGGCACCGGAAGGAATCATACTTCAGGATTACAATAAGGGATTGTTAACCAAAACTATCATTGAAGAAACCATACGAATGGCGAGAAAGAAAAGTATACCGGTGTTTGTGGATCCCAAGATTGAAAGGGTGGAAGCTTATGCCGGTTGTACCGTTTTCAAACCCAATTATTATGAAGCTTGCCAAATTCTAGGATATTCCTTTACCCCTTCCGTATCCAATCTTGAAAAGGTGGCCGATGACCTGCAGATACTGATTGATCACTCACTGACCATGATCACGTTGAGCGACAAAGGTCTGTTTCTCAAAAGGAAGGGGAAAGAAGGAATCTATGTTCCATCGGTTCCTCAGGAAATTGCCGATGTCTGTGGCGCAGGGGATACCGTAATCAGTGCATTGACTATGGGATATCTGGCTGGAGGGGATGATAAAATGATTGCAGAATTGGCTAATATTGCAGGTCACATTGCATGCAGATATCCCGGGGTAGCTCCGGTTAATATTGATCAGTTAAAATCCGAAATAAAGGATTGAATTATAATTGGTTTTCAGATTCAAAATGGTAGCTTTAGGCCTTTAAAAAATACAGTTTACATATGAGAATATTTTACATGATGATCTGCCTGGGGTTCACTTCAGGTATACTTGCGCAAGACCCCATTTACAATTTCACTTTTACTGGCGGATTCCAGGGATGGACCAGTCAAAGTATTGAATGCGGGGGAGAACCATCTGATGATGCACAATGGTTGTGGATAGATGATGGTATTATCGATCAGGGTTATTTCGTCAATTATGGATTGATGAACAGCCGGACACCGGATAGTGGGATCGTGATATTAAATTCTGACTTCCTGGACAATAACGGTCTGGAAAACAACATTGGTGGCGGAGATTGCCCCGCTCCCCAAATTGCGGAACTAATCTCACCGGTACTGGATTTCAGCGAAGAAGATAGCGTTTACGTATCCTTTAATCAACTGTATTACCGCTTTTTAGGGTATTACAACAATGTAGTGAATGACCAGAGCGAAACCGCAACTTTTGTCCTGGTTTCCAATGATGGGGGTGTGGAGTTTGATACGATAGCCATCAACGAACAGGTTAATACGTTCCGAGCCACCCAAAATTATGACGCAGAACTGACCTTGGATCTTTCTGACGTGGCAGCTGGCCATAGTGAGGTTATAGTGAAGTTTTTGTGGAAGGGAGATTATTACCTGTGGGCTATAGATGACGTTCGTTTTTATGGAGGACGTAAGGACGATATAGAAATTACTGCTTTTAAGTATCCTTTATCCAATTTTGAGACACCTGAATCAATTATACAGCACGACACATTGCGCTTTATTGCTGACGTGGTCAATCTGGGGAATCAGGTAGTGGATAGTGCTTATCTGTATGTGATTGTTCGTGGAAACGACGATAACGATCGAAGCGAACACTTCAGAGATAGCGTATTGATCGAGAATATGATGCCCAATGATACAATGGAGGTCGCGTTGCCCAATTATTTCGTTGCTGAAAATTTGACCCAGGGGGCTTATGCTTTCATTTATCGGTTACGAAATACCAAATTACCAGAGGAAGTTAACCTGGCTAACAATTTGAGAGCCGATGGATTTCTGGTTTCAGAAAAGAAGTTTCGTAAAACAGACCGGGGAGATGGATTTGGCTTTCAATTTAGTGGAGGTGTTATTTATGCCAATTACTATCAGATTCCTCAGAGTTATCAGGAAAGACTCCTTCTGGACAAAATTAATTTCTCCACATTCGCTGTCGGAAATAGTTCCCTTGAGGGTAAAGAGGTAATTGTGTACTTACTTAAAATAGATGATGATATAGATGCCGACTTGTCCAATTGGAACAAATCAGAACCTACAGACAACGGGAAAACCATCATCGGTGTGGGATCCTATATTTTCTCTGCAGCAGATGCTGCTGAAACGGATCCGGCGGTTCGATTCGAAGCTACAGAATTTGCGAATCTGGCTGCTAGCGATCCTGAAGAGCCCATTATACTCGAACCTGGAGGACGATATTTAGCTGCCGTTGAATACCTGGGTAATTCTACAGATCTGGTTCACAACTTTGGAGAGCGAATCACTTACTATCCCAGCCTGGGGCCCGATCAGTTCAACACCATGTTGTATGAATATGCAAGCAGTCAGTGGTATATCAATGGTTTGGGATCTGGTCTGGTAGCGATTATCGGGATGGATGTAGCGCTCGAAATGACTCCGACCGAAGAACTGTTGACCAATACGGAAGTTCGGGTATTCCCCAATCCAACCAGCGATTTTATCCGTTTGGAAATGAATCTCGAAAGTCCCCAGAATGTCAACGTATATCTCACTGATGTTTCTGGTAAACTGCTTTACATGATCAACCGAAGCAATTTTGTAAACGGAAATATCGAGATCGATGTAAAAACTATTCCTGCAGGAAATTATTTCTTAAATGTAACCTCTCCTTCCGGGGTGAGGACAGAGAAAATATCAGTAGTTCATTAAACTGAATTACTTCCGGCACCTATACCTGGGTATTATTTGAGATAAAAATCCCCGTTATCGTTTTTGATGGTGGGGATTTTTTTTCGTCGGACATTGCCTGCGATTCGTAAGCGCGATAGCGATTTGATAGCGCAGGACTTATATTCGAAATTCTTTCGTTCTAAACTGGAGATGTTTAATTTTCCGAATCACCCAGGTAAATTTGGAATTTATCCAATGCAAAGTTATTTCAGATAATCACAAATAACCCTGGACTAAAACCGCTGAAAATTTATCATAAAATATTGTAATCCAGCCAAATGCCTAAATCTGAGTAGGTCCTGGTTCAGATGGATCAAATAATAAAACTGATGGATGGTGGATGGTGGATGGATGACATGCGCTTCCAGATCCTGCCAGCGGTCGGCTCACGAATCGCACAAGGTGGGCTCATGAATCGTCTGAATAATCAGCCTGATTTGCATCACTTTTCTCAAATAAAAAAAGGGTTGAACTCATGCCAACCCTTGAAATGTTTTAGAACTCAACCTGGTAAGTCTTTCACGAACAATGTTCGTCAAAAGCATTTTTTAAATCATCGGCTATTTGGTATGCCGAGCGACCTTCGATTTGATGGCGTTCAATCATATGAACCAGTTGACCATCCTTAAACAACGCAATTGATGGCGAGGAAGGAGGGTAGGGAAGCAGATATTCTCTTGCTTTGC
>Ga0079224_100010880_pt1 | contig 12506 bp, 8 predicted proteins | sample Stecom2015_FD_80414 | JGI IMG/M metagenome (GOLD analysis project Ga0079224, IMG submission 80414) | Agricultural soil microbial communities from Utah to study Nitrogen management - Steer compost 2015 | ecosystem: Environmental > Terrestrial > Soil > Agricultural land | place: USA: Utah...
CCGTGCCCTCCGCGCGTCGTCCCACAGGCCCCGATCGGCCGGCCGGGCTGGACCTTGAGCGACAAAGTTCCCCCCCGACCGCGGGGGCCCGCCCGGGCCCGATTGCGCACCTGGCCGCACCGTGCCACCATGCGCGGCCATGCACCGGATCGTGGTGGACGCCATGGGCGGTGATCACGCCCCCGACGAGATCGTCCGCGGGGCAGCCGAGGCGTCGCTCGCCCTGCGCGACACCGAGCTGATCCTGGTCGGCGACGCCGCCCGGATCGGCCGCATCCTGCCGCAGGTGCGCCACGACGGCGGCCGCGTGCGGGTCCACCACGCCGACCAGGTGATCGCCATGGACGAAAGGCCGTCCGAGGCGATCGCCGCCAAGCCGGACTCCTCCATCGCCGTGGCGGCGGACCTGGTCGCCAGCGGCGAGGGGGACGCGCTGGTCTCGGCCGGCAACACCGGCGCCTGCGTGCTGGCCTGCGCGCGCCGCTGGACCCTCCTGCCCGGCGTGCGCCGCGCCGCGCTGGCCGCGGTCTACCCGACCGAGCTGCGCCGCGGCGAGAAGAACGACCCGTTCTCGCTCATCCTCGACGTCGGCGCCACCATCGAGGCCGAGGCGGCCGACCTGGTCGCCTTCGCCCTGATGGGCGCCGCCTACGCCGAGATCATCTCGAAGAACCCGCGGCCGCGGGTGGCGCTCCTGTCCAACGGCAGCGAGGCGGGCAAGGGCCCGCGCTCGGTGGTCGAGGCGCACGCGCTCCTGCTCGAGGCGACCGACATCAACTTCATCGGCAACATCGAGGGGCTCGACATCCCGCGCGGCGTCGCCGACGTGGTGGTGTGCTCCGGCTACGTCGGCAACGTGGTGGTCAAGATGCTGGAGGGGGTGGCCGAGACCGTGGTCGGCCTGGCCCGCTACGCCTACAAGGAGAAGCTCCTGTGGCGCGCCGCCCTCGCCATGCTGTCGAGCGGCATCCAGCGGCTCAAGGACCTGACCGACTGGGAGCAGTACGGCGGCGCCCCGCTGCTCGGCTTCGAGAACCTGTTCATCAAGGCGCACGGCCGCTCGCGCGCCCGCGCCCTGTCGAACGCGGTCAAGGTGGCCGACAAGGCGCTGCGCGCCGATTTGTGCGGCTCCATCGGCCGCGGCCTGGCCGGCTTCCAGGCGCGCGCCGCGCAGGCCGTCACCGCGCCGCCCCGGTGAGCGGACGAGGCCGCGATGGCAGTCCGCGCCACGCACGTGTTCCGCTGGGACCTCGACAAGACCTACCTGCGGACCGAGTTCGACACCCTGCGCGACCTGGTCAAGTCGGCGCTGGAGACCGCGCAGGACAAGAAGACCTACCCAGGCGCGGCCGCCCTGCTCCGCTCGCTGCGCCAGAGTCCGGAGCACCGCATCTGCATCATCAGCGGCAGCCCGTCGCAGATGCGCCAGGTGCTCGCCGCCAAGCTCGCGCTCGACGGCATCGAGTACGACGAGTTCGTCCTCAAGAACAACCTGCGCAACCTGACCCGGCTGCGCCTGCGCGCGCTGCGCGCCCAGGTGCCGTACAAGCTGCCGGCCCTGCTCGAGAGCCGCAGCGGCGTCCTCGGCACCCCGCCCGAGACCCTCTTCGGTGACGACGCCGAGGCGGACGCGATCATCTACTGCCTGTACGCCGACATCCTGGCCGGCGTGGTCAGCGCCGGCGAGCTCGCCCGCGTGCTCGAGGCGGCGCGCGCCTACGACGACCAGGCCGAGCGCACGCTGGCGCTGGCCGAGCGCGTGCGCCGCGGCGACGCCGTGCGCCGCGTGCTCATCCACCTCGACCGCCGCTCGCCGACCGCGATGTTCGCCCACTTCGGCGCCCGGCTGGTGCCGATCTACAACTACTTCCAGGCGGCGCTGGTCCTCTACGCCGATGGCGTGGTCACCGCCGATCAGCTCCTGTTCGTCGCCCGCGAGATGCTCGAGTCGCCGGAGTTCGAGATCCCGACCCTGGCCAACTCGCTGCAGGACCTGTTGCGCCGCGGCCGCCTGGCGCGCGCGGTCGCCGAGGAGTTGATCGGCCAGGTGCAGACCGCCGCCGCCGGCGCGCCGGATCCGGACAGCCGGCGGATGGCGGAGGGGATCGCCGCCGCCTTCTCCGATCGGGTCCGTCACCTCGGCGGCGCGCCGCCGCTCGAGCGCCCGGCGACCACGCCGCGGCTCGACTACGTGGCCCTGGTGGACGCCGAGTACCAGCACCGGCGCGAGCGCAAGCGGCGTCGCCGATCGAGCTGATCGACTGCCCACTTTCGTGGGCAGGCGGTGCGACCTGTGGCGAGCGCGGGCGCCAGGCGGTGCAGAGCAATTGCGGCCTCTCGCCAGCACTTGCGCCGCACTGCGTCCAGGCACACGCCGTGCACATCCGCGCGCAACATGAGGTTGTCTACCGGTAGGTGCGGCCCCACGTTGCGCTACCTGCGCCCCACGGCGCTCCTCGCTGCCATCGCTCTCGCTGCCTGCACCGGCCAGGTCACCGGCGGACCGGACGGCGGCCCCGGAGGGGGGGACGGCGGCCTCTCCGCCTGCCCGAGCGAGCCGGTCGGCGGCGCCCTCGCGTTCGACGGCGAGGACGATCACGTCACCATGGGGGTGGCGCCCGGCCTCGGCCTGGCGACCTTCACGGTGGAGGCGTGGGTCCGGCGCGACGGCCCGGGCGTCAAGGCCGGCACCGGGGTCGGCGGCCTCTCCCTGGTCCCGATCGCCGGCAAGGGGCGCGGCGAGAACGACCAGGGCAACCTCAACTGCAACTACGCCTTCGGCTTCGCCGGCGACGTGCTCGGCGCCGACTTCGAGGACGACGCGACCGGCGCCAACCACCCGGTGCTCGGCAAGACCGCGGTGCCGATGGGCGAGTGGCACCACGTCGCCGCGACCTACGACGGCACGACCTGGCGCCTCTACCTGGACGGCGTGCTCGACGGCGAGCGCGAGTCCGGCGCCACGCCGCGCGCCGACAGCATCCAGCACTTCGGCATCGGCGCTCTGTTCAACTCGTCCGGCACCCCGGCCGGCCGCCTGCACGGCGCGCTCGACGAGGTGCGCGTGTGGGATCACGCCCGCTCCGGCGAGGAGATCGCCTCCTGGATGTACACGCCGCTGCGCGCGGCGCCCGGCCTGGTGTCGCGCTGGTCGCTCGACCCGGGCGAGGCAGAAGAGGGCGTGGAGGACTCGACCGGCGCCCACCCGGGCACCCTGGCCGGCGCCACCAGCGTGGCCGGCGCGCCCATCGGCAGCGGCCTGCCGCCGGCGCTCGACGTGGTCGGGCCGGTCGACGGGGTCCAGCTCAGCGGCGAGGAGGCGGAGCTGGCGGTCGAGCTCACCGATCCTGACGGCGGCGACCCGATCACGACCGTGTTCCACGTGCGCGAGGTGTCGGAGGCCGACGACTTCACCATCGTGGTGCTGCCGGACACCCAGTACTACACGGTGGCCGACCGGAACCTGGCGCAGTTCTTCTACGACCAGACCGTCTGGGTGCGCGAGAACCGCGACGCGTACAACATCGTGGCCGTCATCCACAACGGCGACCTGGTCAACAACGGCGACCGCTACCAGAACCAGTGGACGGTGGCCGACCGGGCGATGAGCACGCTCGAGACCCCGGAGGACGGGCTGGCCGACGGCGTCCCCTACGGCATCGCGGTCGGCAACCACGACCTCACCGAGTTCGGCGTCGCCGGCACGGCAGTCTCGTTCAACGAGTACTTCGGCAGCTCGCGCTTCAGCGGCCGCGCCTACTACGGCGGCCACTACGGCAAGAACAACAACAATAGCTGGTTCACCTTCTCCGCCGGCGGCCTCGACTTCGTGGTGGTCAACCTCGAGTACGACACCACCCAGGACCCGGCGGTGCTGGCCTGGGCGCGCTCGATCTTCGAGATGCACCCGCGCGCCTTCGGCATCCTCAACTCGCACTACCTGATCGGCAAGACCGGCAACTTCGGCGCCCAGGGCAAGGCGATCTACGAGGCCCTGCGCGACGTGCAGAACCTGCAGATCATGACCTGCGGCCACGTCGGCGCCGAGGCGGCCCGCACCGACGTGTTCGAGGGGCACCCCATCCACACCATGCTGGCCGACTACCAGTTCGAGGACGACGGCGGCGGCGGCAAGCTGCGCATCTGGGAGTTCTCGCCGGTGCGCGACGAGGTCACCGTGCGCACCTACTCGCCGTCGCGCGACCAGTGGTACACGGGGGAGGCCAGCGAGTTCACCCTGCCGGTCGACCTGTCCGGCGCCGGCGGCCCGTTCGTGGAGCTGGCGGCGGTGGACGACGCCCGCGCCGGCCGGACCAGCGCGACCATGACCGGCCTCACCCCGGGCAAGACCTACGAGTGGTACGCCACCGCGAGCGACTGCGCCCACACCGCGCGCACGCCGGTGCAGCGGTTCACCGTGGCCGCAGACGGCGAGGCCTCCGAGCGGCGCACCGGCGCGACGCGGCGCGAGAGCGTGGCCGAGCGGGCGGCCCGGATCCGCCACGCCCCGCTGCGCCCGGCCGGCACCTCGGTGCCGCTCGAGGACTGAGCGCGCGCGAGCAGCGCACCCGACCTACGCGAGGACGCGGGCGAGGAACCAGGCGGCGCCGATCGAGCCGAGCGCGTAGGCGGCGGCGCGCGCCGCGAGCCGGGCGCGCTCGCCGCCGCCGGCGCCGGTGCGGCGCGCGAGGGCGCCGGCCAGCCCGACCAGCAGCACCACCGCGGCGACCACCGCGAGCTGGCCGAGCTCGACGCCGAGGTTGAAGCCGACCAGGCTCACGCCGATCGACTCGCGCGGCAGGCCGATCTCGGCCAGCGCGCCGGCGAAGCCGAGCCCGTGCACCAGGCCGAAGAGGCCGGCGACCAGCCACGGCCAGCGCCGGGTGGCGGTCGGCCGCCGCCCGAGCGCCTCGCGCGCCACCAGGACCACGCTGGCGGCGATCGCCGCCTCGACCGGGGCCGACGGCAGCCGCACGAGGTCGAGCGCCGCCAGCGCCAGCGTGATCGAGTGAGCCACGGTGAACGCGGTGATGGTGGCCAAGAGGCGCCGGCTCGGCCGCGGCCCGAGCAGGAGGAGGAGCCCGATCACGAACGCGAGGTGATCGAGCCCGAGCAGGATGTGCTCGACCCCGAGCGCGATCCACGCGCCCACCGCGCGCGGCCCGGCGGCGCGGCGATCGATCCGCAGCCGGGGGTCGGCCCCGCTCACGATCGCCTCGCTCTCCTCGCCGCCCAGCCAGCGGACCAGCACCACCACCTTCATGCGGCGGGTGTGGACCCGCGCGAACGAGATCGTGCCGGCCAGCCCGGCCTCGCCGCAGTCGACCAGATCGCCGGCGCGGCGGCACGGCTCCGGCAGCACGACCTCGACCCCCGCCGGGCTGCCGGTCGAGTCCACCGGCGGCGTCCACGCCATCCTGAAGCGGCCGTCCTCGAGCTCGACCAGGGTCAAGACGCCCGGGTTGAAGTCGTGCGCCGCGGCCGGGCGCGCCGCGGCCAGAAGAGCGATCGCGGCGGCGGCCGCGAGCGCGCTTTGCCGCGCCGCCCGCCTCACCGCTCGATCACCTGCCAGCGGGCGCGCAGCGCGCGGACGCGCCCGGCCAGCTCCTCGGCGCGGCGCGCGTCCTGCCACTCCTTGAGAACGTCGAGCGCGGCGGCCTCGAAGTCGGCCGCGCGCGCCTCCCGACGGCGGTCGACCCGCACCAGGTGCAGGCCGTGGCGCGAGCGGCGCAGGCGCCAGGCGCCGATCGGCTGCCGGTCGAGCCCCTCGACGAACTCCGGGCCGAAGCTCTCCGCCAGATCGGCCAGCTTGCGACCGCGGTAGCGCCGCCCGCCGGAGAAGCGATCCCCCAGGAGGTCGGGCGGCTCGCCGCCCTCGAGCCGGCGGAGCAGCTCCGCCGCGCGCCCCTCCGCCTCGGCGCCGGAGCCGGCGACGAACACGTGGGTGAAGTCGACCCGCTCCGGCTCGGCCCAGTCCTCCGCGCGGCGCTCGAACCAGGCGCGCAGCTCCGCCTCGTCCGGCTCCGGCAGGACGATCTGCTGCTCGAGCACGAGCGCCATCTTGTCGGCGACCCGCCGCCGCACCGAGGGATCGTCCCGGTCGAGCCCGCGCGCCAGGCCCTCGCGGTAGAGCACCTCCTCGTCGATCCAGCGCGCGATCGCCTCGTCGAGCTCCGCCTCGGTCGGCGGCCGGCCGTGCACCCGCTCCAGCGCCTCGGCGAGCGGCCCGCGCACGTCCTGGTCGATGACGATCTGCCGCGGCCCGGCGCCCGGCTCGCCCGCCTGCGCGGCCGCGGCCGGCGCCGGCGCCCCGCCGGCCGGCGGCGCCTCCTCGTCGCCGCCGCCGCGCCAGCGATCCACGAGCAGGAGCGCCGCGCCGATCAGGACGAAGTGCACGAGCGGCTCGCGGGCGATCGCGCGCAGCCGGGGCGACATCGGCGCCACTTTACCACCGGCTCCCGCCGGGGGCGCGACACCCGTGTCCTGGTCCTGCGCCGGACCGGGCGATCGCCACGCGCCGCGCCGTTCGCGATTCCGAGCACCTGCCGCGGCACGGGCGCTGCACTGGGCGGCGCCCATGGCACACGCCACCCTCCTGCGCCCGCTCCTCGCCCTCTCCCTCCTCCTCGCCGCCGGCTGCCACACCGGCATGAACGACGTCGGCGCCGGCGGCAGCCCGGGAGGTGGCGGCGATCTCGGCGCCACCCCCGGCGGCGCCCAGGACATCGGCTACGCCCGCGAGCTCATCGAGATGGGCCAGGTGCCGCCGGCCGACGTCATCTCGGTCGAGGGGCTCCTGTCCGAGCACGATCTGCCGACCCTCGGACCGCCCTGCGACTCTCTCCTCTGCAGCCGCCCCGCCCTGGCGGTCGCCCCGTCGATCGAGACCGGCGAGACCGCCTGGTGGCTGCACCTGGGCCTCACCAGCGGGCTGCCGGCCGACTTCGAGCGCCCGCCGGTCGACCTCGTCGTCGCCATCGACAAGTCGAGCTCGATGTCGATCGACATGATCGAGACGACCGAGGCGGTCGCGCGCCTGATCGGCAAGCTTGGCGCCGACGACCGCCTCGCCGTCCTCACCTTCGACGACACCGTGAGCGAGCTGCACCCGCTGGGACCGGTCGAGGACGCCGCCGCGCTCGCCGCCGCGGTCCGCGCCATCCCGCCCGTCGGCGGCTGGAACCTCGACCAGGCGGTCGCCCGCGCCTACGACATCGCCGCCGCCGCCGGGGGCGAGGGCCGCCTGCGCCGCGTCATGGTGCTGTCCTGCGGCTACCCGGCGCTGGCGGCCGACTACAGCGACAGCTTCAGCCAGATGGTCCACGAGGGCGCGCGCCAGGGGATCGGCCTCAGCTTCTTCGGCGTCCTGCTCGGCTACAGCGACCAGCTGGGCGATCTGCTCGGCGCCGCGCACGGCGGCTCCTACTACTACCTCGACAGCCTCGCTCGCGTGGTCGAGGTGTTCGATCACGACCTCGACTTCATGATCACGCCGCTCGCCTACGACCTCCGCTTCGCCCTCGAGGTCGGCAAGGGCTTCCGGATCGAGCGGGTGTACGGCATCCCGGGCGACGAGGCCGGCGCGCCGAGCGCCGAGCTCGAGGTGGCGACCGCCTTCCTCAGCCGCCGGCGTGGCGGCCTGGTCGCCCGCCTGTCGCGCGTCGGCGAGGACGCCGCCTCGCTCGGCTCGGTCGCCCTCGAGTACCGGCCGGAGCCGGCGCTCGGCTACACCGCCGCCGAGGAGCAGGTCGCCGAGATCGCCGCCCCGGACGGCGACGACCCGCACTACGCCAGCCCCGGCGTGCGCAAGGCGGCCGCGCTGGTCAACCAGGCCGAGGGGATGATCCGCGCCTGCGCCGCCTACCACGCCGGTGACCCTGCGAGCGCCGCCGACATCCTCGACCGCCTGCTCGAGCTCCTGCGCGCCGACGCCGCCGCGCTCGACGACTCCGACCTGGCCGCCGAGGTCGCGCTGGTCGAGAAGCTCCGGGACAACGTCGGCGCCCCGTGAGGGCACGTTGACAGGTGCGCCGCGACCGTGAAACCGTGACCGGGCGAGCCGGTTGCTCGCGGGGGGTCACGGTGTCTTGTTCCAGCATCGCGCGCGTCGCGCTGCCGCTCCTGGCGAGCGGCTGCCTGGCCACGTCCGGCACCAGCGCGAAGAAGTTCGAGGCGTGGAAGGTCGACGACCGGGTCGGCCTGCCGGGCGCAAGCGCGCAGGCCGCGCCGGGCGCCGGCGCGCAGCAACCGCCGGGCGCCGGCGCGCAGCAACCGCCGGGCGCCGGCGCGCAGCAACCGTCGGGCGCCGGCGCGCAGCCGGCGGCGCAGCCGGCCACGCCGCCGGCGACCCGGGTGGTCGTGGTCCCGAGCGGCGCCACGCTCGCCGAGCCCGGCGCCACCCGGGCGCTCTGCAGCGGCAAGGCCCCGTGCGACCTGCTGGTTCCGCGCGGCAGCCGCTTCATCCACCTCTACAGCGGCGCGCCGACCGACCCGCCGGCCGCCTCCTTCTGGCTCGACGTCGATCCCCGGCCGATGAAGCTCGAGGTCGAGCGGCCGAAGGTCGGGCTCGCGATCACCGGCGCGATGGTGGCAAGCGTCGGCCTGCTCAGCGTCGTCCTCGGCGCCGTCGCCCTCGAGGGCGGCGGCAACGAAGATCTCGGCGCGGGGCTCCTCATCGGCGGCCTCGCCGGCGTGGCGACCGGCTTCGGCCTCGGCGGCATCTACTGGGCCACCGGCCGCGGACAGGTGCACGCCTCGCCGCTCGCCGAGTGATCCGCTCCGCCCGGGGTGTCCCTGGCCCCCGCGCGCCCCCGCGAGGTGACAGCGCCTGGTCGGGCACGCCGACCAGGAGGTCCAGCCCGAGGTGGTGCCGCGTGCCGTCGCGGTGGACGGCGAGCGAGTCGGAGGGGCTCACCGCGCCCTGGCGGCTTCTCGCGGGCGACGGTCAGCCGGCCGACGGGGTGGCGATCGCGGCGGCGAGGAGCGCCTCGAGGGGGGATCGCTCGCCGGGCGTGCGGCCGGCGGCGCGCGCGTGCTCGGCGTCGATCGCCAGGAGGATGGTGGACAGGGTCTCCTGGTCGAGGATGCAGTCCGAATCGGCAGCGGCCGGGCCGCCCGGCCCGGTGAAGTTGAGGGAGCAGGCGTCGACGACCGGGAGGCCGCCGGGGCCGCGCCCGAACCGGAGCGGCAGGCCGTGCGAGCGGCAGACGATCGGCCGCGCCGGGTAGATGGCGCAGCGGCCGTCGGGCTCGAGGGCGACGCAGGCGGGGGCCGGGCCCGGCGCAGCGCCCCCGGTGGGCGGGCCCTGGCCCGAGGCGGCCTCGCGGTGCGGGGCCGCGGCCGCGGTCGATGCGGCGGCCAGGCGCCTGGCCAGGCGGCGCCGGGTGTCCTCGGGCAGGCGGCCCACCTCCTCCTCGATGGCAGCGGCCTCCACCCCGGTCACGGTGAGCCCGGCGCGGCAGCAGGCGGTGCAGCCGGCGCGGCACTGCATGTCCGCGCCGTGGCGCGCCGCCGCCCGCGCGAAGAAGGCGTCCACGCGCGCGACCAGCTCCGCGTAGCGCCCGCTCATGGCCGGGGCATAGCACGGATTGCGCGCCCCTGCCCCGCGTGCGATCCTTGCCCACCGATGCGCGCGGCGCCCGTCCGGCTGATCGCGATGGCGCAGGGCGGCCGGCACGTCGTCATCCGGCGCGCCGACGGCGCGCGCCTGCTCGAGTCCGTCGAGCTGGTCGACGCGCTCGGCACCGCGCCGCGCCGCGCGCTGCCGACCAGCGGCCTCATCGACTTCGCCTGCGTCGGCGACGAGGTCTGGCTGGTGGACGACGGCGGCAGCCTGCGCCGCCACGATCTCCACACCGGCGAGCCCGCCGGCGACGAGGTCGCCCTCGGCGTCACCGCCGGCCGGCTGCGCCCCGCCACCGGCGGCAGCGACCCGGGCGCGCTGTGGACCGGCCCCTCGCGCCTGCTCCTGCGCGCCGCCGACGGCCGCGTCGAGATCGAGGACGTCTCGGCCGACGTGCCGGAGGACGCCTTCGCCACCGCGGTCGCCGGCCGCCGCCTGATCGTCGCCAGCGGCCGGCGCGTCTCCGTGCGCGACGCCGGCAAGGGAGACGTCGGCGCCGCCGTGCTGCCCGGCCAGGACGGAGACGTCGTGGCCGGCGGCGCTCTGTTCGGCGGCCGCGCCGTCGCCGTGCTGTCGGGGCACGACGGCGTGAGCGCCTTCGACGTGGTCCGCCCGGGCGGCTCCCTGGTCCACCACATCGATCTGCCCGGCGCCGCCCGCTGCGCCCTGGCCGACGCCCGCGGCCTGGCGGTGGTCACCACCGCCGAGGGCCGCCTGCTCGCGGTCGATTTGCGCTACGGCCGGGTCATCGGCGACGAGGAGGCGCCGATCGAGATCGCCGACCTCTGCATCGACAGCGGCGGCCGCTTCCTCGCGCTGGCCGGCTACCGCGAGGAGGGCGGCCCGCTGCGCGTCCTCCACATCCCGTACACCGATCTGTTCGGCGGCCGCCGCGCCGGCCGGGCGCCGATGCCGGGCGGCGCGGTCGACGCCGGGGCCGAGCCGGCGCCGCCCGCCGCGCCGGCGCCAGCGCCGAAGGCGGAGGCAAAGGCAGAAGCCGGGGCCGAGGCGGAGCAGGCAGCCAAGCCCCCGCAGCCCGGCGCCTCTCCATCGCCCGCCGCCCAGCCGCCGCGGCAGGAGCCGCGCGAGGCCGCCGAGCGCGCCGCCTCCATCCCGGACGTCGCGCTCCTCGCCCTCGGCTCGCGCACCCGCCACCTCGACGTGCCTGCCCCGGCGGGCGTCGCGCCCTACTCCTCGCCCGGCGAGCACCTGTCGGACACCCTCGAGCTGGTCGCCGCCTGGGCCGCCCGCGCCATCGCCGACGCGTGGGACTCCGGCCGGCTCAGCCTGCCCAACCAGGATCCGCGCCCGTTCCAGCGCGAGGTGATGGCGCTGGTCGGCAACCGGCTCGGCGCCGCCGTCGAGCTCCTGCAGCAGGCGGACGCCCGGGTCGAGGAGGTCGCCCGCCGGGTCGGCCGCCGGGTCCAGGCCACCCTCGCCGCCGGGCGCTCGCTGCCGCTGGTCGAGCTCGCGGTCGAGTTCGGCCTGTCGGACGCGGCGGTCAAGGTGCTCGCGGTGGTCGCCGCCCCGGCGCTGCGCGGCGAGATCGCCCGCCTGTACGGCGTGCTGGCCAACGACGAGGGCCGGCCGATCTGCGACCGCTACCTGGTCGAGCTGATCCTCGCCGGCCAGAACTGGCGCCGGCGCAACCAGGTCGCCGCCGAGCTGGAGGCGGACGCGCCGCTGCTCAAGTACGGCCTGGTCCGCGTGCTGTCGAGCACCGACGACCAGTACCTGTTCGCCCCGATGACGGTGGAGCCGGTCCTCCTCTCGCGGCTGCGCGGCGACCCGTACGCCTCCGGCGGCGCCAGCTCGGTCGCCACCATCCGCCACGCCGACCGCCCGCTCGAGGACCTCGCCATCCCGGACACGCTCAAGCGCGAGCTGGTGGTGGCGCTGGCGGATCCGGCGCCGCCGGAGCGGCCGATCCGCCTGGTCCTGCGCGGCCGGCCCGGCGCCGGCCGCACCACCACGCTGGCGGCGCTGGCCGCCCGGGTCGGCAAGCCGCTCTCGCTCATCGACGGCGAGCTCCTGCCGCGCGGCCGCGTGTTCGCCGCCGCCCTCAAGGCGGAGCTGCGCCTGGCGCTCTTGCGCGGCACGCTGCCGTGCGTCTTCAACCTCGAGCTCCTCGACCGCGAGGACAGCGAGGGGATCGAGCACGTGCGCGACGTCCTGCGCACCCACCCGGGGCCGATCGGCTTCCGCATCAGCCCGGAGCTGCGCCCACCGCTCGACCCGGGCTTCCTCGACTTCACCCTGCCGCCGCTCAGCGAGGGGGAGCGGCTCGAGTTCTGGCGCGCGGCGCTGTTCCGCCGCGGGCTCGAGGCCGGCGGCGCCGCCCAGCTCGCCTCGCGCTTCCGCATCGGCCCGGGCACCATCGAGCAGGTCATCGCCCACGTCGCGGCGCGCCGCACCGGCGAGCGCAAGGGGGAGGCGGACGTCACCGCCGAGCTCGACCGCGCCGCCCGCCAGCACGTCGACGTGCGGCTCAACAAGGTGGCGAGCCACATCGAGCGGCTGGCCCGCTGGGAGCAGGTCGCGCTGCCGGACGACGTGCTCGACAGCATCCGCGAGTTCATCGGACGGCTCAAGCACCGGCGCACCGTCTACGAGAGCTGGGGCTTCGAGCACAAGGTATCGACCTCGCGCGGCCTGGTGGCGCTGTTCTACGGCCCGCCCGGCACCGGCAAGACCATGGTCGCCGGCCTCATCGCGCGCGAGCTCGGCCTCGACCTCTACCGGGTCGACCTGGCGCGCATCACCTCGAAGTGGATCGGCGAGACCGAGAAGAACCTCGGCGAGGTGTTCGACGCCGCCGAGGACGGCCAGGCGCTCATCCTGTTCGACGAGGCGGACTCGCTGTTCGCCAAGCGCACCGAGGTCA
>Ga0079224_100010881_pt1 | contig 12505 bp, 12 predicted proteins | sample Stecom2015_FD_80414 | JGI IMG/M metagenome (GOLD analysis project Ga0079224, IMG submission 80414) | Agricultural soil microbial communities from Utah to study Nitrogen management - Steer compost 2015 | ecosystem: Environmental > Terrestrial > Soil > Agricultural land | place: USA: Utah...
CAGGCATGAACTTCATGCCGTGATTTCAAAACTGCACGGGCAACTAACAGTCACGCTGATCGGAGAGGAGTGGGAGTTGAAGGAATACCAGAATTGCTTCCGTACGTTGATGGAAAAAGCTGGTCGTGTAATTATTAACGGTGTGCCAACAGGTGTTGAAGTCTGTGCGGCCATGCAACACGGTGGCCCGTTTCCCGCAACAACGGACTCGCGTTTTACTGCTGTTGGAACGGATGCTATCAAACGCTTCGCCCGTCCGGTAGCTTTTCAAAATTGTCCGGAAGTGTTGCTGCCAGATGAGTTAAAGGAAAGCAACCCGTTAAACATTTGGCGGTTGTACAATGGCGAATGGAAAAAGTAGGAACATAAAAAAAGCCCCGACTTTCGTCAGGGCTTTGTACTTGTGTATCCGGAAAATATTAGTAATCGTTTCGATTAAAATTTTTTCTGAAACCACCGCCACCACCGCGGTTGCCACGGGGTGCGTCTGTACGCGGACGTGCTTCGTTAACCACCAGGTTCTTGCCCATGAAGTCAGCACCGTTCAGTGATGAAATGGCTTGTTGACCCGCTGAGTCATCGCTCATTTCAACGAAGCCGAATCCACGGCTGCGTTGTGTAAACTTGTCGAGGATGATCTTAGCTGAGCTAACTTCACCATACTCTTCGAATAATCCCTTCAATTCTGCTTCCGTTGCTTTAAAAGGGATGTTGGCAACATAAATGTTCATTTGTTTTACTGATAAAGTGAATAATTAAGTTTTAACTGATTATTCCGCCTGAAACTCAAATGCGGTTAAACATGAAGGGCTTCAAAGAGAGAGTGATCAATTAACTTTGTAAAGGTAGAAAAATACTTGAAAGTTCCTCGCAAGAGGGCATAAACTTAACTGGTGTGGTCAGCCACAATTACCCATTTTCCATTGATTTTGCGCCATAACAGGGTGAAGTGCCCGCCTGGTTCATCCGTTTGTCGCTTAAGTTGCCAACGCCCGATCATGTAGGCAGACGTTTCGGAAAGAACTTCCAGTGAAAGAATGGTAAACGTTAGTTTACCCATGGTTTCCGCAGTGGGATATCCTTTTTTGTAGTTCTCAAGGGTAGTTTTCCAACCATAGGTGATTCCGTTCCGGCCAATAAATTTCAGACTGTCGGATTTCCAATAGCCCTCCATGAAACTTTCAATGTCGGCACGGTTCCATGCTTCCTGCTGTTCAAGCATTACCTTGCGGATGGCCTGTTCTTCTGTGCGGTTACGCTGTGCAAACAACGTAACCGGCAGAAGCATAAAAAGAATGATGCGAATCATGAAACGGTTTTCTTAGTAAGCCCGATCAACCGTACCGGAGCCATATATTTTTTTTGTGGCATTTTTTGTGTTGCCTTTATGCTTTACGGAACCACTTCCAACAACAGTTGCCGTAATGGTATCGGTTACATTTAATTCAGCGAGGCCTGAACCGCTAACTTTTATGGTAGCTTTTTCTACCGGACAATTAAATGCATTGATGGCGCCACTGCCGCTAACCACACCATCCAAATTGGAGGCGTATCCTTTAATACCCATTTTGCCTGAGCCACTAACTTCAGCTTTTACCTGGTCGCCTTTAATGTCGAGGTCCATGCTGCCCGAACCGCCAATGGAAAGGTTGAGTGTTGGGGCGGACAATGAATTTTCTGAAACTATTTTTCCTGCACCATTCACCTGAAGATCGGTAACGTTTTTCACACTCACGTATAGCTTCATGGTAGGGTTCAGCTTAATGTCATCAATTTTAGCCCAGATACTTTTGTTCGGATTTTCAGGCTTGCGGTCAATATTGATCATCAATATTCCGTCTTCAACATAAATGTTCGTGAGCTGGTAAATCTCAGTAAGGGCTTCAACGCTTACTTCCTGCTTGTTGGTTTGCTTCAGGTAAACGGTGTAGTTTGAATTGTTGTAGATGGCCTTGAATTCGGGTAACTCCAACGGTTTTTTCGTAACCTGGGCTACCGCTGTTAAACTCAGGCAAGCGATTACTAATGTGGCAATGAAATTTTTCATGTTTCCTGTTTTGTTTTTCTTTGATTCCAAGTGTTGAAATTAACCGATTATTTGATTTTGCCGAAGCTATTCAGCGATCAATTCGTAATACTATCAGCGATTTTTGCGGAAAATCGCCTTAAAAACGAGGATAAAAATAATTCCACCGATGCACAGCACCAGCAGCACTTCTGGGGTTATTTGATTTACAGCATGCATGTGTTGGGGTTAAAATCGGTAACGCAGTTGCAATTTAATATCATTTCGCGAATCCGAGTCAAGCGCATCTGCACCATTGCCAATTTCTTCACGATCCGTATAGCGCAGATTGGCGTATCGAATCCAACATGTAAGTTTTTTGCTAAGATCATACTGAATGAGTATGTAACTCCTTATGCCTGTTCCCGATAAGGCGGGCATGGAAAACGCCAGCCACACATCGCGTTCAAAAACGTATTGTCGGTTGTCGTAATCTTCGGTATCGAAAAGTGCATAGCGACCGGATAGGGAAAGCTTTCCAAAATTCAGGCTTATATCCTGAAGCAGCACCATTCCGGTAGTAAACTCATTGCCCATTGAATAGGTGCTGAATTGTGCTCTTGTTTTAAGTCGTAACACACGGTTTGCGGCATAATCACAAGCTATCCAATAGTTTCTTTTTGTTCCGTTTTCGGATAGGTAGAGAGGGGTATCATCACTGGAAATGTTTCTTGATTTTGATTCTTCTCTCGCCTGGATGAAAAGTGTAATGTTCCGGGACGGTTGATAGTTGAAACGCAATAGAAACTCATGCCCGTCCGATGGGCGATAGTTCCGGTATTGCAGCCAGGGAAACCGAAAAAAATCCATGTATCCAGAGAGGCTGTATTTTCTGTTCCATCGGTATCGCCAACCCCAATAGATGCCCCGTTCATTTCCTGGTTGTGAACTTTCGCTAAACGCATTCGAGTACAAGCTTTGAAAGTTCCGCTGGTAGTTTCGGTAGTGAAAGGCCGCATCAAGTTTAGGCGTAAGACTGCCTAACAGCCCGCTGGTAATACCAAATCCACCGGTAATGGTTTTGGCCGCTTCTGCAAAGAAAGTGAAGTTGTATCGTGCGTAACTGATGTATGCCCCTGTGTTGTTAAGTTGGTCCCCTGAAAAGACAAATTGGTTATAGGGTTGTGGTGTACGATTAACGGGTACATCGTATGCAAGCCTGTGATAAGTAAGCCCGATGTCGATATAAGTTCTTTTGTAGCTCAACACTACACCTTGCTGATTCTCACCAAGCGTCTTTCTGCGACTGAGTTCAGATTCATTTCTATGAAATCCTGTTGTTTGAAATGATGAAGCAAACGATAGATTGGCTGAGTCAGAGGCGATGGATGCATCACGATATGTATGTGAATAAAAACCGGAGAGGTTTATGTTTGGCCATACTTCGTAGGTCAACGCCACACCACGCAGGTATCCGGTTTCGTTCACAGAAGTGTATGGTGTAAACCCCAGGCTGCTCCTTCTTACTGTAGTAATGGTTTCTGCACCTTTTCCAAATCCAAAGTTCCCACCCAAAATCAAACCTTGCCCGAATTGTGCCTGGTAATCGCCAAGCATCAGGTTTTTGAGTTTCCCCTTGTTCAACACCTGTGCGTGGATTGAGGTGAAGTCGGCCCCGTAATATTTTTTTGATGGACTCCATTGAAGTGTTTCACCGGCATCTTTCTCGGCCGTAAACCCAAAGCTGTAATCACCCGGTCGGCTGGAGCGGAAACGCATGTAGAGTTTGTGCTCATCGCCTTTGAATTGTTGCTCCGGAGAAACCTGATCGGTAAAGCCTCGTTTTGTTTCAAGTGTGTTTTCATACCGAAGCAACAGGTAGTGATTACCATCTTTAACAGCCCTTCGGAAAATGGAACCGCTTAATTTCTGCGAGGGATCGTCAACCGTAAGAAAATGGATTGCACGATTTATGGTTTGCAAATCAAAGCCCGGAACAGCTTGTAATTCATAAACTGAAAGTAAGTTGCCGTTTTCAGTGCGGTATTGAATCAGACTTTGCACCTGTTCTTCCGTAAGTAAATTTAGAAACCGAAGTTCTTCGGCTGAAGCTTTGTTTAGGTTTAACGGATTGGCAAGGAGCAGTGCAAGATTTTCGTACAGGTCCTCATAGTTCAAATCCAAATCCAAATCCTGAAAACCGAATAACTCATCTGCCAGTCGTTCCAGATCAATTTCCTTGCGGGGATATTCCTGTGCAGATGTGACCCCTTCAAATAGAATCAGCATCCATATGATCACGAACTTTTTCATCTGTTGAAAAAGTAGTTTACCGATGTTTGATGACTGAGACCCAGTTGAACTGTATGCTGAATGGCATAATCAATGGCCAGCCTGGGTGTTTTAAAGCCCAACCCGAAAAAGGCAGTGTTGGGCTCAAGATTAAATCCGGTTCTCGCGCAAAATTTCTTGTGAAACAAATACTCAATTCCGGTTTTCCAATTGGCTTTTGCTTCCAGGTCTTTCTCAAGTTCTGTGGCGATAGTTACTTTGCTTGTGGGCTTAAAGCAAAACCCAGCAGTGAGTAAGGTTGGAATACGGTCTCCATCTTCCGAAATTTTTGGCTGGTTGATGTTTGTGATGTACGCCCCAACGGAAAGCTGTTGAGTTAGTTCAGCAATTCCGCCAAACCCAACACTGAACACGCCTCTTCGCCCGAATCCTTCGGCTGCATATTGAATGTAATTGATTTTAACACCCAATGAAGCCAATCCAAATTGGTTGCTGAAACCGGCTGTCAGCAGACTTTCACTGTACACATCATCGCCAAATCGAAATACACCACCACCAACAACTCCGGCTTTGGTTGGCCAGGCTAATCCTGCTGCCGCGCGATTACCTCCTGGCAAGGCTGGTCTGAGATCGTAAGCAAAAACAGCTGAAGGTTCGTCAAGCTGAGCAATACCTGCCATGTTGTTGAATATACCCCATGCATCGAACAGCGAAGCAGAGGCGTAACCCATCCCGTTAGCACGTGCGCCCATAAGTGTGGATACGCTTTGCGCATCTGCACGAATAGTAATTAAAATCAATAATGCCAGTAAAACATGCTTCATGTTGGGGACAGTTGCTTGTCAGCGGCACAACTTTATGATAATTTAGCACATACCTGTTAATATGACAAATCTTTCTGTTTGTGGTTTGAGTGTTTTGCTTCTCCTGACAACAGGTGTTTTTGCGCAACCTGTTCAGGATCATTACCCTTCCGGGCAAATCCGCTCAACCGGCATGATGCTTTACGGACATAAAACGGGTAAATGGTTGTATTACTATCCTACAGGAGAGCTAAATGCTGTTGAACATTTTGAGCAAGGCAAATTGCATGGTGAGGTTGTGTACCATTACCGGAACGGACAAGTGGAAGGAAGGGAGCGATGGATGAATGGTGTGCTGAACGACTCTGCGTTTTATTTTCATGAAAACGGCAAGCCCTACCGACTCGGTGTTTACAGGCGTGGTATGTACGATGGCTTATGGCAATACTTTTACGATAATGGAAACCCTGACAGGCAAGTGAACTATGAAAACGGCATGCCACATGGTGCTTTTATGCAATACAACCGGGAAGGTGTAGTGATTCAACAGGGATTTTACAAGGAAGGTAAGGAGCATGGCGAATGGAAATTCTTTGATGATGAGGGCAGAATAACTTTTTCAGGATCGTACGAAAATGGCAAGCGGGTAGGGGAATGGTTTCAGTATGACAGAAAGGGCAACCGGAAACGGTGGAAGTACTAGAACTCCTTCTTAATATGGAAGAAAAACCCTGCCCGACCTTCACTGTTCAATGTGTACTCAAATCGTAACACAACATCGTACGAGCTTACAATGTCAAGGCCTACGCCTGTGCCTGCCAGTAGGGTGTTTGACAGTCGGGTATTGAGTTGGTTTTCGTCATAGAAAGGATAGTTTTTTACATACCCGAAATCGGCATACGTTTTTAAAAGGACAGATATAGGAATATACTTGAATTGCTTGAGCCGTGATCCATCCAGGCTGTAAATGCGGTGAAATATGCGTTTTTTCAAAGTGGTTTTGTTCACCAAGAACAAGGGGCCCTCGACAACATTTACTTCGTAGCCACGAACAAACAAGCGGTTGTAGCCAAGGGCACCAAAATTATAATAAGGAACATTGTTCTTGTTGCTCCAGTACCCGAACGTGAGGTTAGAGAGGAAGAAATTCTTTTTTAAATCCATGTATCGGGCATAACTAACCCATGTATCCAGCTTCTCCAAATCATCACTAATGGCAAAGCCTACTTTTTGCATGTGAAATATAAAGTGATATCCACGCAACGGATAAGCAATTACATCGCGGTGATCGGAAATAAATTCGTAGCTGAGTACATCAAATTTTTGCAATTGCTGTTCTGTGCCCAGATAGTAAGGATTGGTGGCATACAGGGAGTCGGATATACTGGTTCTTCTGTACGCATAGCCCAGCCGGTGATGATTATAGAATGAGTTGCGATAGGTGTAGATGAATTCCATACCGCGGGTATTGCGTAAAACCTTGTCGGTTTCAAGAAAGGTCAGTTTGTGGTCATCTGTTTGATAGGCCACGTTTTTGGCATCAATAAAATCGGTTTTGAAGATGAGCCCTTGCTTTTGCCGTTTGTCCAGGTATGGAATGCGGTACATCAGTTCGAACCTGTGCACATATCCGAATTGTGCTGTAAGAATCAGGGTTTCATTCCGGCCGCGAAAATTGTATTGAAAAAGTTTTAGTCCGTAGTTGACGCGTTTGAAATCATGGTTATAATTTTCCCACCATTCATTGAAGTTCCTGTCAGACAGTTCAAAAATGGGTACAGGAAAGGTGTACCAGCGCTCATTTACTTCTATGAGTAAATCAGCTTTACCGGGTAGCAACTCAAGAGGGCGTATTTCGACCGAGTTGAATAAATGTAAGTTAAAAAGTTTGTTCTGGTCTTTCTCCAGTATTCTGGGAAGCTCTGTGTTAAGAATGGTATCGCCTGGTTTCAGGGAAAGCTCACGCAGAATGATGCTCTCTCGTGTGAGTTTGTTTCCTAAAATGAAAATCCGATTGATTTCTACATAATAGCTGGTAGTATCAGCCTGTGTTTCGGTTTGTAAACGATTTTTTTTTCGAATGGAATCTGGTGCATGAAGGGCAACGTCAGGAATTTCGCTTCCTGAAACTGGCAGCCAGAGGAACAATCCCCCTAACATAACCAGCACCCTGATGTTTTGATGCATGCACCGGATCAAAAAGTTTATTCGTTTACTTCCTGCTTCTTATTTCTGAACGATAAAATCAACACCACAATACCCACAATTACCAGCGGAATGCTGTACAACTGGCCGTAATTAACTCCGTACTTATCTATAAAGTCAAGTTCACTGCTCACCTGCACTTCTTTCAGGTATTCGTACGCAAAGCGCAACGACCACAATACAATCATAAAGATTCCGAAAATCCTTCCGGCAGGAAGGTTCGCCTTTTGGCGGTACCAGATCCAGAACAACAGGGCGAACAGCAGCACGCACGAAATGGACTCGTACAATTGAGCCGGATGGCGCGGGATAGCATAGGTGTTCACAACTGCGGCATACTGGCGATTATCTTCTTTACCAAGTTTGAAAGTCAGTGTCTCGTCTACATACAGGTGTTGACGAACGTAACCGGAATATGCCAACCGGTCGTAGAGTTTCCGGTTCATAAATGCGGACGCATTCAGAGAATCTTCTCCGGCTTTAAACTCGATTAGTAACTTTATTGATGGATAACCTTTGGCGTGGGCCTGGTCTGTACCGACAGCATATTGAACGTCTTCAATAATCGGGTCAGACTTTAATACTTCCGACACGTTGCGTGCAAATACAACTCCACTATTTGACTCGGTTGGCTTACCGATAATTTCTGAATTAAAGAAGTTACCAAAACGAATTAAAGCGCCTGTAAGCGCCACCAGTATCACAATACGATCGAGTACTTGCAGGTAAGATTGGCCGGGTCTTTTCTTGCGGGCATATAACCACAGCGCAAACAAAATACCGAAGGCGGCACCGTGACTGGCCAATCCGCCCTCCCATATTTTAAGAATATCAATCGGGTTTGACAGGTACCGTTCGGGTTCATAAAATAAAACATGACCTAAACGCGCGCCTATAATAGTGGCAATAACCATATAGATGGTTAGCGTGTCCACATCCTTTTCGGGTTTGCCCTCCTGTTTGTAGATGTAATACAAGATTTGCTGGCTGAGCAAAAAGCCAAGGGCAAACAGCAATCCATACCAACGAAGGGTTACAGGCCCGATTGAAAAAATATCGGGGCTGGCATTCCAGATTATATAACTCAGTAAACTCATGGTCGCAAATATATACGGATTATGGATTTAATTGATGGTAACAAAATGGGATTAGTGAGCCTCCAATAAAGCAAGTTCTTCGGTAAATCCCGATGATAATATCGGAAATCTGCACCACGACCGTGGATCAACATTTAAATCGTCAAGGTGGAAGGAGGGAGCAAGGCGTTCACGCTTCCATTGGTTGGCCGCCCACATATGGAAGAATTTACGGATGTGGTTTTTAAGGGCGGTTTTATTGGTAAAATCCTGTTTCAGAATTTCAAACACTTCAACCGGTGATTTCCGTTTCCAGATCGCTTGCCGTTCAATGGCCATCAGCACATCATACGGCATCAGGTCGTCTTCATCGGTTTGATTTCGGTCGGAGGGACGAAGTTCAGCGGTAGGTTTTAAGCTGTTGACATAGCGCAATGCCTCGTATCCCAACTCCTGTTCCGCCCACTTCAGCCAGGCCAAAATGGTAGGCTTGCTGATGCCTGCAATGGGCGCCAGGCTGCCACTGGTATCGCCATCCATGGTGGCATACCCAACATCTCCTTCGCTTCGGTTTGAGGTGGTGAGTAATATGCTTTGCCTGATGTTGGCCAACATCCAGATGATGGGTGATCGGGCACGTGCCTGTATGTTTTGCAACGCGATATCGTGTTGATCCCAGGTTAATGCATGTCCCAGGCTCTTTTCAATTTTTGTGGTGTAGGCATCAACTTCATTCTGAATGCTCCAATGATAAAATGTAGCACCCAGGGATGTAGCCAGAGATTGTGCGGCTTCCAATGTTTTTTCAGATGAGTTTTTAGTTGCCTGGTACGCACAAGCCAACAGTTGCTTTACAGCATCGGTTTGATTGTTGACTGTTGCTAACCCGATGCTTTTGCAAAACGCATCCCAGCCCAACACATGACTGGCCCGTTTCACCATTTCAGCCACCAAAACGGCACACATGGAAGAATCGGCTCCACCGCTCAGGGAAAGTACAAACCCTTTCGCTTTACTTTTACGCAGGTAGTCATATAAGGCCAAAGTTGAAGCCTTGGTTAATTCTTCATTCCTGTCTTTCGAATCGGGCAGCAGTTTATGTTCACTTTTTTCAGGATGTTCAAAGTCAACATCGCAGGTAATAACGTTTACCGGTTTGAATGATAAACGTGTATTGCGAACGATGAGCTCGCCCTTTTGCGCAAACAAAATGTCACCGTCATAAATCATTCTTCCGGCTTCATTGCCTAACAGGTTGCAGAAAATATAAACACAGTTAAACAGTCTTGATCCGTCAAGCGCAACTTCTTCTTCGCGGTTGTTGCTTTTGCCCATGGCAAAATGGCTGGCACTTGGGTTAAGAATTAAATCAACACCCCGTTTATGAAAATTATAGCCGGGTCGTTTTTCCTTACTCCATCCGTCTTCGCAAATCTCTATCCCAAACCGAATGCCATTCGATTCGTAGATGAGATCTCCGGCCCGAAAGGTTATTCCCTGACGGGTTAACGTAATCACTTTTCCGGCCTGCCACGGAGTAAACCAACGCGGTTCGTAGTGAACGCCATCCTTGGGTAAGTTTTGTTTTAATGTAATACCAAGAATTTCTTTGTTGTGGATGACGCATGAACCGTTGTACGTTTTGTCATCTATGCGAATAGGCAACCCGATATTGACAGTAATATCGCTGCACGTATCCTTCAGCTTCAGTAGTTGTTCAAATGCTTTTTCGCTGAGCCAGTTGCTGAGAAAAACATCTTCGCACCCATACCCTGTAATGCACAACTCTGGTAAGCAGAGAATGCGGGCACCTTCACGCTTAGCCTGCTCAATTGCTTTACGAATATTTTCTGCGTTGCCTCTCCAATCGAAAGGAGTTTGGTTCAAGGTTGCGCCTGCCAGTTTCAATCGTTTCACGATAGTGCCTCCAGTATTTTTAATTGTTCGCAGGTTTTGTAGGCTGCGTCTTGCTCAGCTTTCTTCTTGCTGTTGCCATAGCCCGTGCCTACCACGTTATTGTCAATGACTACCTGTGCTGTAAACTCCTTGTGTATTTTGCCTTTTTTGATGTCTACAATTTCAAAGCGTACTTCTTTGTTTTCGCGCTGGCACCATTCAATACCCTGCTTTTAAAGTTGGTTTGCGTGCTCACCAATTCATCCAAATCGTAATTCGGGGTGATGAGTTTGTTGATCACGAATCGCTTGGTACGTAAATAACCTTTGTCGAGGTAAATGGCTCCCACTATTGCCTCAAGCGTGTTTCCGAGGATAACCTGTTGCAATTGCTGATTCTTTTGGTCGTACTGCACAATATTTCCGATTCCGATTTTGCGTGCCAGCAGGTTTAACGATTCGCGGTTAACGATTCGCGAGCGCATCTCGGTTAAAAAGCCTTCGGTTTTATATGGAAATTTCTTGAACAGAAAATCGGCAACAGCCGCCCCCAGAATGGCATCACCTAAATATTCCAGGCGCTCATTGTTTTCCTTAAAGCCATTTCCGTTTTCTTTTACCACGGAACTGTGGCGTGTAGCCAGCCTGTACAACTCCAGGTTAACCGGAGTGAAGCCGGCTATATTATGGATAGCCGTAATCAGCTTTTTATCAGAAGGAGATTTTTTGCCGGTGATTTTAAGAATTCGCCACACGTGATCAGGCACAAATATTTTATCCCCTAAGGTACGCAAAGGGATTTAATTGACCGATAAACATAGGGATCAGGCTTTGCGGAAAATGATGGAGGCATTGTGGCCACCAAAGCCAAAGGTATTGCTCAGCGCCACCTTTACTTCGCGTTTTTGCGCTTTATTGAGTGTCAGATTCAAACGAGAATCCAGTTGCTCGTCTGGTGTAAAATTGTTGATGGTTGGCGGAACAACGCCTTCGTTAATAGCCATCAAACAGGCCAGTGCTTCAATGGCACCGGCAGCACCGAGTAAATGCCCGGTCATTGATTTGGTGGAACTGATGTTCATATTGTACACATGATCGCCAAATACCTGCGCAATGGCTTTTATCTCCCCGATATCGCCCAAGGGGGTTGAGGTTCCATGTGTGTTGATGTAGTCCACGTCCTGAGGGTTGATGCCCGCATCCTGCAATGCATTTTCCATCACTTTGGTAATACCCGCCCCTTCGGGGTGTGGGGCTGTAATGTGATATGCATCGGCCGACATGCCACCGCCAATGATTTCGGCATAGATTTTTGCACCACGCTTTTTGGCGTGCTCGTATTCTTCAAGCACCAGCGCGCCAGCGCCTTCTCCCAACACAAAACCATCGCGGTCTTTGTCGTATGGCCTCGAAGCGGTTTCAGGAGAATCGTTGCGTTCCGACAGTGCTTTCATGGCATTGAATCCACCCACACCGGCTTCGCAAACGGCAGCTTCAGAGCCACCGGAAATGATCACATCGGCCTTACCCAAACGAATGTAGGTAAAGGCATCGTAGATGGCGTTGGTTGAAGATGCACAGGCCGAAACGGTTACAAAGTTTGGCCCACGAAAACCGTACTTGATGGAAATGTGACCTGCACTCAGGTCGGGAATCATTTTTGGAATGAAGAACGGATTGAAGCGGGGGGTACCATCGCCTTTGGCGAAGGACTTCACTTCTTCCTGGAAGGTAAGCAACCCTCCGATGCCTGAACCCCAGATTACACCAAGACGGTGTGGATCCAGTTCCGACAGCGGAAGGTTTGAGTCTTTAATGGCCTCATCGGCAACCACCATTGCGTATTGCGTAAAGGGGTCCATTTTACGGGCCTCTTTGCGGTCCATGAAATTGCCGATGTCGAAGTTCTTCACTTCGCAGGCAAACTTGGTTTTAAACAAAGTAGCATCAAAACGGGTAATAGGGGCAGCACCACTGGTACCGGCTTTCAGTCCATCCCAGTATTCCCTAAGGGTGTTACCGATAGGGGTAAGTGCACCTAGTCCGGTGACAACTACTCGCTTTAAAGTCATACGTAAAAAATGTCCGTGAGGTAAAAAAGGTCGTCTTACTTCTTAACGTTTTGCTCCAGGTAAGAGATCGCCTGGCCAACGGTTGAAATGTTTTCGGCCTGATCGTCAGGAATAGAGATGTTGAATTCCTTTTCGAACTCCATAATCAGTTCAACAG
>Ga0079224_100010882_pt1 | contig 12504 bp, 9 predicted proteins | sample Stecom2015_FD_80414 | JGI IMG/M metagenome (GOLD analysis project Ga0079224, IMG submission 80414) | Agricultural soil microbial communities from Utah to study Nitrogen management - Steer compost 2015 | ecosystem: Environmental > Terrestrial > Soil > Agricultural land | place: USA: Utah...
AGCAGCGGGATCGGCTCCTGCTCGCCCCGGTAGGTGTCGATCACGTAGCTGAGCGCGCAGAACGTGAAGAACGAGATCCCCACGGGCAGGCCGACCTGGATGAGCAGGGCGGTCGGGGCGAACCCGAGCGGCTCGAGGAGCGCGAGCAGCGAGTCGACGAAGAAGCCGTAGTACTTGAAGAACCCCAGCAGCGCGAGGTTGAGCACGACGCCGACGACCATCCAGCGGCGGCGCGCCGCGTCGCCGGCCGCCCGGTGGATCGCCGAGACGACCAGGTGGTTCCCGATCGTCGACCCCGCGAGCAGGAAGCAGAACCGCCAGTCGGCCCAGCCGTAGAACACGTAGCTGGCGGCGAGCACGAACCACCGCCACTCCAGCGGACGGTCGTTCAGCCGCCAGCTGATGCCCAGCACCGCCACGAAGAACAGTGCGAACGTCATCGTCGGGAACAACACGTCGCCGCCGTCCTCGTCTCCGTCCGTCGGGCCCACCCATTGAACTCCACCGGCGGGGCTCCCACTGAACTCTTCGGGCCCGAAGTTCGGCCCCGACGAGGATGCGGCGCCGACCGGCGCGCCCCGGATCCGGGCCGGTCGCGGCCGATGGAGTGACAACGGGGCGCACTCTGTGACTACTGTCTCAGCCAGCTGCGGAGGTGGTCGGATCCGGGGGGGTTCTCCGACCACCTCCGTCGCTCCTCGTCAAAGGGGGGACCAGGGGGGAGCGGGGTGTGCGAGCGCTCGAGGACGGCTGAGGCGGGGCGGCGGCCGCTACGGCGTGCTGCGCTCCTCGCCGCGGCGGCCGCGGCGCTCGTGCTGCCGGCGGCCGCGCCGGCGCCGGCGGGTGCGCAGTCGGACGACTTCGTCAACGGCGAGGCCGAGGCGAGCGCCGACACGTTCACCCTCAACATCATCCAGGGCAACGCGAACATCGGGTTCACCTACGGGCGCTCGATCGCGGGGTACCGGGACCGCACCGCGTCGGCCGAGGGCAGGGCGCTCGACCTCGGCGTGCTGCCGACGCTGTTCGCCGTCGAGCAGTGCGACGGCTCCACGCCGCCGATGAACCCCGCGACACTGCCGCCGGTCACCCGGGTCGACTCGACGGAGGCGAACGCCGGCCGCTCCCGCAGGGTCGAGGTGTTCGTGCCGGGCACCGACGGCGGCCCCCACGGGCCCCGCGCCGGCTTCCAGGACGCGATGGCCTCGCCGCTGCCGGCCTCGCGCGCGCTCACCGAGTCGGTCGACACCGACGTCGTCCTCCTGGCGCTCGACGGTGGCCGCACCGAGGTGACGAGCCGGCTGGAGGGGCGGGTGCGCCAGGCGCACGCCGTGGTGACCGCGGACGAGCTGCGCGTGTTCGGCGGGCTGTTCACCTTCACCGAGCCGCGCTGGGAGGCGCTCGCCCGCAGCGGCGACGTGGAGGAGGCACGCGGCTCGTTCACCTTCGAGTCCGCGACCGTGCTCGGCGTGCCCCGCAGCCACGAGGAGGCGCTGCGGGACTTCGGCGAGTTCGAGCGCGGCCTCGAGCAGCTCCTGCGCCCCTTCGGCGTCCAGCTCGACCTGCCGACCGTCGAGGTCGAGGACGGGAAGGTGGAGGTGACGCCGATGGCGTTCCGGGTCGTCGACCCGCCGTTCGGCAAGCAGGTCCTCGCCCCCTTCTTCGGGTCGATCCAGCCCTACCGCGAGGCGGCGGCGCGGCAGGCGGTCGCGGAGGACTGCAAGGTCGCCCTGTCGATCACGCTGCTCGACGTGGTGCTCGGCGTCCTCGCCGGGTCCGGTTCGGTGGAGGTGCTCGCCGGCGGGGCGCAGGCGTTCACCGCGGACACCGACTTCTCCGCCCCGCCGCTCGAGCCGCTGCCCGTCCTCGACGCGCTGCCCCCGCCGCCGATGCCGGCGCCGCCGGAGTTGCCGCCGCCACCCCCACCGGTCGCACCGGTCGAGGTCGCCCCCGCCACCACCACCCCGCCGGACGACGGCGCCGAGGTGGCCGCGGCGACCGCGACGCGGCCCGTGCGCGCCGCGGTCCCGACCTCGCGCTTCGAGGACGGCGAGGCCGGCGCCGCGGCGGTGGCGGTCGGGCTCGGCGGCCTCGTCGGGGCGCTCGCCCTGGCCGGAGGCGACCGCCTCCTCGGCCGCCGACGTGCAAGGAGGTCGGCCGCATGATCCCCTCAGCCCGGGACCGGTTGTTCCGCGGCTACGGGCCGCTCATCGGGTTCACCGCCGTGTTCCTCGCGATCGCGGTGCTCGTGCCGAGCCAGCAGCGGGAGGTCCGGGTCGAGCCCCTCGAGGAGTCCGCGCTGACCAGCGACCCCGAGGTCCTCGACGAGTCCGAGGCGGCCGAGGAGGCGGGCGCCGAGGACGCCGACGCCGAGGCGTCGACCGGGACCACCGCGCCCGCCGCCGGGCCCGCCCAGCAGGAGGCGGCGCCGGTCACGGCGGCGCCCGCGACCGGGCCCTGCCCCGACCGCGAGCTGCAGGTGCCCGGCGACCCCTACTCGCCGCCCTGCACCACGTTCCAGGGCGACAACGGCGGCGCGACGTCACGTGGCGTCACCGGCGACACGATCACCGTGGCGGTGCGGGCGCAGGCGTTCGACAACGGCATGCTCGACGCGCTGTCGAAGGTCGCGAAGGCGAAGATCCCCAACGAGGGCCGCGATGTGATCGCCCGCACGATCCACGGGCTCGTCGACTACTTCAACCGCACCTACCAGATGTACGGCCGCAAGCTGAAGGTCGAGATCTACGACGGCAAGGGCGACGTGCTGAAGGAGATCACCGGCGGCGGCCAGGAGGCGGCGGAGGCGGACGCGCTCAGGGTCGCCCAGGAGGTCCAGGCGTTCGCGGACATCTCGGCGGTGTCCCCCGTCTACGCGGACGCGCTCGCGCGCCGTGGGGTGGTCAACGTCGGCGCGCCGTTCATGTCGAGGGAGTGGATGACGGCACGGCGGCCCTACGTGTGGAGCCAGTTCCCCGACTGCTCCACGATCGTGGAGAGCGTCGCGTCGTACTACGCGACGAAGATGGCGAACCGCCCCGCCACACTGGCCGGGCCGAAGCTGAAGGGCCAGCAGCGCCGGCTGGGCATCATCGCCCCGGAGAACTCCTGGTACCAGGAGTGCGTGCGCTCCGGGCTGCAGATCATGGAGCGCAGCGGCGCACGACCGGTGCTCAACGAGCGGTACCGCCTCGAGGTGCCGCAGATGTCGATGCAGGCCGGGGAGAAGCTCGCCAAGCTGAAGAACGCGGGCGTCACCACCGTGATGTGCGGGTGCGACCCGCTGCTGCTCACCTTCCTCACGGCGAAGGCCAAGGAGCAGGACTACCACCCCGAGTGGCTCATCACCGGCGTGGCGCTGGTCGACAACGACCTGATCGGCTCGATCATGGAGCAGGGCCAGTGGTCGAGGGCGTTCGGCGTGTCGTTCTCGGGGCCGCAGCAGCAGGCGGGTCACGGCCTCGGCTACCGCGCCTACAAGGCGATGCGCGACGACGAGCCCTCCTTCGGCGTCGAGCTCATCTACAACCAGCTGAACATCCTCGCGATCGGCATCCAGATGGCCGGACCGGAGCTGACGCCCGAGACCTTCGAGGCGGGCCTGTTCCGCTACCCGCAGCGTGCCGGACCGGCCGGGACGTGGGCGTTCGGGCCGAACGACTACGCCACCGCCGAGGACGCCCGGGAGGTCTACTGGGATCCCCGCCGGACCTCGATCGAGACCCGTGAGCGCGGCACCTACGTCGACGTGAACGGTGGGCGGCGGTTCCCGATCGGCCGGTGGCCGAACACCGCCCCGAGGGCGGCGGGGTGAGCGCGACCGCGGCGGCCAGTGGCCGGCGTGCCGGGTGGACGGCCATGCTGCGCTCGGCCCCCGGGCGCGCCGGGCTGTCGGTGCTCGCCGCCGCGGTGCTGTGGGTCGCCGCGGGTGCGCTGCTCCCCAACGGCGTGCCGGCCGGCATCGTCGCGATCGGCGCCGTGCTGGGCTCGGCGACGGGGCTCTCCGCGGTCGGCGTGATCCTCGTGTGGCGGGCGAACCGCGTCGTGAACTTCGCGGCGGGAGCGCTCGGTGGCGCCGCGGGGCTGGCGTCGGTGCACCTGTTCCTCGAGTGGTCCTGGCCGTACCCGGTGGCGCTGTGCTGCGCCGTGCTCGGGGGCCTGGTCCTCGGTGCGCTCGTCGAGGTGGTGGTGATCCGGCGGTTCGCGAACGCGCCGCGGTTGGTGCTCACGGTCGCGACGATCGGGCTGGCCCAGGTGCTGGGCGGGCTCGAGCTGGCGCTGCCGAAGGCGTTGTTCGGGCTCGACGCGTTCGTGCTCGGCGCGTTCGAGACGCCGCTGACGGTCCACCGGACCGAGATGGGGCCGGTGGTCATCACCGGCGACCACCTGCTCGTCGCGGCGGTCGTGCCGGTCGTCGTCGCCGCCCTCGCGTGGTTCCTGCGGCGGTCGCTCGCCGGCACCGCCATCCGGGCCGCGGCCGAGAACACCGAGCGGGCACGCCTGCTGGGCATCCCGGTGCGCCACCTCACCACCGTCGTGTGGATGGTCGCCGGCGGGCTCGCCGCGCTCACGTTCGTGCTGCGGGCGCCGTTCCTCGGCGCCACCCCGGCGGCGATCGCCGGCCCGGCGGTCATGCTGCCGGCGCTCGCGGCGGCGGTGGTCGCCCGGATGGAGTCCATGCCGGTCGCGTTCGGCGCCGCGGCCGCACTCGGGGTGGTCGACCAGGTGGTCCGGTGGAACACCGCGAGCCCCGAGCTGCTCGACGTGGTGCTGCTCGTGGTCATCCTCGGGTCGCTGCTCGCCACCCGGCACGCGCGGTCCCGGGCGCACGACGCCGACGGCGGCTGGCGCGACGCGGAGCTGATCCGCCGGCTCCCCGCCGAGCTGGCCCGGCTGCCGCTGGTGCGGGCGGTCAAGGTCGCCGCGGCCGTGCTGGCCGTCGCCGCGGCGGTGCTCGTGCCGATGCGCGTCGGCCCCGGCACCGCGAACTCGCTGTCGATCATGGCGGTGTGGGGGCTCGTCGCGGTGAGCCTCGTGGTGCTCACCGGGTGGGCCGGCCAGATCAGCCTCGGGCAGTTCGCGTTCGTGGGGGTCGGCGCCATCGTCGCCGGCAACCTGGTGTCCCGCTGGGACGTCGACCTGTTCCTCACGCTGCTGGCGGCGTGCCTCGCCGGCGCGCTCGGTGCGCTCGTGCTGGGGGTGCCGGCCCTGCGCATCCGGGGCCCGTTCCTCGCCGTGGTGACGCTCGCGTTCGCCGTGGTGCTCGACGGCTACGTGCTCAACCCGAACGTGTTCCCCGACCTCATCCCCCAGGAGGTGACCCGTCCGCTGCTGTGGGGGCGGGTCGACCTGGAGGAGGAGCGGAACATGCTGTGGCTGTGCCTCGCCGCCCTCGCGCTCGCGGTGTCGCTCGCCGCGGGTGTGCGGCGGTCGCGCTCGGGCCGCCTGCTGATCGCCGCGCGCGACAACGCGAAGGCGACCGAGTCCGCGGCCGTGTCCACCCGCTGGACCACGCTGTCGGGCTTCACGTTCGCGGGTGCGCTCGCCGGGCTCGCCGGCGGGCTGCACGTGCTGCTCCTGCACGGCGCGAGGGTCGGCTCGTACCAGCCGGTGCAGTCGGTCGAGATCTTCTCGATGGCCACGATCGGCGGGCTCGGCTCCCTGGGCGGCGCGATCGCGGGTGCGGCCGGGATGCGCGGCCTGCAGGACCTCGACGACACGATCCGGCTCGTCGTCGCCGGCGCAGGCGTGCTGCTCGTGCTGTGGCTGGTGCCCTCGGGGCTCGCCGGGCTCGCCGCCCGGATCCGCGACCGCGTCGTCGGGGTCGTCGCCACCCCACGCCGCGCCGGCCGCCCACGGGGCGCCGAGGACGGGCACCGTGCCGAGGCCCCGCAGCACGCGGAGGGCGTGCAGCCGGAGGTGACCACAGGTGATGACGGGTCGACGGCACCCGCGGCGGCGACGGGCACGAGCGGCGTCGGGTTGCTCGCCGCGGAGGGCATCGACGTCAGCTACGGGCGGCTCCAGGTGCTCTTCGAGGTCGACCTGCAGGTGGACGACGGCGAGATCGTCGCGCTGCTGGGCACCAACGGCGCCGGCAAGTCGACGCTGCTGAAGGCGATGTGCGGCCTGGTCCCCTCCAGCGGCGAGGTGCGGCTCGGCGACACCCGGATCTCGGGGCGCAGCCCCGAGCAGATCGTCCGGGACGGGGTCGCGCTGATGCCCGGCGGCCGGGCGACGTTCCCGACCCTGACCGTGGACGAGCACCTCCGCCTCGCCAGCTGGACCTTCCGCCGCGACCGGGAGCGCATCGAGGCGGGGATCGAGGAGGTGCGGGCGCTGTTCCCCGTGCTGAGCGAGCGCGGCGACCAGCTGGCCGGCGACCTGTCGGGCGGCGAGCAGCAGCAGCTCGCGCTGGCGATGACGCTGCTGCTGCGCCCACGGGTCCTGCTCATCGACGAGCTCTCGCTCGGCCTCGCGCCGATGGTCGTGGGCGAGCTGTGCGAGGTGGTCCGCTCGCTGAACCGCGGCGGCGTGACCGTGGTCGTCGTCGAGCAGTCCGTGAACGTGGCGCTGACGCTCGCGGAGCGCGCCGTGTTCCTCGAGAAGGGCGAGGTGCGCTTCGAGGGCCGCACCCGGGAGCTGCTCGAGCGGCCCGACGTGCTGCGCTCCGTGTTCATCGAAGGCGCCGCCGCGGTCGACGGCCGCGGCGCCCGGTCGTCGCCGTCACCGAACGGCACGGCACCGGACGGCACGGCACCGGTCGGCGCAGCACCGGACGGCACGGCACCGGTCGGCGCAGCACCGGACGGCACGGCGCCCGCGGACCCGCTGCTCCCCACCGGCCTGGTCCAGTCCGTCGGGCCGGTGCAGGCCGCCGACCCGCAGCCCCCCGGCGGGCCCGCCACGGCCGACCGCGCGGCGGCGCGGCGCGGCACGTTCCGCCGCCACCTCGTCCCCGACCGGGACGACCTGCCGGCGCTGGAGTGCCGCGGGGTGACCAAGCGGTTCGGTGGCGTGGTCGCGCTGAGCGACGTCGACCTGGTCGTGCAGCCGGGCGAGATCGTCGGGCTGATCGGCCAGAACGGGGCGGGCAAGACCACGCTGCTCGACTGCATCTCGGGGTTCCACGAGCTCGACGGCGGCACGATCCGGCTGCGGGGGGTCGACGTGACCGGCTGGGCACCGTTCGCACGGGCCCGGGGACGCCTCGCCCGCTCGTTCCAGGAGGCCCGGCTGTTCCCGTCGCTGACGGTGCTGGAGACGATCCAGGTCGCGTGCGAGCGTTCGGTGACCTGCCGGTCGCTCGTGGCCGACGCGACCCGCCAGCCCGCCTCCTACCTCTCGGAGGCCGCGACCGGGGCCCGGGCCCTGGAGCTGGCGCGGATGCTCGGCCTGGACGCGTACGCGCACCTGCCGACCTCGGCGCTGTCGACCGGCACGCGGCGCATCGTCGAGCTCGCCTGCCTGCTCGCGGGCGACCCCTCGGTGATGCTCCTCGACGAGCCCTCCGCCGGCGTCGCGCAGCGGGAGACCGAGGCGCTCGGCCCGCTCCTGCGGCGCATCCGCGACCACACCGGCGCGGCGCTCCTCGTGATCGAGCACGACATGCCGCTGCTGTCGGGGCTGTGCGACCGCCTGGTCGCGATGGAGCTCGGCTCGGTCCTCGTGCAGGGCGACCCGGGGGAGGTGCTCGCGCACCCCGCCGTGGTGGCGAGCTACCTCGGCACCGACGCCGCCGCGGTCAACCGCTCCGGCGCCGCCGTCCCGGGGTGAACCGCACCGGCATCGACTCGTAGCCCGAGACGAAGTTCGCCGGGCGGTTCCGCGGCTCGGTGGGGTCCACCAGCTCCATGTCCGGCATGCGCTCGAGCAGGTGCTCGAACATGCAGACCAGCTCGAGCCGGGCGAGGCTGTTGCCGAGGCAGAAGTGGGTGCCGAACCCGAACGCCACGTGGTCGTTCGGCTCGCGGGTGGCGTCGAAGGTGAACGGGTCGTCGAACACCGAGGCGTCCCGGTTCGCCGACGGGTAGAGCAGCAGCAGCTTGTCGCCGGCGCGGAGCTGCTTGCCCGCGAGCTCGGTGTCGGCGACCACCGTGCGGTTCATGTTGCGGATGGGTGACACCCACCGGAGCATCTCCTCGACCGCGGTGGGGATGAGCGACGGGTCGTCGGCCAGCAGGCGACGCTGGTCCGGGTCGACGAGCAGCTGGTACATCCCGCCGGTGATGACGTGTCGGGTGGTCTCGTCGCCGCCGATGAGGATCAGCAGCGACTCGTGGATGATCGACTCGTCGTCGAGCCGCTCCCCGTCCACCTCCGCGTGCACGAGCACGCTCATGAGGTCGTCGGTCGGTTCGGCCCGCCGCCGGGCGATCGCATCTTCGGCGAAGGCACGGAACTCCACGTAGGACGCCGTCGCCCGGTCGAGTGCGTCGCCCTCGGAGCCGACGAGCCCACGGACGAGGTCGTCGGACCACTCGAGCAGCCGGGCGCGGTCCTCCGGGGCGACGCCGAGCGCGTCGCCGATCATGATCATCGGGAGCCACGCCGCCACGTCGGTCACGAAGTCGCACTCGCCGCGCTCGATGACGCTGTCGATGATCTCGTCGCACGCGGCCCGGACCGCCGGCTCGCTGCCCCGGACCTGCCGCGGGGTGAACCCCCGGTTCACCAGCTTCCGCCGCCGGATGTGCTCCGGGTCGTCCGTGTCGATCATCATCGGCATCGGGAACGGCTGGTCGGGCCGGCAGCCCTGGGCGTTGGAGAACCGCTCGGGCTGGCGCGAGACCTCCTTGACCAGGTCGTAGGACGCGACGCCCCACACCCGCCCGTCCCAGTGCAACGGGTCGTGCTCGCGCATCCAGGTCAGGGCCGGATGGAAGTCACCGCCCCAGAAGTCCCCCGCGAGCAGGTCGATCCCGGCGTGCTGGTCCGTCGTCGTCACCACTGTCCCCCCGTCGCCTGCCGCGCCGACCACCGACCGGCGCGGCAGGACCTCGACCCTGGGGCCGAGGTCCTTGTCCTTTGCGGTGGAGGTGATGGGATTCGAACCCACGACCTCTTCGATGCGACCGAAGCGCTCTAGCCAGCTGAGCTACACCCCCGGGACCCCCGGATCCTAGCGGCGCCGCTCCGGCATCGGGAAACCGCGGGGCATGACCGTCGTCACGGTCAGTGGTCCTCCGGCGCCGCGGTGCCACGGTCGCCGAGGGCCTCGCGCACGGAGTCGAGCGAGCGCTGCAGGCGGGTCTGCAGCGTCGTGGTGGTCAGGTCGCCCCGGCTGCGCTCGAGCACCGCCCGCAGCGCGTCGAGCGTGCGGCGCAGGCCGCCGGTGACGGCGTCGGGGTGGTCGACGGTCGACAGCTCGTCGTAGACGTCGTCCATGAGCCCGAGCAGCTCGGTGGCACGGTCCAGGTCGCCGTCGCGGAGCCGGTCGAGCAGGTGGCGCCGCAGCTCCGAGGCGGCCTCGGCGAGGCCACGCAGGTACGCAGGGCCGCCGACGTGCAGCTCGGTCGGGGTGGGCAGCGGCGTCCCGCCGACGAGCGCCACCACGCAGCGGGCCTCGACGTACTCCTTCTCCGCGTCGTGGAGGAACCCGGCGTGCTCGATCGCCGGGTGGTCCGCCAGGGCGCGCTGGACCTCGCGCAGGGTCGCCTCGGCCCGCCCAAGGGTCTCCAGCGCCTCGTCGGTGCGCAGGCGGTGCACCGCCTTGATGGCGGAGCCGCATTCGCGGATGACCTTGCGGCACCCCGGTAGTGCGACCTCGCGGGCTGCGCTGGCTTCGCTGAGGGACTCGTCGACCTCGCGGACGATCCGCGCGAGGTGGTCCCGCGCGGACGACACGGCGCCGTTCAGTTCGCGATGCGGCGGGCGGGCGCCGGCACGGTCGGACGCACGGTCGCCGCGTGGATGCGGTCGGGCCCGGCGAAGGTGCGCACGGCACGGCGCTCCACCGGCGCCGCCTGCGACAGGCGGGCGAGCGCCACCACGTAGGCGACGAGCAGCGCGTCGGCGAGCAGGTGGAGGACCAGGAACGGGCCACCGAACGCGACGGTGCACAGCAGGGTCAGCAGCGCCGCGGAGCCCAGCACGGTGAGCACCTCCTGGCGGCGGCGGCGGACGGCGGGGTGCACGGGCCGGGGGGCCGGGGCGACGGGACGCCGGCTGCGGGTGCCCAGGTCGATCACGTTGGAGGGGGTCGCCGGGGCGAGGCCCCGGTCGGCGCGGCGCCGCTGGCCCGAGCGGTCGAGCACGGCCAGCTGCTGGTTGAACGAACGGATCGTGTCCGCGCCCCGCAGGCCGGACAGCTTCCTCAGGACCTCGGGGAGGAGGACGATCGCCCACACGACGGCGAGCCCGAGGAAGACCAGGGTGGAGACGTTCATGGAGGGAGCGGTTCCTTCGACGTTCGGTCTGGTGCGCGCCGGCCCGGGATGGCCCGGTTGGGCACGGGACGCTGCGGCGTTCCTTGCGGAAACACTACGGACGCGTCCCCAATGTTACAAGTCCTTGACGAACTACACCAGTGTCATTTCACCCGCAACGGGGTGCCGCTCCCGCGCCGCGGCACGTGGCGCGCGACCGTCAGTGCGAGCCGTCGGCCTGGCGGCGGAAGTTGCCGGAGCGCCCGCCCGTCTTCTCCCACAGGGCGATGTCGCCGATCACCATCGAGCGGTCGACGGACTTGCACATGTCGTAGATCGTCAGGCACGCCACGGTGGCCGCGGTCAGCGCCTCCATCTCGACGCCCGTGCGGTCGACGGTCTCGACCTGGGACTCCACCTCGATGTAGGTGTCCTCGATCCGGAAGTTCACCAGCATCGCCCCGACGAGCACCGGGTGGCACAGGGGGATGAGGTCCGCGGCGCGCTTGGCCGCCTGGAGCCCGGCGACCCGGGCGACCGAGAGCACGTCGCCCTTGTTGATCGCGCCGCGCGCGACCAGCGAGGTGGTCTCGGTCGACATGTACACCCGACCGCGGGCGATCGCCCGCCGATGCGTCGGTTCCTTCGGGGTGACGTCGACCATCCGGGCTCGGCCGAGCGGATCCAGGTGGGTCAATCCCCGGTCGGACATCGCCCCAGCTTAGGTCGATGGAGCCCCCGGCCACGCGGAAGGCGCCGGGAGGCCGGTCAGCCCAGGTCCTCGCGGCGCGCCAGCTCGGCCAGGAACTCCCGGAACTCCGGCCCCAGGTCCTCGCGGCGCAGGGCCAGCTCGACCGTGGCGCGGAGGTAGTCGATCTTCTTGCCGATGTCGAAGCGCCCGTCCGAGAAGGTGAAGCCGTACACCGGGCGGTGCTGCAGCATCCGCTGGATGGCGTCGGTCAGCTGGATCTCGCCGCCGAAGCCGGGCTCCAGCTGCGCGAGGTGCTCGAAGATGTCCGGGGTGAACAGGTAACGCCCCATCACCGCCAGGTTCGACGGGGCCTCCTCCGGTGAGGGCTTCTCGATGATCTCGGTGATCTCGCACAGCGGGCCGGTGCGGTCCTTCACCGCGGCGCACCCGTAGGCGCTGATCGCCTCGCGCTCGACCTCCATCAGCGCGACGACCGAGGAGCCGTGGTCGTCGAAGCCCTTGATCATGTCGGTGAGCACCGTCGAGTGCTCGTCCATGATGTCGTCGCCGAGCATCACCACGAACGGCGCGTCCCCGACGTGCTTGCGGGCCACCGACACGGCGTGGCCGAGCCCGAGCGGCTCGCCCTGCCGGACGAAGTGGATGTCGGCCAGCTCGGCGAGCTCGACGACGACGTCCAGCTCGTCGGTCTTGCCCTTCTCGCGGAGCTGGTGCTCCAGCTCGAAGTTGCGGTCGAAGTGGTCCTCGAGGGTGCGCTTGTTGCGCCCGGTGATGATGAGGATGTCGTCGATGCCGGCGGCGACCGCCTCCTCCACCACGTACTGGATCGCCGGCTTGTCGACAACGGGCAGCATCTCCTTGGGCTGCGCCTTGGTCGCCGGCAGGAACCGCGTGCCCAGCCCTGCCGCCGGGATGACCGCCTTCGTCACCGACGTCATGGCAACCTCGCCGCGCGGCGACGCACCGCCGCGCTCCGATCCTGCGTGCTCAGCCCGGCTCGACCCATGTGCCGAGCGTACCGATTCCGCAGGCGGGTGCCACCGGCAACCGCAGCGGCGATGCCGCGTTGGGCCAGAGGCCCCCCGCAGCGGTAGGGTTAGCACTCGACGCCCACGAGTGCCAGAGGTTGGAGACCCACATGCCGGTGTACGAGTACCGATGCAGGAGCTGCGGCCACCAGTTCGAGGTGCAGCAGTCGTTCTCTGACGAGCCGCTCTCGGTGTGCCCCCAGTGCGAGGGCGAGCTGCGCAAGGTCTTCGCCCCGATCGGCATCAGCTTCAAGGGCTCGGGCTTCTACAAGACCGACAGCCGCGCCGCGGACGGCGGCTCGAACGGGTCGGGCTCGTCCGAGCCCGCGGCCGCGTCCAGCTCGGGCTCCTCGGACTCGTCGGACTGACCGACCGGGCGCGCCGCGCCCTCCCCGGC
>Ga0079224_100010884_pt1 | contig 12503 bp, 7 predicted proteins | sample Stecom2015_FD_80414 | JGI IMG/M metagenome (GOLD analysis project Ga0079224, IMG submission 80414) | Agricultural soil microbial communities from Utah to study Nitrogen management - Steer compost 2015 | ecosystem: Environmental > Terrestrial > Soil > Agricultural land | place: USA: Utah...
CCGCGGATCGCCGCCAGCACGCGCCCGAGCTCGCGGGGATCCCAGAGCGAGGGCGTGCCGCCTCCGAAGAACACGCTGACCAGCCGGCGCTCGGCCAAGAGCGGCGCGCGCGCCTCGAGCTCGCGGACGATCGCGCCGGCGTAGTCGCGATGGGGCACCTCGGCGCGCTTGATCGCCGCGGACGCGAAGTCGCAGTACGGGCACTTCGCGAGGCACCAGGGGAAGTGCACGTAGACGCTGGTGTCGAGCACCCCCGCGTGTTGCCACACCGCGCACCCGGCGGCCACCCTGGGGTTGACCGAGAGGTCGCGCGTCCTATCTTGCGCGGGCCTTTAGACCGGGCATCACCGACGTATGGCGAAGCGCGACTACTACGAAGTCCTGGGGGTCGAACGCTCCGTGAGCACCGCGGAGCTGAAGAAGGCCTACCGCAAGCTCGCGCTGCAGTACCACCCGGACCGCAACCAGGGCGATCCGAGCGCCGAGGCGAAGTTCAAAGAGGTCTCCGAGGCCTACTCGGTCCTGAGCGACGCCGAGAAGCGCAGCATCTACGACCGCTACGGCCACGCCGGGCTCGAGGGAGGCGGTCAGCCCGGCTTCACGAACGTCGAGGACATCTTCAGCCACTTCGGGGACATCTTCGGCGACCTCTTCGGAATGGGCATGGGCGGCCCCTTCGGCGGCGGAGGACGCCGGCGCCGCGACATGCCGGTGCGCGGCTCCGATCTGAAGGTCGGCTTGCGGCTCACCCTCGAGGAGGCGGCGTTCGGCTGCCACAAAGAGGTCGACGTCAGCTACCCCGCCCCCTGCACGGCCTGCCAAGGGACGGGCGCCGAGGGCGGCAAGCTCAAGGTCTGCGAGACCTGCAAGGGCGCAGGACAGGTCGCGTACAACCGCGGCGCGTTCATGCTCTCGACGACCTGCCCGAGCTGCCAAGGGCGCGGCTCCATCCCCGAGGCGGCGTGCTCGAAGTGCATGGGCGCCGGCGAGGAGCACGTCGATCGCCGCGTGAAGGTGAACATCCCCGCCGGCATCGACGAAGGGCAGACGCTCCGGCTGACCAACCAAGGCCAGCCCGGCCTGCGCGGCGGCCCGCCCGGGCACCTCTTCGTCATCGTCGACATCGCGCCGCACGAGCACTTCAAGCGCGACGGCTTCGATCTCTATTACGAGCTCAAGATCTCCTTCCCCCAGGCCGCGCTCGGCGGCGAGCTGGACGTGCCGAAGCTCGAGGGCGACGAGCCGGCCCGCGTGAAGGTGCCGGCCGGCGTGCAGCCGGGCGATCAGCTCGTCGTGCGCGGCGAAGGCGTGCCGCGCCTCGACGGCCGAGGCCGCGGTGATCTCATCGCCGTCGTTCACGTCGACGTCCCGCAGAAGCTGAGCAACAAGGCGCGCCAGCTCCTGCTCGAGCTGCAGTCGACGTTCGAGAAGGACGAAGCGGGCTGAGCCAACAGCCCGTTGAAGAACCGAGCCCGAAGGAAAGACGAGGAGCGCGGCTCTTCAACGGGCTGCTGAGGCGCGGGCCTGTCAGCGAGCGGGAAGCTCGGGCCGGAGCACCGGCAGCTCCCCGCGATCGAGCCAAGTGTAGATGCCCCAGCTCTGCAGGACCCGGCGCGTGTAGCGCCGCGTCTCGTCGTACGGGATCTCCTCGATCCACTCGTCGAGCCGCTGGTTCGGGCGCTGTCGCAGCCATCGATCGGTCGCGCCTTGGCCAGCGTTGTAGGCCGAGGGCAGGACGGCGGGGTTGCTCTCGTAGCGGTCCCAGAGCCAGCGCATGAACGCGCTGCCGATGCTGACGTTGATCTCCGGATCGACCAGCGTCTGGCGGTTCGCGGTCAGCCCGAGGGTCCGGGCGAAGCGGCGCGCGGTCGGCTCGATGAGCTGGACGAGCCCATACGCGTGCGCGACGGAGACGGCGTCGGGGCGGAAGCTCGATTCCTCCCTCGCGATGGCGCGGATGAGCTCGGCCGGGATGCCGCGCTCCTCGGCGATGCGCTCGATCATCGGCGCGTACGCGGCCGGATAGGCGATGCGCCAGCGCGCGTAGCTCGCGCCCGAGGGAGGCCGCTCGCGGAAGCTGCGGAGCTCGCCGCGCGCGAGGTAGACCGCCGTCGGATGCGCGCCCACGCGGTCGAGGAGCGCGGCCTCGATCCAGCGCAGCTCCTCGTCCTCGGCGCCCGACTCTTCGCGCATCCACGCGAGCTCGGCGCGCCCCTCGTCGAGCTCGCCGACCTCGAAGAGCGCGATGGCCCGCGCGAACGCCGGCGTGTCGAGCTCGGGGCGCCAGGCGAACGTCATCGTCGCCTCGCCGCGGGCGCCGAGCTGAGCCCGCGCGGCCTCAAGCACGGCCGGCCCGATCTCCCCGAGCCGCACCAGCGCCTGCTGGCTGTAGTAGCTGAGCGGATGCTCGGCGACGAGGCTCGTCCACGCCTGCCGCGCCTCGTCGGTGCGCCCGAGCTCGAAGAGGACGACCGCGTGCCAATAGGCGGCGCGCCCGTGCAGGTCCTCGGCGTTCTCGCCCGGCCCTTCCCGCAGCGACGCCTCGAGGAAGCTCCGCGCATCCTCGAGCCGCCCTTCGCGGCGCGCCTGCCAGGCCAGGAGGAAGCGCGCCTCTCCGTGCATGTCGCCGTGCGGATAAGCCTCCGGCAACGAGCGCAGCCGCTCGACCATCGACGCGTGGTCGCCACGCTCGGCGTCGATCAGCGCGGAGCGGAAGCGCGCGTCGTCGGCGAGCCGGTGGTCGGGCACCTCGCGCTCGAGCGCGCCGTACTCGTCGAGCGCGCGCTCGTGCTCGTCGATCATCGCGAACGACTTGCCCGCCAAGTACCGCGCCCACGCCCGCACGTCGGGCTCCTCGCATTCGTCGGCGACCGACGAGAGCAGAGGCGCGGCGCGCCGGCGCTCGCGGGCGAAGTAGACGGCCCGCGCCTGCCCGAGCCGGGCTTCGCAGCGGAGCGACGCGTCCTCGGTCGCGCGCGCGACCGCGGCGAAGGCGCTCTCCGCCTCACCATGCCGCATCGCGCTCGCGATGGCCTGGGCTCGGGCGAACGCCTCGGCCGGCGCGGGCTCCCCGAGCTCCTCGCGCTGCTCGGGCGAGAGCGTTCCGAGCAGCTCCGTCGCGCGCTGCTCCGCGTCGCGCCCGGCGCGCGAGAGCGGCGCGCCCGATGCGACCCGGCGCCAGAGCCTTATGGCCTCGAGCTTGGCCTCCACGTCCTCGCGCGCCGCGAGCAGCTCGGCGAGCGGCATGGCGACGCTCGCGCGCGCCGAGTCGCTCGGGGATTCCGCGAGCAGCGCCTCCAAGATCGGCGCGGCCTCGTCCGGGCGTCCGGCGCGAACGAGCGCCATCGCGTGCAGCTCGCGCGCGGTGCGCCGGCCCGCCCACGAGCTCTCGCCGAGCGGCGCGACCTCCGTCGCGGCGAGCGCGGCGTCGAGCTCGAGCAGGGTGCGGGCGCGCGCGACCCTCGCCCACGGCGCGAGCGCCGAGTCGCTCTCGGCGACCTCCTCGAAGAGCTCGGCGGCCCGCTCGCTCGCGCCCGCCTGCTGCGCCGCGCGGGCGCCGACCCAGGCGAGCCGCGCGCGCTCTTCGCTCGACGCGGAGCCCATCAGCTCGCCCGCCAGCTCGAGGGCGCGGGCCGGATCGTCCGCGAGCGCGGCGCGCAGCCGGCCGAGCGGCGAGTCCGGATCGGGGCGCACCACGTCGGGATCGAAGACCCGCGGCGCGGCAGGAGCGACGGCGGTGGGCGCGGGCGTGGTCGAGCGCAGGGGCGCGTGACAGGTCGAGAGCGCCGCGGTGAACGCGAACGCGAAGAGCCGGATCGCCATCGATCGCGAGCGTACGGGCGCCACTCTCCGGTACCAACTTCTCCGCGGCTCGGGCCCTTCGCTCATCCACACGAGCAACCAGCGTAACCCCGTACGCCCTTCCCATCAGCTGTGGATTCCCCCCTCATTCCGCGCCGCCAAAGGTGAGAAACGCCCCAAAAACGCGAGAGGCTTCCTCTGCTCGCGCCCCGAGCTCCCTCCCCCGCTCGCGGGGAGGGCTGGGGTGGGGGGACTCGATACGCCCGTGCTCGCCGCCCCCTCCCCCCAACCCCCTCCCGCGAGAGCGGGAGGGGGCCTCGCTCGCTCTCGACCACCTCCGCGACAACCTTCGAGCGGGAGGGGGAGAGCTCGCTCGTTCTGCGGCAGGTCTCAGCGGCCGCGGGGACCGCCGCCGCGACGGCCGTGACCGCGTCGGCCCTCGCGCATCGACTCGAGCTCGGCCGCCTGCTCGGGGGTGAGCACGCCGCGGATCGCGTTCTGGGTCCGCTGGTGCAGCGCGCGCATCGCCTCGCGGGCGTCCTCGCGGCTCTGGCTCGACTCGCGGATGCGCGCTCGCTGCGCCTGCGAGCGCTCGAGGATGCCGCGCACCTGGCTCGCCTGCTGGTCGCTCAGGCCGAGGCGCTCCTGCATGCGCTCGATGCGCCGCTCGAATCGTCGCTCGCGGTGCTCGGCGCGCAGCTCGCGGGCCCGCTCCTGCTGCTCGGGCGTGAGGATCGCCTGCATCTCCGCGCGCATGCGCTGCCTCATCTCGCGCGCCGCCGCTCGGCGCTCCTCGGGCGGCAGCTCCCTGAGCGCCTGCCGCTCCTCGCGCGCTTGCGCCATCACGCTGCGCATCTGCTGCTGCTGCGCGGCCGTCAGCCCGAGCTCGCCGGCCATGCGCCCGAAGTGCGCGCCGCCGCGGCGGTGGTGCCCTCGATGCTCGCGGGCGTACGCGCCGCCGTCGTCCTGCGCGCTCGCCAGCGCGGGGCCCCCGAGCGCGACCGAGGCGCCGAGGCCGGCGACCAGCGCGAAGCGGTTCATCGAGCGGAAGAAGGTCAGAAGTCCGGTCATAGTCTCGCGTCCTTTCGTCTTTCGGCCGGTCCCTCCGGCCTCTCGAGGAAAGAAACGCATCGAGTCTTACGACTCTCTTAAGCCGCGCGATTTTAATCGCTCACTCCACCCGAAAGCTCGCCTGCACGGGCAAATCCGCCGCGTTCGGGCCCACGAGGACCTCGTAGCCCGCCCGCTCGACCTTCCACTCGCCGTCCCAGTACGCCAGATCGCGCGCCGCGAGCTCCAGAGTCACCCGGCGCGTCTCCCCCGGCTCGAGCGCGACCTGGGTGAACGCCCGCAGGTCCTTGTCCGCCCGCACGACGCTCGAGCCGACCACCCGGACGTAGAGCTGCACCGTCTCGATGCCGCTCACCTCACCCGCGTTCGTCACGTCCACGCTCGCGCTCAGCGTTCCGTCCGGCGCGACGCGGCTCTCCGAGAGCGCGAGCCCCGCGTAGTCGAAGCGGGCGTAGCTCAGCCCGAAGCCGAAGGGATAGGCCGGCGCGAGGCCCTCGGAGTCGAGCCAGCGATAGCCGTGGAAGTAGCCGTAAGTGACGCGCGCCGAGGTGTTGTCGAACGCCGGCAGGTCCTCCTCGCGCGCGGGAATCGCGAAGGGCAGCCGGCCGGAGGGGCTCACCTCGCCGAAAAGGACGCGCGCGATCGCGTGGCCGCCCTCGACGCCCGGATAGAACGCGAAGAGCAGCGCCTCCACCTCGTCCTGCCAGTCGGAGACCGTGATGGCGGCGCCGCCTTCCAAGATCACGATCACCCGCTCGCTGAGCGCGGCCACCCGGCGGATGAGCGCGACCTCGTCGGCCGGCAGCGCGAGCGAGCTCCGATCGCCGGCGGCGATGTCGCTCTCGCCTTCGTCCTCGGCGAGCAGCCCGGTCACCACGATGACCGCCCCCGCGCTCGCGAGCTGCGCGTCGTCCGGCTCCTCGATCACCGTGACGCCCATCGCGCGCAGCCCCTCGAGGGCCGTGACGACCTCGCCCGGCTCGACCGCGCTCGACCCCGCGTCGCCGATGTTCTCGACGTCCGCCGCCCGGCCGACGACGGCCACGCTGCCGAGGCTCTCGCGGTCGAGCGGGAGCACCCCCTCGTTGCGCAGGAGAACGATCCCGCGCTCGGCCACCTCGCGGGCGAGCGCGCGGTGCTCGGCGCTCTCGCGCACCCCCGGCTCGTCCGGCCCTCGCTCCTCGAGCCCGAAGCAGAGCTGCGCGCGCAGGATCCGCCGCACCGACGCATCGAGCTCCCGCTCCTCGATGCGCCCCTCCTCGAGCGCGCTCTTCAAGCGTCGAAAGCGGTTCTTGGCCGGCATCTCGATGTCGAGCCCGGCGCGCACCGACTCGACGTCACCGTGCGTCCCCCACAGCCAGTCCGACTCGACGAAGCCGGCGAAGCCCCACTCGTCGCGCAGGATGTCGGTCAAGAGGTGCGCGTTGACGTCGCAGTAGCGCCCGTTGACCTGGTTGTACGCGCTCATCACCGAGCCGACCTGCGCGTCGACCACCCCGTCGACGTCGTGGCGCGTGTTCTCGATGGAGTTGAGCGCGAAGTGCTTCACGCTCGCGATGATCCCTTCGGACTGCGCGCCCTCGATGAAAGCCGCGCCCATCGCGCCGAGGTGATGCGGGTCTTCACCGTACGTCTCTTGCGCGCGGCCCCAGCGCGGGTGGCGCAGGACGTTGATGGTCGGCGCGAGCAGGACGTTCGCCCCCGCCGAGCGCAGCTCGCGCGCGATAGCCTGCCCGACCCGCCGCTCGAGCGCCGGATCCCAGGTCGCTCCGCGCATCATCGCGACCGGAAACGCCGTCGCCCGCTCGCCGCTCCAGCGGCTGAGCCCGCGCGGCCCGTCGAGCATGCGAAAGCCGGGGATGCCGAGCCGCTCGTTTCGCGAGGCCAGCCAGACTCCGCCGCGAGGCACGATCGCGTCGCCGTGCATCAGCGCGATCTTCTCGTCCGGCGAGAGCATCGCGAGCAGCTCGGTGATGCGGGCCTCGACGGCCGCGTCGTCGCCCTGGCAATACGCGATCGTCTCCTCGGTCGGCACGAAAGGCTCCGGCTCGTAGCCACGCCCCCCGTCGGGAGGATCGACCGGCTCTCCGCAGCCGGCCACGAGCGCGCACGCGAGAAGAAAGCACCGCATCGCGCCAGCGTACACGAGCGCACGACGCGCATCGCGTGTCGGTGGACCGATGAAGATGGCTCGCCTGCGGAGTCGGATCCGAGAGCGCGAGATCCCGTGCGAGGATCCGGCGGAGGAGACCCATGCGAAAGCTCATCTACGCGATCAACACGTCATTGGACGGCTTCATCGAGGACGCGAGCGGCGCGTTCGACTGGTCGGTCCCCACCGAGGACATGCACCGCTACTACAACGACCTGGTGGCGGGCGTCGGCACCCAGCTCCTCGGCCGCCGGATGTACGAGACGATGGCTGTGTGGGAGACCGACCCTTCGTTCGCCGAGTCGTCGCCGGTGCTGGCCGAGTTCGCCGCCGCGTGGCGGGACAGCGACAAGGTCGTCTACTCGACGACGCTCACCGAGCCGGGCACGACGCGGACCCGGATCGCGCCCGCCTTCGACGCCGCGGAGGTGCGAGCGCTGAAGGACGAGGGGGCGGCCGACCTCCTCGTGGGCGGGCCCGCGCTCGCGGCCCACGCCCTGCGCGCCGGTCTGGTCGACGAGTGCTCCGTCGTGGTGATGCCGGTCGTCGTGGGCGGCGGCAAGCCCGCCTTCGCCCCCGACCTGCGCCTCGACCTCGAGCTGATCGGCGAGCGCCGCTTCTCCCAGGGCGCCGTGCTGCTGAGGTATCGGGTTCGGACATGACACCGGGCCTTCCGAGGTGCGCGACCGGACCGGCACGATCACCCTCGCCCGCACGCCTCATGCGACACCCGCCGAACGCGCCGGAGACGGGCCTTCCCGGGCTTACACTGCTGCCGCAAGCGCTCGCGGCGGAGCCCCGAAGTTTGCCACTGCCGCCGCAAGCGTTTGCAACGGCTCGCCGAGCTTTCGGGAGCGACCGGAAAGCGATTGCGGCAGCTTGCGCAAACCTGCACCGGTCGCCGGAAGCGCTTTCAGCGGCTTGCGCAAACCTACGCGGGGCGCCGAAAACGCTTTCGGCGGGTTTGGCAAGTTTCGGCGACCCATCTCCGACGCTCGCGGCAGCCGTGTAAGGCTCGAACCGCCGGTTGCGGGCCGATGCGCGGGGCTATGTGCCCCTGCCATGGCAGGACGCGACGTCGCAGTATTCGTAGGAAGCCTCCGCAAGGAGTCGTTCAACCGGAAGACCGCCTTGGCGCTGGCCGAGCTGGCCAAGCCCAAGCTATCGCTGGAGATCGTGGAGATTCGGGAGCTCCCGCTCTACGACCAGGACCTCGACCCCACCCCGCCTCCGCAGTGGGTGCGCCTGAAGGATCGCATCCGCGCCGCCGACGCCGTCCTCTTCGTCACCCCCGAGTACAACCGCTCGGTCCCCGGCGTGCTGAAGAACGCCATCGACGTCGCCTCCCGCCCCTACGGGCAGAGCGCGTGGAGCGGAAAGCCGGGCGCGGTCATCAGCGTCTCGCCGAGCGCGATCGGCGGCTTCGGCGCGAACCACCACCTGCGCCAGTCGCTCGTCTTCCTCGACGTCCCCTGCATGCAGCAGCCCGAGGCATACGTCGGCCACGCCCACGAGCTCTTCGACGAGAGCGGCAAGCTCAAGAACGAGAGCACGAAAAAGTTCCTGCAGGACTTCGTCGACTCCTTCGCCGCTTGGATCGATCGCGTCTCGCCGCGCTGAGCCGGTTGGCGCCGAGGGCTCGGGGGAGCTCGACGCGGGGTTAGCCTCGACGGAGAGCGTTGCCGAACGAGGTCCAGGATGTGGTGCAGGCCTCACCGCTCTGGGAGCGGCTGGTCGCCGTGGGGATCGTTCTCGCGGTCGCCCTCTTGACGTGGATCGCCGCGCGCGCGGTCGGGCGCCGCATGCGGGGCAAGACGCGCTTCGGATTGCACGCGCTCGATCGCCTCGCCGGACCGCTCAGCTTGCTGGCCGCGGTGGGATCCGCGGCCGGCATCACGATCTGGGTCCCGGGTCCAACCCCGCCGCTCCTCGAGGCGCTCCTGCAGGTGTTGGGCATCACGGCCGCGTTCTGGCTGGCGGCGAGGGCCATCGACGTGCTCTGGGCGACGGGGCGCCAGAGCGCGCGGCTTCGCGGGCAGCCCGGCGCCGGCGCGGTGCTCCTCGTCGGCCATCACATCGGAAAGGTCGTGGTGGTCATCGGGCTCTTGGCCGCGCTCGCCGTGCGCTTCGGCGCGACCGAGCAGCTCTATCTCTTCCTGACCGCCGTCGCGGCCGCGGCGACGTTCGCGGCGCGCGATCCGCTCCGGAATGCCGTCGCGTTCGCCTCGATGGTCCTCGATCCGCCGTTTCGCATGGGCGATCACGTGCGCATCACCGACTTTCGCGGCGGTGAGATCACCGACGGAGAGGTGGTGGCCATCAGCCTGACCGGAGTCACCGTGCAGACGAGGCAGCGCACGCACGTCGTGATCGCGAACGTCGAGGTCCTGCGGCTTCGGATCGAGAATCTCTCCGCCGCGGACCGGCGGCGGCTCGAGCTCGCGGTGCCGATCTCGAGCGAGCTTCCGGCGGGGTTCGTGCGGGCCGCGTGCGAGCGCATCGAGGCCGACCTGCGCGAGAGCCCCTACACGTCCGGCGAGCGCCCGCCGCGCGTCTGGCTCTCCGGCGCCGGAGGCGTCCCGCAGATCAAGGCCTCGCTGTGGCTGCGGCGGGGAACGAATCGGCGCGAGGCGCAGCACGCTCTGCTGCTCGCGTTCCGCGAGCGACTCGAGCCTCCGCGCAAAGCGCCGCGTGCACGCGAGCTGCTCCCCGAGCCCGCCTGAAAGCTCACTCCGCCGGGGCGGTGCGAGCGGCCGCCGGAGCATGCGCGCGCGCACCGAGGGCGCGGCGCACGAGCTTGCGCAGCCCGCTGAGCCAGAGGACGACGCTGGCCATCGCGACGCAGACGAGCCACTGGTCGAGCGAGAGCGCCGGGGTCCCGAAGGCGGTGCTGAGGAAGGGGACGTGGACGACCGCGATCTGCAGGAGAAACGAGAGCACCACCGCGGCCCAGAGCCAGCGGTTCGCGAAGAGGTGGCGGAAGGCGCTGACGGTCTCCGAGCGCGCGTTGAAGCAGTTGAAGAGCTGCGCGAACACCAGCGTGGTGAAGCCTGCGGTGCGCGCGTTGTCGAGGCTGTGCGTTCCTTCGATGAGCCCGCCCGGGTAGTACGCGTCGATCGTGAAGAGCGTGGCCGCCGCCATGCCGAAGCCGACCAGGAGCACGCCCGAGGCCATGCGGCCGTCGATCACGCGCTGAGTGAGCGGCCGCGGCGGGCGCGCCATCACGTCCTCGGTCTCCGGATCCACCCCCATCGCGAGCGCGGGGCCGCTGTCCGTGACGAGGTTGATCCACAGGATCTGCGTCGCGAGCAGAGGCAGAACCAGCGAGTCGGCGTCGTGCTTCAGACCCATCACGCCGGCGAAGACGACACCGCAGAACACGGTCAGCACCTCGCCCATGTTGGACGAGAGCAGGTAGCGCAGGAACTTGCGGATGTTGTCGAAGATCCCCCGGCCCTCCCGCACCGCGCGGACGATGGTCGCGAAGTTGTCGTCCGCGAGGATCATCTTCCCCGCTTCCTTCGTGACCTCGGTTCCGGTGATGCCCATCGCGATACCGATGTCGGCCGACTTCAGCGCGGGCGCGTCGTTCACTCCGTCGCCGGTCATCGCGACGATGTTTCCGTCGGCCTGGAGCGCGTCGACGATGCGGAGCTTGTGCTCGGGGGCGACCCGCGCGAACACCGACGTCTTGCGGACGGCCTCGCGGAAGGCCGACTCGTCCAGCTCGTCGAGCTCGTTGCCCGTCAGCGCCGGCGCGCCGGCGCTCACGATGCCGAGGTCGGATGCGATGCGGGAGGCGGTCCGCGGGTGATCGCCGGTGATCATGATCACGCGGATCCCCGCCCGATGCGCCTCGGCGACGGCCGGGGCCGCCTCTTCGCGGGCCGGATCGATGATGCCGACGGTGCCGACGAAGATGAGGTCGCGCTCGAGGGAGGGGTCGGGCCGCGGCGCCTCCTTCGTGCCGAGCGGGCGGTAGGCCACCGAGAGCGTGCGCAGCGCGTCGTCGGAGAGCCGGCCGACGTCGGCGAGGATGCGCGCGCGCAGCTCCTCGTCGAGCGGCACGACGTCCATCCCGACCCGCACCCGCGTGCAGCGCTCGACCAAGACGTCGGGCGCACCCTTCGCGATGAGCACGACCTCGCCGTCGTGCTCGCGGTCGCGCTCGAGCGTCGACATCATCTTCCGCTCGGAGGTGAAGGGGAGCTCGGCCAAGCGCTCGAAGCGCCGCTCGCGCCGCTCGTGCACCCCGAGCTTGCGCTCGGCGACGAGGAACGCCGCCTCCGTCGGATCGCCCTCGATCCGCCACTGGCCGTTCTCCTCGCGCAGCTCGGCGTTGCTCGCCAGGCTGCCGCCGCTGAGCACGACGATGTCCTCGGCACGCAGCGCACCCGAGACGGGCGCTTCGGCCTCCGCGTCTCGGACCTCTCCCTCCGGTGCGTAGCCGACGCCCGTGATGCGCGCGCTGCCGGAGGCGGTCATCACGCGCTCGATCGACATCTCCGCGCGGGTGAGGGTGCCGGTCTTGTCCGTGCAGATGACCGACGCGCTGCCGAGCGTCTCGACCGACGCGAGCTCCTTGATGATCGCGCGGTGCTTGGCCATGCGCTGCACGCCGAGCGCGAGCACCACCGAGAGGATCGCGGGGAGGCCCTCCGGCACCGCGGCGACCGCGAGGGAGACGCCGAGCAAGAGGACCGTCACCGCGTCGTCGATGGTGCGCACGTCGGCGGTGAGGAAGACGGTGGCCACCACGATGGCGGCGATCGCGATCACCGCGATGCCGAGCATCCGCCCGATGTGGGCGATCTCGCGCTGGAGCGGCGTGACGTCGGCCTTGGTGATCTCGAGCATCGCGGCGATGGAGCCCATCTGGGTGTCCATGCCGGTCGCGGTGACCACGGCCCGCCCGGTGCCCTGCGTGACCGCGGTGCCTTTCCAGACCATGTTGGCGCGATCGCCGAGCGCGGCCTTCTCGCGGAGCGTGGTCGGGTCCTTGAGCACCGGCTCGCTCTCGCCGGTGAGCGAGGCCTCTTGCACGCGCAGCGCCGCCGCCTCGAGCAGCCGCGCGTCGGCGCCGACCGCGTCGCCCTCGCCGAGCACGAGCACGTCCCCGCGCACCAGCTCCGCGCTCGGCACCCGCTTCAGCCGGCCGTCGCGGACGACCGCGGAGGTCGCCTCCGCCATCTTCTGCAGCGCGGCGACCGCGTTCTCGGCGCGCGCGCTCTGCGCGTAGCCGAGGATCGCGTTGACCACGACGATCGCGGCGATGACGACCGCATCGATCGGCCAGCCTTGGCGCCCCTGGATCCACCAGCCGACCAGCGACACCGCCACCGCGACGAGCAGGAGGTAGATGAGCGGGTCGCGGAAGTGGCCGAGGAGCTTGCGCCAGAGGGGGATCTTCGGTGCGGAGCGCAGCTCGTTCGGCCCGCTCTCGGCGAGCCGGCGAGCGGCCTCGTCGGAGGTCAGGCCG
>Ga0079224_100010885_pt1 | contig 12503 bp, 7 predicted proteins | sample Stecom2015_FD_80414 | JGI IMG/M metagenome (GOLD analysis project Ga0079224, IMG submission 80414) | Agricultural soil microbial communities from Utah to study Nitrogen management - Steer compost 2015 | ecosystem: Environmental > Terrestrial > Soil > Agricultural land | place: USA: Utah...
ACCCATGTATTGGAATAGTTTCACATATTTTAAAAATACTGTTAGGAATTGTGTCGAAAAATATTTTTTTGACAACCCACTAACGGATCAAACCGTTGGTAAATCAACATTTATAGAGGGAGTGTCTATAATGGAGAAATTAATGTTTATTGAAACTGGGATGGGAATTGATGTTCACGGCCAAGATATCACAAAAGCCGCTGTTCGTGCTGTGAAGAATGCGATTCACTTTAATTCAATGCCAGGTATTCGCTCTGTGCTACCGGGAAATAGCTTAGATAATATGGTTGTAAATGTAAAACTAGCTGTTCCTTGTGATAAAGAATTGCTTGATATCGAGGCAGTTAAAGCGACGATTCCATTTGGGAAAAAATCAGTGGAAGTGATGGATGGCGGTATGTTAACAACAAGTGGTATCATGATTGAAGAAAAAGGCGATCAAAATGATTTAATGTATATCGTTGTCGCATCAGTTGAAGTTGGATACTAGATTTATTGATAAAAAAATCGTCAAACCTAAGGAAATAGGTTTGACGATTTTTATTATGTGAGAGAGACAGAATCTCTGTCCCCTTGTCTTAATATGTTAGGCCGTGACCAAGTTTGTAGATATTGCCGTCGCTATCTTTGTATGCGTAGCTTAGACCTTCTGGCATATATTTGTCTTTATCGTACCCTGGCACGTCATTTGGTGATACACATTCGCCATCAAGTTTTACAGCAATGACATGATCACTCGCAGGCAATGTTAACGGTAATACACCTGTTGGCTTATGATTTCCTGCCATCACCTCAAACTGCGCATTAAAGAAAGTATCATATCCAGCGATTAATGCATCAGCTAATGGTTCAACATTACCAAGAATCCATGGTAATACAAAGTTTACACTCATAATTACCTTTCCACCACGGCTATGAATGCTCTCTACAACTTCTTTTAAGTGATTCATATTACTTAATGTTGTCTCTTGATACAATGCACCATCCAATGCAGTGTTTACTTTATCTTCACAAATGTTAAGCTCCAAGAGACCTGGTGTTGCATCGAAGTAAGCTCCAGATTTTGGATTTAAGAAAAGAATAGCTGTATCTGCATCTTCATAGTTTTCCGTCATTGTAAACAATCCAAGTTCTTTCGCTTGGCTTCTTGCTTGTTCAGTGAATGAAGCAGCTTTCTCTAACTCCTTATGGAAAACTTCAACATACACTTTTTTTCCATTTAGCTTATCACCTGTTAATGGTAGAGTTTGATCTGTATTTTTTAGAATCGTGACAGATTTTTTGTGTGCTTCATACGCAGCATCCCAATGCTCAGGTGTAGAAATGACCTCTGTAGCTTTTTCTGGTGCATTATACGTACGGTCATCGAATAGGCCTAGAGTAAACATTTCTGTTAGAAGCCTTACGTTCGCTTCATCAATACGTTTCTCACTAATCCATCCCTTGCTAATCGCTAATTTCAAGTTTTCAATATCATTTGTATCAGCCACTAAATCAGTTCCTGCATTGACTGCTTTCGCAAAGCGTTCAGCTTCACTGCTATCTTCCATTCCCCAACTCATCTTGTTGACGATACCACTATCACTATTTACATATCCTTTAAATCCTAGCTCTTCACGGAGAATTTTTTGTAAGAAATAATGGTTAAACGTAAATCCAACCTCTTCAAATGGAATGTCTTCACCTTGGAACTCCTGAACCACGCTCTTCTTGATGCTTGGGATAGAGTAATATGGCATGATGGATGATGTTCCGTGTTCAACTGCTGATCTAAATGGTGGTAAGTGATATTTTTCTAAACTTCCTGGAGTTGGGTACAGATTCCACTTTCCTTCTTCATAGTGAGGATCAAATCCATTTTCTCTTGCTCCTCCACCAGGGAAATGCTTCGTTGTCATGGCAATACTATTTTTTCCTAACTCTTCACCTTGGAACTCGTCAATAATACGACCAATGACATCAGAAATAAATTCTGGATCTTCACCAAATGTTCCGTATGTACGTTGCCATCTTGGATCTGTCACAACATCAGCCATATACATATAGCCTTTTCTGATACCAGTCGCATCCCACTCTTTACGTGCAATTCTAGCAAATTCACTAATTAAGGAAGCATCACCGCCATTTTTGATATCTCCTTTAGCTGCTGCTGCTAGACCTAAAGTTCCTGGCCATGTTGAGAAAATCCCCGCTGCATCATTCATACCGAAAACAGGTTCAGCATTTTCATTTCTAGAATTCGAAGCGATAAGAACAGGAATACCTAAGCGTGTTCCTTCTGCGATTTCATTCATTTTATTGATCCACTCTGCCATTTCAGCAGGGCTATAATTGTCTCTCAAGATAAAGTGACGTAAATGCATGTTTGTAATGGTGTGTGTTGTTCCGTACAGCTTAGCAATAGCAAAAATGTTTTCGCCCTTTTCAACAATGGCCTCATCTATGATACCATCATGACTTGTCTTACTTTTATCTTTTTGTGAAAGACCCATTCTACGGGTATTGATTAGCATCATACCGATTTTTTCGTCAATGTTCATTAACGATACTAGGTTTTCAGCACGTTCTTTTGGACTTAAGCGCCAATCCTCATAAGGATCGAGCTTTCCATTGTTATTTAAATCCTTAAATTGCAAATCATCCACTTCAATGATGTTTTTGATTCGCACCTCTAAATTCGGTTGTTTTAAGTTTTGTACCATATGATGCCTCCTATTACTGGTTAATGCCCTATATTAGTATGGTCCTAAATACTCCAAAATAATTATGATCAAAGAGTACAAAAGGCAACCATATCTTTATATTTACCATGCATGATTCGTTGAATAAAATTGCAGTAAATAGTAAAGTCAATTCTCCGCTTCAGTTGTCATTGTATAAAGACTCTGATTTGAAAGAATATATACTAATATATTACCATAAGAACATGTCAAACTAGCAAGCATAAATATAAAAAAATAGGTATACTAAACAACAGAACAATATATATAGTGAAAACCTTAGTACGCTGGGATTTTCTCTTCTTCAACTGATTTTTGATTGAGGGCCAGAAGATGTGGCAAAAATCCGTTGCCACTCCTTAGTCTTTTTCAATATTTCAGACCTTTACGAGCGCTATCCCCTATCTTCTCCGACCTTTCTCACTTTTAGGTAGGTGTTTAACTTCTCGATGATAGTGGGATCAAATAAAACTTATGAATAACTATTTTTCCCTGATTTAACATTTATAAATTTACAGCTAGCGAGGATGCTACGTTTCCAAAAGGAGTAAGGTTTGCTTATGAAAAACCCCCGAATGATCCCTATACTATATTTTATGTTACTCTTCATTTGTGTGTTGATGTTATTTGGAGTACATGGAATAACGGAAACCATTATTAGTAAACAAAAAAGCCATGCAGCTAATCTTGACACAATGTCCAATGATGAGTTGCCAATCATTCAAAAACTTCAAAATAAACAACCAGTCACCATTGTTGCTTATGGAGACTCCATTACGTGGGGATATGAACGGGATTTAAAAACTGGAGAAATAAGTCAAGTAACCAATCCTTACCCAAGTGAACTTGAAAAAATGCTTAGAAAAAAATATGACTATCAGCATATTACCATCATCAATAGAGGTCATCCTGGCTGGACTTCGATTCAGGCACTTGAAAATCTCGAGAAAGAAGTTCTTCTTTATCACCCAGACCTTGTTATTACCATGTTTGGAATAAATGATGCTAGAGGTCATAAGAATTATAGTCCAGATGCACTTCCGATACCTATTGACCAATATAAAGAAAACGTTCAGCAATTATTACATAAGCTGAATGAAAAAAGAATCGAAGTCGTCATTGTTTCTCCAACCACCTTTACGAGCAAAAAAAATAATGCGCATCTAAATCAGGAACAGTATACAAATGCTATAAAGTCTTTATTAAAAGACGATAATTTTCATTATGTAAACGGATCTGATACTCCAATTAGAGGTAATTTAAAGGACGGCGTTCATTTTAAACCAGGTCAATACCGTCTAATTGCTGAGAAAATCATGACCGATCTTTTTAGTACAAATTAATTTTATTCATATATAGACAGAGCAGGAAACCTTATTCGGTTCCTGCTCTTATTTATTTCTATAAACTTTTCATGAATGATGGATCCATATTCCTCCTCTCTAACTATTCTTCTCATATTCTCATCATTTTCTCATCTTTCTTTAAGCATTCTTTAAGATTGTAAATTTACTATTAAGATAACGTTAAACAACGAATAATGAACAAGAAAGGCGGTAAGAAACTTGGCTATTGAAATATTCAGCCGAAGGGAACAAAAGTATCTAATTACCAGATATCAATATGAAGCGCTAGTTGATTTGATGTATCCCTATATGCGCTATGATAAATTTGGTGATGCAGGACGGTATACCGTGACGAGTTTATATTTTGATAACGAAGAAAGGGATATCTATTTTGAAACAAAGAACAAGCTAAAGTTTAGACAAAAACTTAGATTACGAATTTATGATGAAACAGATATTAATGGAACAGCTTTTTTCGAGGTTAAGCAAAAGCATAACAATGTCGTCAATAAAAGAAGAACGACCATTCCGCTACTAGATGCATACCGTTATATCAATAAACCAGACAGTGATCTTAGTACTTATCAAACTTCTAATTCACAAATCTTCAAAGAAGTTGACTATTTTCGTAGACTCTATCGTTTAGAACCAGAAATGGTAGTAAGCTATGACCGACATGCATTCCATTGCGTCACTGATCCTGATTTACGGGTAACCTTTGACTTAAATTTACGGTGCCGCAATACGGACCTAAACATCGAATACGGACCGTATGGTGAACACTTTATTGACCCCAACCTAGTTGTGCTTGAAGTTAAAGTAACACATAGTGTGCCATTATGGTTAACACGATTTCTCCAAGATCTAGACTGTGAACAAAGAAGTGCTTCAAAATTTTGCACGAGTTTGGAGTTATTAAGGGGAGAATTTATCCCTAACAAGATAATGAATGAAAAAGTAATGATAGGAGTCGGATAAAAATGGATTTTTTATTTAATGGACAATCAGGAGAATTTTCAATTTTAATGACAATCATCGCAATGGCTACAGCAGCAATTTTGAGTCTAGCCATTACAAAAGTATATCAAATCACATTCAACGGTGAACGTTATTCACAATCCTTTGTGCATACAATCATTATCATGAGTGTAGTCGTTTCAGTGGTAATGAATGTCGTTAGTAATAATGCTGGAGTTGCTTTTGGGTTATTCGCAATCTTTTCACTCATTCGTTTCCGAAGTGCAGTTACGGATGCAAAAGATATTGCCTATATCTTCTTCGGCTTATGTGTTGGGATGACTGCAGGATTATATCAATTTAGTTTGGCTATTTTATTAACGATTTTCTCATGTCTTGTGTTGTACTTCCTGTATAAATTTGATTATGGTAGAGGCAAGGACACTCAGATTTTAAAAATAACTGTACCTGAAAACTTAAACTATGAGGATTTATTCAAGGATATTTTAGATAAATATACGGAGTACCACGTTTTACGTCAAGTTGAAACGACTAATCTTGGCACGATGATTCTATATACGTTTGCCATTCGTAATAAGCTATCAACGAGGGATCACGATTTACTAAATAAAATACGTGAAAGAAACGCAAACTTAAAGGTTACACTATCATATTTACAATCAAAGAACTAACACACATGCCATGGATAACTTCCATGGCCTTTTCCATTGGTCATACACGAAACTTTAGCCCCTCAGCTTACTTATAATAAGCTTTGTAACTTGTAGACACATTTGACATTTTCTTTTAATATATGTCATAAATTACAGCTCCTTAAAAATCTGTCAATAGGAAGATCCTAGTATTTTCATCCTCTATTTCCAATGTGAAAAATAGTAATCTTTTAATTATCAACTACCTATGAAACTATAAATAGTAGAATAGTTTCAATAGGAAAAGTCTTCCTCAAATATTACAAAATTCGCATGCTATGATATCGGTGTATCTTTGGTACACAAAACGAGGAGGATTGAATATGAAGAAAACAGTATTTTCTTTTCTAGTAGCAGGTGCGCTATTAGTCACAGGACCATTAGCAAGTTCTGCAGCACAATCAGATAGTTCAAATAATGTATATGAAAATCGTTACGTTATATCTGTTAACAACGATTCAGACTGGAATAAGATTATTCAAAACATACTAAATAAGTATTATTCTGGGCATTATCAATCTCAACCAAAAGTTGAGGTGCCTAAACAACCAGTTGAAAAACCAGCTGAACCAAAGGTTGAAGAGCCAGCTCAGGAACCTGTCGTTCAACAGCCTGTACAACAGAAGCCTGCTGAACCAAAAAGTGAAACACCTAATCAGGCTACTTATTCATTAAGTCAGTTTGAGCAAGAGGTTGTGACATTAACGAACAATGAACGTGCAAAACATGGATTACAGCCACTAAAAGTAGATTTAAAATTAAGTGAAGTAGCAAGAACAAAATCTTCTGATATGAAAAGTAATGGCTATTTCTCCCATACAAGTCCAACATACGGATCACCATTTGAAATGATGAATCAATTTGGTATTCAATACCGAGCAGCTGGTGAGAACATTGCAAAAGGTCAACGTTCTCCACAAGAAGTTGTAAACGCGTGGATGAACAGTGAAGGACATCGTAAAAATATTTTAAGTTCAAACTTTACTCATATTGGTGTAGGTCATGTAGAAGGTAATTATTGGACTCAGATGTTTATTGGCAAATAATACAAGTAAGGCATGTTAGATGAGCACTCAACAAATGATGTTGAGTGCTTTTTTGATTCGAAGTTCTTATTCTATGAACTTTTATATGCCCTACCGCTACTTCTTCAAACTGATTGGCAATAGGTGAGCAGGAATATTTTATACTAGAAGGTAAACGTAAGCCATTTAGCCAAAAAAAAAGAAACTCGTCCGATCATACCTTGGGCGAGTTTCTACTATACTTGCAGCATACCTTTTATTATTAACTAAAAATTATTCAATCGTCGTACCTTCTATTGAGATATTTTATTGATGCACTTCTTCCCCCTGATAAATTCGGAAAGCTGGAACAATTGTGTCAGAAACAATTTCTTTTCCTTTTTCACGAATGAAATCCAATTTGTAGTAAGCATCAAATCTTTGGCTAATTTCTGTCTTCACCAACTCTGGTGGCGTTACGACAATGAATTGGAATTTAAGTTTGTCAGCAACAGCAAAAATTGGATCAAGGACATGGGCTGACGCCGCTTGTCCAAATGGGTTATCACAAACCAACGGGACCCAACTCTGATCGGTTTCACTCTTAACCGATAATAGCATCATCATCATCACCATACGGGCTGATAGTTTTTGCCCACCACTGCCGTCGGATTTCGTCTTCGAACCTTGATTGATCGTCTGCCATGTTGAATAATGTTCCTTTTGTGGTTTCCCGTACATAAAAGCATTATCTGTTCTCATGTTATATACGAGTAACTCTGGATATCGATTCCGTAAGGATACAAATAAAATTTGTTCATCACTGATGAGTTCTTTTATTTCTTGTTCTAATGCCCGGTTATTATCATCTATCAGATCAAATTGATTTGTAATTTTATTTATGGCCGATACGAAATGCTGCTTTAATAGTGGTTCAACATCTTCAGGTCGTTTCGGTAATATATCCTCTTTTAGCTGAACAAGTGGGAATGAGCCAAGCTCATTTTTCAGTTTCATTTTTGCAATCATCGATCGAATCGCCTCAGATATACTCATAACCTTCATACTCGCACGACTCGCCCAGAAGTTTTGAGCCCTTTCAGCTCTTTCTTTATCACGCTCTAATTGCTCTAAACCACTTTGTGAGAATAGCTTCATATTTTGTATGACGCTTTCTATGTGAATATAATGCCTTGTATCCATATGATCGAGTGTCGTTAATACTTCATTTTTGAAGCGAATCTCCCAATCTTTTCCTTCAATTGTAAGTTTTAAATTACGTAATGATTGCTCAATTTTGGCATGCCTTTCTTGGCCTTCCTCCTGGATTGCTTGATGGTCTTCACACCAGGCTAAAATACAGGCTTTACCTTGGCTCTTAATCTTTTCGATCTCATCATTCGTGAAACTGGTCGCTTCCTCTTTGAGGATAACAGATAAAGTTAACAAATCTCCCTCATAGCTAGCGATTGTTGTTTCAGCCTCTTTTTGTAGTTTCTCGGTCTGTTTGATTTCCTCTTTTGTTTTCTTAGTAAGGTCTTTTATTTCGACTTCTTTTATATTTAAGTCAAGATCCTCCCATTCTTGAGGCTCTGTTTCATGCTTGGCAATCTTTTTCGCTGCTTTACCACGTTGTTCCTTTGCATGCTCAAGAGTTGTTTCAGCTTTTGTCACAGCGGTTCCTTGTTGACGTTCTTCTTTTTCTGCCTGTCTTGCTTCCTTCTGAGCTGTTTGTAACATTGTTTCTAATATACTGATTGGCTCATTTGGCTCGGGCGTTTCTTTCCAATCCTGGCTATGGGCACTCAGCTTTTTCTCTAATTTCTTTTGCTGCTTTTGCTCCGCTTCTTTCTTAGCCTGGATTATGAGTAGTTCCCTCGCCTGCTCTTCCTTAGACTTTTGAAGTTGCTTTAACTCTTCCATTCTCCCATTGATTTCTTCTAGTAGATGTGGAGATAGATTTGGTATTTCATCACAAGGGTCTGTCTTCTCTTCAGTTGGAAAAGTTGCTCCTTCAATAAAAATCGCAATCTCTTTTATATTTTGTTCTGTTTTCAGTTTCCACTCCAAATACGTTTGGTTCCACTGTGCTTCTAAGCCAACAATCGTTTCATGCTCTTTAATGATTTCCTGCTGCTTGGTAACAAATGCTTCTTTTTGTTTTTCTTTTTCCAACTTAACACGTTTATTTTCCTCATTAATAATCTTTTCTTTTTGAAAATCCTCTAATACTTCTACATCTTTTGACAGTTTTTCTATTTTTCTAACGGTTTTATCTAGCTGCTCCTTTAACCGAAGCTGTAACTCTTTTTCTTTTTCCGTCTGTTTTGTGATGTCCTGAAGATTTACTCTCTTCACTTGAAGTGCACTCTGTTCTTGAGCAATTGTCTTTTCTATATCAATAGATAGATCGTTTGAGACGAATCGATCAATCTCTTTTAACATCGCACGCAGTGAGGATTCTGTTTTTCCAATCTCAATGAGAGTATCTTTCTTTTCTTCTATTTGTTTCGCAATCTTTATTTTCCAATTGTTAAACAGGTTTTTATCTGTTAATAGTTCCCTTTCCGTACCATTTACTAGTACAAAAGAGCCATGGATATTGTCGTTGCTTTTCATTTCTTCCCGTAAAAATATCGGAACAGGGCTGTTAAACATTCTTACTGAAAGAACCTGCTGATTAATTTTTTGCCACTGATGTTGGTTGACGACTAATCCAAATGGAAGTAGTGGGTATGCATTCAGATGATAAGCCATCTCCTCAGTATCTAACGATTGAAGGAATTGTGAACCATAAAACACATCAATACCTGTTTTTTCATCAATCCACTCCTTAAGCTCCTTCACATCTTTATTTGCAACCCAAAAAGGCTCATCATTTAATGTATGGTCGAGTTGGGATTCCCAAAGTTCTTTTTTGAGTTGCTCCGCATCTTGTTGATTTTGTTCAAGCATATCTTCAAGTTGCAGGGAATAATTCGATAGTTGAGAATGTGTAAACGGGATTGTGACTTCAGGTAACACCCCATGAAGCCTCTCGTAAAGCTTTGCTTCCTTCTGCTTCTGTTCCTCATTCGCTTTTTCTAATTCTTTGCATTTTTCCTCTGAATGCTGAATCAATTGAGCAAGTGTACCTTGTGCTTCTGCAAGTTGATTTTGTTTTTCATTAGAAGCCTTTTCTTCTGCTTGCAACTCTAAAAGTCTAGTTTGTCGTTCTTCTATTTGATTTTTAAGACTACCGATAAAACCATTTAAATCATATGTTAAACGGTCACCATATGTCTCAATTAGCGCCTCTTCTTTTGTTTCAAAGGCTTGAATTTGAGTAAAGAGGAAATCAATTTCTGTAGATGCTTGAGCAATTTCCTTTGTTTTTTGTTTATCCTGACGGGAAAGCTCTGTTCCTTGCTTCTTTAAATATTTCTGATACCCAAAATGCTGTTTCACCGCTTCTTGTACCTTTTGGAAGGCTTGTTCCCAGTCGGTTTCTACCTTCTTTTTTATTTCATCCATTCGTTGATTCACTTGCTCTAAACCACTATTTTGCTCCAGTGTTTCAATCTGCTGTGAATGAGAACGAATCGTTTGTTCAAATTCATGCCACTCTTTTAAGAGAAGTTGAAATGAGAGTTCTTCTTTTCGTTCCTGCTTTTTTAGAACATTTTCTTCTAAAGTTGCATGCTTTTCTTTTTCATCAACTAGCTTCTTCTCCCATTCAAGTACTTCTCGATGGGCCATTGCATATTCCAAGTTGTCTTTTTGAAAGCGTAAATCGGCTTGCTTTTCCAGCAACTTTTCCATGTCTTGTTCTAATGTAAGCTGTGTTTCTTCTTCCGTTTTCTTGAGATGTTCTAACGCTCCAAGTAATTGTCTTCCTACCTTAATACTCTTTTCAACTATTTCCTTATGTTCGATTCCTTTTGCTAGGTGCTCTTCAAAAGGGACAATATCCTCTAGAAATTCTTTGTGAGCTTGCTCTCTTTTTAATAGAACAGGCAAATCCTTCGCAATGCTTGCCTGACTTTTAAAGATTTCTACGAGGTCATTCTTTTGATGCTCAGTTCGATGTAACACCTGACTAACAGTTGGAATAATTCTTTTTTGGAACAAGGAATGGTCATCCTCGGCTCCTTCAAAGTATTTTCCAACTCCACCTTCATCTTTATTAATGTCCTTCATAATGTCCCAGTCTTTACGGTTAATTCCATAAGTATCGAGGATTCGATAATGCTTCTTCGTATCTCGATATACATCATAGCCATTCCATTTCAGATAATCCTTTAATTCTTCTGTATCTGAGACTTCGTCATTTTCATATAAAGGGATATGCTCAAGAGCAGAGACTTCATTCTGTTCAAATTCTCTCGTATAAAAGGTTATATTCGGAATAATTTTCGCCTCTTGCTCCAAGGACTTCCTTTCACTTTCACCTTCATCACTCATGGAAATCCGTTGTTCTGCCGAGAACATTCCTCCAGTAATCAAATGCCTACGGTCAGACCCATCCAATTCCCACTCAATGGCAACGTGGAAGGTGTATGGAATAAATTGCTCTTTATTATTGAAAAAGAACTGCTGATAATATCGATTGTTTTGTTTGCCCCATGCAGTTCCTGGCTTAATGATTTGGAAGATCGTTTGCAGGAATACCCCTTTTCCACCACCGTTCATCATTGCAATGAGACCATTTGAAGATGTTCTCTCATTATGGAGGTTAAATGTGGTGTCCTTATATTGCTTTTGCATGCCATCATACTTAAGGCCAACAATTCTAATTCGGTGAATTTTCGGCATGCTCGTCCTCCTCTTTCGTCATTAATTTTTTAAACATTTCATACCGATCATAATCATGATATAGATATTCAATCCGTTCAAATAGTTCATTCTTCGGAATCACTTTTGGAATGTCGTCGCGATCAAGAATAACGATTAAACCTTCTGTCTCTAACATCCGCATACTGCTCGCAATTAAACCAATTCTCGTTCTACGATTACCTTTCTTTATTCCGTAATCGTCTGTATCTACCTCCATATACTTCCAAGCTACCACAACTTCCTTCATATCAATTCGTTCTTCTTCTCCAAAGGTAGGATTTGTTTTTAGCATGCTATCCCAATTCTTCATAAGGTCATTGACGTGCCGCTCTATTGCGTAATAGCTTATACCTTCCCGTTTCGTACGGACTTTAGCAGCTTGGTTCCTGTCAATGCTTGCTAAAAAGGACATGATAATGATGCTCATAAGATGGAAGTGTTTCTTCGTTTCAACTTGTCGGTGCTTGTCTTTCATGTGGGTGAAGTTCGTAGCAAAAACAGACCCTGTAGGCTGAACAACTAAGTGAATACGTTTTGGAGCCTCAATTATATATGTACCAGATTCATCTGCTAATACTAGAACAGTCTGCCTTACTTCTGGCTCAAAATATGTCTGAAAGTGTTCACTATTTTCATCGATCACTTTCTCTTTTAGAAGAGTAAAATAAACAGCCGATGCTTTTTTTATGGTATCTGTATTCATCGCTTCTCCTCCTGTATACAAATTTTAAATGGGGTGATCTTCATTCGATGCCAAAGAAGCGGTTCTGCTCTATGATCAAATTTTGTATAAATTTTCATCCCCTCAAACATTTGAAATTGAGGATATTCCTTCATCAATTTAAAAAGAAGAATCTCCCTCTCATCACTAAGTGTTTCTTCTTTCCGATACATCACTTGAATTTTTAATGGCTTTTTATCAAACATCATCCATAAATCTATCGTTTC
>Ga0079224_100010886_pt1 | contig 12503 bp, 10 predicted proteins | sample Stecom2015_FD_80414 | JGI IMG/M metagenome (GOLD analysis project Ga0079224, IMG submission 80414) | Agricultural soil microbial communities from Utah to study Nitrogen management - Steer compost 2015 | ecosystem: Environmental > Terrestrial > Soil > Agricultural land | place: USA: Utah...
CCCCCGTGAACGCGGTGAGGCGGCGCTTGGGCAGGGCGACGCTCACGTCCTGCAGGTTGTTCTCCCGCGCCCCGTGGACCCGGATGCTGTCGTGCGCGTCGGCGGACGTGTTCTCTGGGGCCACGGCGGTTCTCCTGGGTGAGGGACGGAGGTCAGGGTGCAGTGTAGGGGAACGCCGCGAAGAGCTTCGCGAAGCGCTTCTCCTGGGCCGGGCTGATCGGCGCGACGGGGTCGAGCACCAGGGTCCTGCGTCCTGCCGGTCCCTTCCGCGTCCAGAGCCCCACGACCTGTCCCCGGCGGATCGCCGAGCGCTTGAAGACCCCGTTGTTGCCCGGCACCAATGCGTCGTGGGCGTGCGGTTCCATGAGCGCGAGCCGGTCGGGATAGCCCAGCATGAGTTCGTCGAAGCCGGGCAGCAGGAGCTCGCGCATCGCGGCCCGCTCTGCACCCGCGTACGCGTCGAGGAGGCCCGGCCGCAGGTAGGCGGGCTCGTCCGTGCCGGGGATCGTGACGGTCTCGAGGCGGTCGTCGATGAGCGGCAGGGCGCTGCGGATCGTGGTGAGCGGGAGCTTCGTCCACCACGCGAAATCCCGCAGCGTCGCGGGGCCGTGCGACTGGAGGTAGCGCAGCAGCAGCTCCGCGGTCGCTGCGGTGCGATCGCCGTTGAAGCGCTCCTCGAGGCCGGACCCGGCCGGCAGCCAGGTCGCGGCGTCGACGACGGCGGTGTCCGTGCCGGTCCAGGGACCGTACGCGGCGGTGCCCGTCGAGATGAGGTGGACGAGCAGGTGGTACCCGCGCCCGCCCGTTGTGTCGATCCCCGCGGCGTTCCAGGCCTCGAAGAGCTCCCCGCGCGGGACTCCCCCGCCGCGGCCCGGCTCCGACCGCCCCGCGGTCACGTCCACGAGTGCCGCGCGGGCGGTCTCGACGTCTGCCTCATCCAGCCCCAGACCGGGCCGGCGCGCAGTGGCCGCGCGGATCGCGGGCCCGGCGCACAGCTGCGTCATCCAGCGCAGGTCCGCAGCCGCGACGGCGAAGACGGTGCCGCGCATCGGGTATCCGCGCACGATGTCGCCCGCGGTGAACGCGTCGAGGACGGGATCGATCCGACCACCCGTACGCAGCGCGAGGGATGCGATGACGCCCGGCAGGTCCTGGCCCTGGTGGCCGCCGAAGGCGCGGACGACGTCCGTGACGCCCGCAGGGCCGTCATCGCAGCCCAGGCGGTGTTCCGGCAGGAGGCCCTGCGCGAGGATCCGCAGGCCGATGAGTGCGCGCCGGTCGAGCGCGGCCGCCACGGGCCAGTTCAGCCGCGCAGCAGGCGGCGCGCCTGCCGGGCGCCCACCGTCACAGTCGACTGGGCCGCGCTGAAGACCCGGTCCGTGCGCTCCCCCTTGCCTGGCACGCGTTCGGAGACATCGTCGAGGACGCGGGTGAGGCGCTCCTCGGTCCAGTCGACCGCACCGCCGGGGGCGGCGGCACGGGTGGCCGTCGTGCGGGCGAAGCGCGCAGCGCCGCCGGCCAGCTGGCGGGCCGAGCGCGCGGCGCCCTGCGCGGTGCGCGAGGCGGGGCCGGCGGCGCGCGCGAGCGTGTCGGCCGCGCGGCGCAACCGACGCCCGGCGGTCCACTCGATCGATTCGTAGACGTCGTCGGGTTCGATGGGCTCGCGCGTGTTGGTCATGCCACCATCGTCCCCCGGCGCGGGTGCCGCGGTCAACGGCGGCGCGCGGGAATGCGCGTGCGGGGTAGACTGTTGGGTTTGACGAGACCATTCGTGAGCGATCGCGCCTCCGGCCCCGGCCGGCGGCGCAGAGGAGTGAGGATCAGATGAGCGAGCGCAGCCTCAGGGGCACGCAGCTGGGATCGCGGAGCCTCGAGTCCGAGGTGGGCGTCGAGCCGGCTCCGCGCCAGCACATCGAGTACCGCTGCGAGGACGGGCACACCTTCACGGTGCCGTTCTCGATGGAGGCGGACATCCCCGCCCAGTGGGACTCCGGCACGCACGGCATCGGCACGCGGGTGGACGGCGGCGACGTCGAGGAGGCGGAGACCAAGCCGGTCCGCACGCACTGGGACATGCTGCTGGAGCGCCGTTCCTTCGAGGAGCTCCAGGTGCTCCTGGACGAGCGCCTCGCCTACCGCCGCGGCGAGCTGCCCGCGTCCAGCTGACGCCAGCAGACTTCAGCCTCTGAGTCCCGTCCGCGCACTGCGCGGGCGGGACTCAGTCGTTCCGGCGGGACACGAGAGCGCGCACCTGCCGTCCGCGGCGCTGCGCTCCCCACTGCGCGACGCGCACCAGCGCCTCGCGGATGATGCCGCCGCTCATCTTCGACTCCCCCAGCTCGCGCTCGACGAACGTGACGGGGACCTCGACGATCGTGAGCCCGGCGTCGGACACCCGGCGCGTCATGTCGATTTGGAAGCAGTAGCCGGCGGACTCGACATCGTCCAGGCGGATCGCCTCGAGCGTCGAGCGGCGGAACGCGCGGAAGCCCGCGGTCGCGTCGTTCACCCCCAGCCCCATGAGGACGTTCGCGTAGACATTGGCGCCGCGGGACAGCACATGGCGATTCCTGGGCCAGTTCACGACCGCCCCACCGGGGATCCAGCGCGATCCGATGGCGAGGTCCGCGCCGTCGTGCACGGCACGCAGCAGCTGGGGCAGATCGCGGCCGCGGTGCGAGCCGTCCGCATCCATCTCGCAGATGATCTCCCAGTCGCCCTCGAGTGCACGCTCGAAACCCGCCAGATACGCCGCGCCCAGACCGCCCTTGGCCGGATTGTGCAGCACGCGCACGCGGGGGTCCTCCGCCGCACGCGCGTCCGCCCAGTCGCCAGTGCCGTCCGGTGAGCCGTCGTCGACGACCAGGACGTCCGCATCGGGGACCCAGCTGTGCAGCGCCTCGAGGGTGTGCGGCAGCGAGTCGATCTCGTTGTACGTGGGGATCACTACGAGTGTTCTCATCGGCGTCATCCTAACGGAGCGCATCGGTGCCGCAGATGAACCGGCCGGAGAACGAACAGGCCCGACGACGCGACCTTCGGGCCGCCCCCAGGGGCGTTGTCTAATGGTCGCTGTCGTCGGGCCTCGCCCCGTGGGGCGTCTGAGTGAAATCTACCCACGCTCCCGGCGCGTCGCAACCGGGTGCTCCGGAACTCAGTCCGCGGCCGAGGCCCCGGTCGCCGCGCGCTGCCCGCGCACCCAGACCTCCACCACCGTCGGCAGCGGCGAGGAACCCGTGAGGTCCGGCAGCCCGGGGGTGCCCGAGCGCGGGTCCGTGCTCCACGCGGCCAGCCGCTCGTCGGCGACCTGGACGATGAGCTCGCCCACGCGCCAGCGCACTGCGGTCGCCTCCGCCCCGGGGGCGAGGGTGCCAGACTCGTACGCCCCCAGCGCACGGAAGCCGAAGCGGGTGGCCGCGTTGAAGGCGGCGCGGGCGGAGATGCACGCCTCCGTCCGGTAGACGGCGGCCGCGAGGCTGTCCCACGGCGCTGCCGCGTCGAGCGCGAAGCTCACCTGCGCGCCGGCGGACAGCAGCGGGGCCAGCGGCTGCGCGTGCGCGGCCGGGTCGAGCGTGATCCCGATGCCCGTGCCTGCGAGCGCCTCGACCGAGTCCGCGGGCACGGGGAGGTCGAGGTGCAGACGCCACAGACGGCGCTGGGCCCGCGTCCGGACCGCGGGGTCGGACAGGATCGAGAGGACCGCGGCCAGCTGCTCCTCGTCATCGACGGTGATGAAGAGCGAGCGGTCCTCCTCCCCGGTGCCGGTGAGGTCGGCAGCCGCGATCGCGGCACGCTCGCCGTCCGCATCCGACCGGTAGTCGACGATCGCGAGGGCCGCGGGAGCGGCCGCTGCGAAGGCCTCCACGTGCGCGGACGCGCCCAGGACGTGGACGGTCGTGATGCCGGCGGCCAGGAGCGCCGCGGGATCGGGGTCGTCGCCGGTGAGGCGGAGGCCCGCGTGGACGAAGCCGGGAGCGACGAGGTCGCCGTCCAGATCGATGTGCTCGCCGGTCGTCACGGCAGCCGCCTCGTCCTCGCCCACCCAGGAGACGGTGGGGCCCACGAAGGTGATGGCCGTGGCGAACGGATCGGCGCTCGAGTAGACGTCTCCGCGGGACAGGATCACAGGGGTGTCAGTCATGTCGCGATCCTCTCACGCACCCGCCCGGAACGGACCCAGCCGGTAGGGTGGCGCTCGTGACATCACCGCTGCTCGTCCTCGACACCCCGGCCCTCTACTACCGGTCGTTCCACGGCCTGCCCGACACGATCCGGTCGCCCCACGGTCGGCCGGTCAATGCGGTGCGCGGCCTCCTCGACACGATCGCGCAGCTGGTCCAGCAGTGGGGCTCCACGCGCGTCGTCTCCGTCATGGATGCGGACTGGCGGCCGGACTTCCGGACCGCGATCCTGCCGGAGTACAAGGCGCACCGGATCGTCGACGAGGTCCGGGGCACGGAGACACCCCCGGAGCTCGAGGAGCAGCTGCCCGTCCTCTTCGACGCGGTGTCCGCCCTGGGCATCCCGATCGCCGAGGTCCCGGGTACCGAGGCGGACGACGTCATCGCCTCGATCGTCGCGCAGTGCGTCGACGAGGAGATCGTCGTCGTGTCCTCCGACCGCGACCTACTGGCGCTGCTGGAACCGGGTCGCCGCGTGCGCATCCACCGTCCGCGCACGGGCGGCCGCTGGGAGACCACCGCGCCCGCGGACCTGCCGGAGCTCTACGGCGTGGCGGACGGGACCGCCTATCGCGCGCTCGCCGCGCTGCGCGGGGACCCCTCCGACGGGATCCCCGGCGCGCCGCGCATCGGAGAGAAGACCGCGGCGAAGCTCGTCGCGGGGTACGGCGGACTCGAGGAGATCATCGCGGCCGCGCAGGCGGGTGCGAAGGAGCACGGCCTGTCCGATCTGCGCCGGCAGAGCATCGTCGAGCACGCGGACGCGGTCCGTGCGGGCGCCCGGGTCATGGAGGGACTCTCCGACCTGGACGTCGCGGAGTTCGTCGAGGCCGCCGGCAGCGCCCCGGATGCGCAGCGGGCCGCCGCGCTGGGCGCCGAGTGGGGCCTCGAGCGGGCGATCGCCCGTGCGCTCGAGGCGCTCCGGGCCCCCGGAGACCCGGTGCAGCCGACGACTGACCAGCTGACACTCGACCAGCCGACGCTCGACCAGCCGCCGGTCGAGCACGCGCCGACGGGGCAGCCGCGGCCGGCGCAGCCGACGCACGGCTGGACGCGCGCCCTGTGCGCCTTCGACCTCGAGACGACCGGTGTCGACCCGCGCACCGGACGCATCGTCTCCGCGGCCCTCGTGCCGTTCACCGACGGGACAGAGGGCCCCGCGCGCACGTGGCTCGTCGATCCCGGCGTCGAGGTCCCCGTCGAATCGCAGCGCGTGCACGGCATCACGACGGAGCGCGTCCGCGCAGAGGGCACGCCCGCCGCCGTCGCCGTCCCGCAGATCCTCGAGGCCGTCACCCGGCTGCGGGAGGACGGCAGCGTCCTCGTGGGCCACAACATCGTCTACGACCTCACGGTCCTCGCGGCCGAGGGGATCCGCGCAGGGATCCTCGGATCCCCGCAGGATCTCCTGGCGCAGCTGCCCCCGGTCGTCGACACCCTCGTCATCGACCGGCAGATCGACCGCTACCGGCGGGGGCCCCGCACACTCACCGCGGTCGCGGAGCACTACGGGATCGCCCTGGACGACGCGCACGATGCCCTCGCGGATGCCCGTGCGGCCGGACTCATCGCGCTGGCGCAGGCCGCGGCAGCACCCTCCCTCGCGGACGCGACGCCACACGATCTCCACGCCTCCCAGGTCCGGTGGAAGGCGGAGCAGGCGGCCTCGCTCCAGGAGTACCTGCGTCGCAGGAGACCCTCAGCGACCGTGAACGGGGACTGGCCCCTCGAACCCCTAGACTGACGCGCATGGGTTTCCTCTCTCGACTGCTCAACCGTCCAGGAGCGCAGGCGGACAAGCGCGTGGGCTGGTTCGACCGGGCGCAGGCCGACCTCGACCGGCACGCCGACGAGTTCGCATCGCTCGACGACGACGCACTGGCGGAGGCTGCGCGCACCGTCTTCGAGACCGGAGGGCGGGAGGAGCAGCTGGTCCGCTACGCCGCTCTCGTGCGCGAGGCCGCGGAGCGTGCTGTGGGCGAGCGGCCCTATGACACTCAGCTGCGCGGACTCATCGGCCTCCTCGACGGCACGGTCGTCCAGATGCTCACGGGCGAGGGCAAGACCCTCGTGGGCGCACTGGCCGCGGCCGGCTACGCCCTGCAGGGCCGCCGCGTGCACGTTGTGAGCGTGAATGACTACCTGGCCGTCCGCGACGCCCGCTGGATGGGACCGCTCTTCGACCTGCTGGGCGTCTCCGTCGACTCCGTGTCCGGATCCCGATCGGATGCGGAGCGACGCGAGGCCTACCGCGCCGAGGTCGTCTACGGCTCGGTGTCCGAGATCGGCTTCGACGTCCTCCGCGATCGCTTCCTCCTGCCGGACGAGGACGTGCGCGTCGAGGCCCGCGACGTCGTCATCGTCGACGAGGCGGACTCCGTCCTCATCGACGAGGCCCGCGTGCCGCTCGTGCTGGCCGGGTCGACCGTGCGCGAGGAGGCGGACCGCCGGATCGCGCGTCTCGTCGCGCAGCTGGACGCGGACACCCACATCGAGGTGAGCGAGGACCGCCGCTCCGTCTCCCTCTCCCCCGCCGGGATCGACGAGGTCGAGCGCATCCTCGAGGTCGACCTCTACGGCGACGACGCGCAGACGCTCGCCGCCGTCAACATCGCTCTCTACGCCCGCATGCTCGTCCACCGCGACGTCGACTACCTCGTCGTCGACGGCCAGATCCGGCTCATCGACGCCTCGCGCGGGCGGATCGCCCAGCTCCAGCGCTGGCCGGACGGGCTGCAGGCCGCCGTCGAGGCGAAGGAGAGCCTCGAGACGTCGACGAGCGGCGAGATCCTCGACCAGATGACCGTCGAGGAGCTCATCCACTCGTACGACCGCGTCTGCGGGATGACCGGCACGGCGCTCGCCGTGGGCGAGGACCTCCGCGAGTTCTACTCGCTCGAGATCGTCGCGGTCGAGCCCCACGAGCCCGTCATCCGGATCGACGAGGCGGACCGCCTCTACACCTACCAGGAGTCGAAGGAGCGCGCGATCGTCGAGGAGGTGGCTCGCGCGCACGCGGCGGACCGTCCCGTGCTCGTCGGCACCCGCTCGGTGGCGGAGAGCGAGTCGCTCGCAGCCCGCCTGCGGGAGCGCGGCATCGACTGCGAAGTCCTCAACGCGAAGGACGACTCGCGCGAGGCGCAGATCATCGCAGCCGCGGGTGAGGCCGGCGCCGTCACCGTCTCGACGCAGATGGCCGGTCGCGGCACGGACATCCGCCTGGGCGATGAGGCCGTGGCCGAGGCCGGGGGCCTTCTGGTCATCGGCGCCGGCCGCTACGAGTCCTCGCGGCTGGACGACCAGCTGCGCGGTCGTGCCGGACGCCAGGGCGATCCCGGCAGCTCCGTCTTCTTCACGAGTCTCGAGGACGAGCTCATGGACCGCGTGCCCGAGGCGCAGCGGTTCCTCGAGGAGGGCGACGAGACCGGACTCATCACCGCCCGGCGCGCAGCGCTCCTCGTCGAGCACGCGCAGCGCATGGCGGAGGGCGAGAACACGGCCGTGCACCGCGACACGTGGCGGTTCAACGAGCTCATGGCCCAGCAGCGCCAGCTGGTCCTCGACCGCCGGGACGAGGTGCGCACCGGCGCCCGGGGCCCGGAGGAGATCCGGGCGCTCCTGGGCGAGGAGCGCACCGCGGAGCTCGAGGACGCGGCCTCGGTCGATGTCCTGGACGATGCGATCCGCGACGTCCTGCTCTTCGCGGTCGACGAGCGCTGGGTCGAGCACCTCGCGTTCCTCAACGACCTGCGCGAGGGCATCCACCTGCGCACACTGGCGCGCGAGAAGCCGCACGAGGCGTTCAACGCCGAGTCGATCGAGGCCTTCGCGAGCTTCTGGGACGACGTCCTCGAGCGCGCGCACACGGTGCTGGCCGAGGCCGACCTGGACGGCGACGGCCTCGATCTGCCCGCGCACGGCCTCAAGCGGCCGTCGTCCACGTGGACCTATCTCACGACGGAGAACGTCTTCGGATCGGACCTCGAGGCGGTCGTCAAGCGGATCCGGCGCGACTGAGCGCCCGCGCGGGCGCTACTCCGCGACGACGCCGCGACGGATCGACTCCGCCGCACGGCGTACCCGCACCGCGGTCGCGGGCTCGCACGCGTCGGCGATCTGCCCCAGGATGTCGAGGGTCTGCTTGGCCCACCGGACGAAGTCCCCGGCGGCGATCCCCGCACCCCTGAGGGTCGCGGTGAGCGAATCGCCCTCGGTCCACCGGTAGATGAGCCGGCCGATGCCGAAGTCCGGCTCGGGCGTCCGGCTCAGACGAGCGGTCGTCTCGAGCTCGGAGACCGTCCGCCAGAGGCCGTGGACCTCGAGGACCGCGGCATCGAGGGAGGCGGTGGGCATGCGCGGCAGCCCGAAAGCCTCCTGCTGGCGCGCGGTGTAGACGAGGCCCGAGGCCAGGGCGGCGATCTCCGGCTCGCTCAGCGGATCGAAGACGCCGCCGCGGACCGCGAGCGCGGTCACGAGATCGCGCTCCCCGTAGATCCGACGGAGGATCCGGCTGTCGGGCAGGAAGCCCACCGAGGTGAGCACGTCGCAGACCCGCTCGAAGACGTGCGCGATCGAGGTCGTCCGCGTGTCGATCTTCGCGCGCAGCGCGGCGGTCTCCGCCTCGAGGCGATCCGCCCGCTCCGCCCACCGGGCGTGGTGCTCGCGGTCCGGGCAGGAGTGGCACGGGTGCGCGCGGATGGCCTCCCGCAGCTCCTCGATCCGGGGTGAGCCGGCGCTCTGCTGGCCGTCGCCGGACTGTCCCTGCGCGGCCTCGGCCTGCGCGGTCGTGGGATCCTTCACCCGCCCGTCGGCCAGCGCCTCCTCGAGGGTGTCCCCCAGCCGCCTGCGGTGCTCCGCGACGCGGTGATTGAATTTCTTGGGCATCTTGACGCGGCCCAGCTTGAGCGCGGGCTCCGTCACCTCGTGCGGGCGCAGGTGCCACACGCGCCCGGACTCCGACAGGACAGTGGGCAACCGCGTGTCGCCGTCCTTCCGCTGCAGCGGGCTCAGCACGACACTGGCGCCCAGCGTCCGCTTCGACGGCAGGGCGACGACGTCGCCCACCCGCAGGAGCCCCAGCGATTCGATGACGTCCCGCTGACGGGCCTTCGTCCGCGTCCGGCGCTGGCGCTTCTCCTCGACGGACAGCTCGCGCCGCAGGCGGGCGTACTCGCCGAAGTCGCCGCGATCGCACGCCATGGACTCGCGGTAGCCCGCGATGCCCTCCTCGTTCCGGCGCAGCTTGCGGGCCAGTCCCACGACCGCGGTGTCCGCCTGGAACTGCGCGAACGACGTCTCGAGGACGCGGCCCGAGGCCTCGCGGTCCATCCGGTCGAGCAGGTTCGCCGCCATGTTGTAGGTGGGCACGAACTGACTCGTGAGCGCGTACGTGCGCTTCGAGGCCAGAGCCGCGATGTCGGCCACGTCGAGTCCCTGCTGCCAGACGACGACCGCGTGGCCCTCCGTGTCGATGCCGCGCCTGCCAGCGCGCCCGGTCAGCTGCGTGTACTCCCCCGGTGTGATCTGGACGTGCGCCTCGCCGTTGAACTTCACGAGCTTCTCGAGGACGACGGTGCGCGCGGGCATGTTGATGCCCAGGGCGAGGGTCTCCGTCGCGAACACCGCGCGGAGGCGGCCCGCGGCGAAGAGCTCCTCGACGAGCTCCTTGAACTGCGGGATCATCCCGGCGTGATGGGCCGCGAACCCGTGGAGCAGGCCGGAGGAGAAGGTGCCGAAGCCCAGGATGCCCAGGTCCTCCCGGGGCATCTGCGCGACGAGCTCATCGAGGCGGGCCTCGATCTCCCGCTTGTCCTCGTCGGTCGTGAGGTCGATGCCGTGGGTGAGCAGCTGCTCGACCGCCTCGTCGCACCCGTTGCGGGAGAAGATGAAGAAGATGGCCGGCAGCAGCGAGTCGCGGGCCAGCCGGTCGAGGATCTGGAGGCGGGACGTGCGCGGGACGCGCGGTCGCGGCCGTCCGCGGCCGCCGCGCTGCGATCCGCGGCCGCGCCCTCCCCGCTGCTCGAGGGAGCGGATCGCGCGGATGAGATCCGGATCCGGCTCCGTCGTCGACCCGGCTCGGAACAGGCGGTGGATCGCACCGTCGACCAGCACGTGGTTGTGGAGCGGCACCGGCCGGTGCTCGGTGACGACGACGTCGAGCTGCCCGCGGACCTCCCGCAGCCACGCGCCGAACTCCTCCGTGTTCGACACGGTGGCGGACAGACCCACGATCCGCACGTGCGCGGGCAGGTGGATGATGACCTCCTCCCACACGGGCCCGCGGAAGCGGTCGGCGAGGTAGTGGACCTCGTCGAGGACGACGAAGCCCAGCGCCGCGAGGTCATCGCCGGAGTACAGCATGTTCCGCAGCACCTCGGTCGTCATGACGACGATCGGGGCGGAGCGGTTGATCGACGTGTCGCCCGTGAGGAGTCCCACCTCATCCGCGCCGAACTCACGGACGAACTCCGCGTACTTCTGATTGCTGAGGGCCTTGATGGGGGCGGTGTAGAAGACGCGCACACCGCGGTGCCGGGCCAGCGCGACCGCGAACTGCGCGACGACCGTCTTGCCGGCGCCCGTGGGCGCTGCGACCAGGACCGAGCGGTCCTCGAGGAGGTCCTGGCACGCGGTGCGCTGGAAGCGGTCGAGGCGGAAGCCCAGGGACTCCTGGAAGTCGTTCAGCAGGTCGTCGGACATGGGATCACTCCTCGGCCGGGTCTTCCCACAGACCCTCTGCGATGAGCCGCCGCTTCCGTCGCCGGTCGCCCAGGACGCACACGACCCAGGCGAGGAAGAAGAGCGCGAGCATGGGGATCGCGAGGAAGAACATGGAGATCGCGTCCGGGGCCGGCGTCGCGATCGCCGCGAACACGAAGACGATGAGCACGACGATCCGCCAGGACTTCCGGATCCTGTTCGCCGAGAGGATGCCCAGCATGTTGAGGCCCACCATGAGGACGGGCAGGACGAAGGCGAGGCCGAACACCACGATGATGATCATGACGAAGGAGAGGTACTCCTGCGCCGGGATGATGTTGCTGGCCCCCTCCGGGGTGAAGGAGGTGAGCGCGCGCACCGCGTTCGGCATCGCGAAGAACGCGAGGCACGCTCCGGCCAGGAACAGCGGGATCGACACGGCGACGAAGCCCAGTGTGTAGCGCTTCTCCGTCCGCGTGAGGCCGGGCACGATGAAGGCCCAGAGCTGCTGGATCCACACGGGTGACGACAGGATCAGGCCGATGAAGAGCGACACCTTGATCTTCATGTCGAACGGGGAGGCGATCCCCGCGTAGTTGAGCTCCGCGATGCGCCCGTCCTGGGCCGCGATCTCCTCGACCGGCAGCTGGAGGATCGCCAGCACGGGGTCGTAGAGGAACCAGCCGGCGACCGCCGCGAGCACCAGCGCGATGGCGCAGATGATCATCCGGTTGCGGAACTCGATGAGGTGCTCCGACAGCGGCATCCGCCGGTCGGGGTTCTTCTTCGATCGCTTCCAGCCCCGGGAGTCCTGTGTCTCCACCTCGTCCGTGACCTGCGGGCTCAGGACCGCTGCGTCGAGTCGTCGTCCGTGGGACGGTCGGTCTGCGGCTGCGCATCCTTCGACGCGGACGAGCCCGTCACGTCGTCGACCGTGGGCGCGGACGACGTCTCGTCCAGCTGGCGCTGGGCCGTGCCCGCGTTCCCGTCCTTCTCGCCGCGCAGATCATCGACCTCGGACTTGAACACCTTGAGCGACTTGCCGATGTTCTTCGCGATCATCGGCAGCTTCGGGGCACCGAAGATCAGGAGGATCACGATGACGAGGATGAGGATGTGGATGGGCTCCGGGCGCATGAATGCTCCTTGGGGGTCGATGCTCCGGACAAGTCTAGTCCTTCCGGCCGCGCTCTTCCTGAGCGGGCGGCTCGGCGGCGAGCGGCTCGACCCCGTCGTAGAGGGAGAGCGCCGCCCGCGTCGCGGTGAGGGCGTCCTCGACGGCCTGCCCGGGCGCGGCTGCGAGGACTCCAGCTCCGTGCGCCGTGAGGAACCTCACCGTCCAGGCGCGTCCTGCCGCCGGCAGTGTCACGGCGACCGTGCCCGGCCCGCGCGCGTCGTCGGTCCGTGTGCCGCCCTGCGTCTCCGGTGCCAGCTCATCGGCCAGCCAGGCGGCATCCGGGGCGAGCACGAGCGAGAGCCCGGTGTCGTCGTCCTGCTCCACGGGTCGTGCGCCGGTCGCCGGGGTGATGGGGGCCTCGGCGTCGTCCTGCACGTCCGCGACTGCCGGTGCGGCGCTACGGATGCGGTCGACCGCGAACGACCGGTCGCCGCCGGCGGTGAGGC
>Ga0079224_100010887_pt1 | contig 12503 bp, 6 predicted proteins | sample Stecom2015_FD_80414 | JGI IMG/M metagenome (GOLD analysis project Ga0079224, IMG submission 80414) | Agricultural soil microbial communities from Utah to study Nitrogen management - Steer compost 2015 | ecosystem: Environmental > Terrestrial > Soil > Agricultural land | place: USA: Utah...
CAACTGGCCCTGTTCTGATCTCTTTGAAGGGGGAGGTCTTTTTTGAAAAATGAATAAAAGCGGCCTTGACGGCCAATTTCATAGTTAAATATGAACAATACTGACTTTAGTCGGACAATAGTGATTTTTAATTTAGGAAAGTGACCTATGCACACCGCTTAACACCGATGATTATTCCCGACGCCCAATGCTGTTTAACCACCCATAAATCGGGTCTGGCTTCCAGCCTTTCGATGAGCGCAATTGCTTTTTCATGATGCCCCTCCGGCCAATTTTCCTGCGGAAGCATGTCGTCAACGATATAGAGCCCACCCGGACGAAGCATGGCCAAGACCTCATCTAGTAACAGGTATTTGCCATGCCAGGTATCCGCAAAGATGTAATCAAAAGACTTGGTTGCGTTTGATGCCACCCAATCACCGCCGTCTGCGAGTTCCAGCGTTAATCGCGAATCGTTACCCAAGTTGTTGCGAGCAATATTCAGCAACCTCTCATCGTGGTCGAACGAAATCAGGGTTGAGTGGGTATCCATCCCATCCAGTATCCAGGCTGTTGCCAACCCTGAACCTGTTCCCAACTCCAGAAAACTCCCCCTTGGCTTGGCGGCAGCGAGTGTACGTAGTAGTGCACAGGTTTGGATCTCCGATGGCATAGTGAAGCCCAGACGCGCCGTTTCTTCGGCAATAGCCCGGTAAGCGGCCGGCCATACTTGTTGTGTTATGTTATTCATTAAATCATTGCAAATTAATCATTGAGCGATACTGAATGAGTCGTTAATTTCTTTAAGCTTACCCTCCTTCACCAACTCCCCCAATACCCGCTCCAAAACATCCCTCTCCTCCTTCTTCTCCTCGCGGTCGATGTACAAATGCTTCACAAATATAGGATGTAAATCCGCTTTTCAATTAATCAGATTAAGCGCGCTTTTGTCAGCTCATTGCTTGGGCGACTAAGTTATAATGCCGATATTAGGCTTTCACCCTAAGTAAACGCGATGAAGAACCAGCCCTTTTTCGGATTTTTAAGAAGCATTTTTATCAAAGAACCAGTTGTCGAACTGTCACTGCCAGTGAACGTCGTGCAACGCCGTCGTCAGCCCATTCTTAACGAAACGTATACCGGGGTGTCTCGTATGTCTATTTAACTGGCCAGAGATCAACGTCTTCACCGAGCGCATAGACCATCACCCGCGGCTCACAAGTCCACATGGCTTGTTACGCATAAACCACCTCGATTTCACAAGGGTTATAATCGATGATTTCGACATTATATTAATTGCAGGAAGCGAGGGTGACTACACCAATGAAACCCGTTTATAATTGCTTTATCTGGCAAATCAGCCTTGGGTTATCAGAGCAGATGATGCGCTGTATAGAAGAATCCGAGCGCCTAGCCAAATATGTCGTCTACCTCGCTGTTACCGGGTACATCAGCTGCGATCAAGCACCGATGAGCCCATAGCACGAGGGCTCTTTTATTTGCAATTTGCGATAGTTCACGTCATTCTTTAATTTTATCAGGCACTGTTGTTTCAACCAAACAAAGTGCTACATTTGAGGTTGATAGCCCCTAACCCCATTGGGGCGGAAGCCCGTTACTTCCAGTGACGGGCGTCTCTTTTTGAGCGCCTTTCGTCACCGCATAGTCTATTTAACAAATCTTAACACATCCAGTGTAACAAAACGGGAACGGCATGCGTTATATAGGCAGTTAGTAAAATTTGTCTTTTCATAATTTAGGTTTATAATTGGTTAGTTAGTAAAGCCCCGATCCTCCCCGTTTCGGGGCTTTTATTTCGTTGATTATGCACGCCTACTCCCAGACTATAGTGTTGGTAGTTTAGCTATACAATCTATCTCTACTTTGATTCCCTTACCCAACACAGATTGTACCGTTGTGCGCGCCGGTTTGATGCCCGGGAAATATCGCTCATACACCGCGTTGTACCGATCGAAATCCTCGATGTCGCTTAAATGAGCTGTACACTTTACGACATCACCCATCGTGGCACCCGCTGCCTCGACAATCGCTTTGATATTTTCCAGCGTTCGTTCCGTTTCCTCTTCGATAGAACCCAATACAAACCTCGACGTGTGGAAATCTACAGAGGCCTGTCCGCTCACAAATAAAAACCCGTCAACTACAAGACCATCTGAAAAAACTCCAGTAACGAAACCAGGTGCCTTGTGCGGGTGTGTAATTACCTTCTTATCCATTGTTATGAATTTAAATATATCAATATCGATTAAAAAAGAGCTATCTTCCCCATAGCCGGCGAAAATGGTTTACCATTTACCGTTACGTTAGTTAAGCCCGAAATCGGTGGCACGTGAACGATGACCTGTTTTGGTCTATCTCGCCACTTACCATTGAGTTCGATCGCTAGCGTCCCGCCATCTGCTGACAATGCAAATCGCAGGTCAACGGCACCATATTCGGTGGGCATGTTTTCGAAAACCGTTTCCTGCGAGGAAGAGACCCACGCCACTGGACAAAGCCGCATGATGTGTAATGTATCGGCTTCAATTTGGTCATCGATCACCGCAAGGCGAGAAAGATAAACAGCTAACGGTGTTGCAAAAAGATTGCCCTGAATCCCGTGTCGATGCTCACAAGATATATAAGTGTTTTGAGATAACGCCCCTGCGTATAGACTATACATCCCCTCCAAGAATTTTTCGCGATCATTCAACTGCCAGGAGTGGAAAACATTCCAACTATAACAAGGTTCGCAGGTTGAAATTTCTCGATCCAGCCATGGCCTATGCAAGGCAGAATAAAAGACAGGCCAAAGTTTTTTATTGGGGCCATCCCTGAAAAAGGCAACCGCATCTTTCATTATCGGGTCACTGGCGTGCATCAACCCCGCCCAAACCAACACCATCGGACCCGTATCTAAATAAAAAGCATCCGAAAACTGGTGTTGGGGCATATGGGGCGACATACTGGTAGGGGGTTTAAATCGAGTAGCACCCTTATTGTCAACCCAAGTAGGGCCATTCCTAGTCAGTTCCCGGTAATTTTCCTGAAATATTTCTTTAAACTGGCGGGCGAACGCCTCAAATTCGGCAGCCCTTGGATGCCCTTTCTTTTTCAATAATTTAACGGCAGAACTCAGTCCTTTATAATTCCAAGCCAGGTTCCAAATGGCTTGTGTCTCGATCCAGTCATCCGTCGCAACAGCAGGAGGAAGCAATCCTTTTACACCATCGTGGTCTGTCAACTCGCTGTTGTTCTTGATAAAATCACACGCTTTGACAATGGCATCTTCCCACCGTTTGAAAAACTCATCGTTCCCACTCATTAACGCATGGTTAGTAATCTGCAGCAGTATTGCGCCGTGATCCGAAAGCCAGTCGGTGGACGTCAGCGTTTTGGGTGTACTAAAATAGCCCGGGTCCATACTATAGGCGGTGCCAGGAGGTTTTACCGTTCCTTGGTTAGTTAAAAAAATCTCTGAATATTTCCTCGTGATGTCAAATTTCCCGAGCGGGTCCATAAACATATGGCTGATCATGGAGGTCGGGGTGCTCCACAAATAATCATAGGCAAACGAACCAGACAAGTAAGAGTACTCCGAATTCATGTAATTCTTTTCAGCGATGATTTCGGCCAATTTGGTGCTATAACTAATGACATCATTAATATAGTCCTCGGGTACAACAATACGCGCCCCTTCTGAATCCCGGTGCGCCCAGTATTCGTCGCTCTTCCGTAGCGCGTAATCGAAGCCGAGTATACGCTCGTGCTGAACAACCGATCGCTCTTCCGCCAACATCGGCAACAACACGTCAACATAGTTACCCACTTCAGCCTTTAGCCATAACCTCACGCCATATACCCCCTCCTCAATTTCGAAAAAGCTGCTGTCGTTTAACTCGGCATCCGAAACGACCGACAACCGAATCTTTCCATCGGGCTCTACTAGATCGAGCATGTGTTTATCTTGTTCCGTATAACGGTGTGCCATTAGTGGGTTATGATACTTCTTCGTCTCCGGATTGATGTCCAGCGATACGGCGTATTCCCCGCGTTCCTGATGATCATAGTAGCTCCTGCTCACTTGGATGACCACCGGCAGACTGTCGCGGTGCCGGAATGGATCGAGGTGGGTTACCTTGAGGCGCATCCACCCGAACAAGGGTTCTATTCCCGAATCCACGTCTTGCCAATCTTTAGCATATGCAAAGAAATCTTGCCGGATGACGGATCCGGTTTCCTGCGTCTTGTAATCTGTCCACAGGACGGGCGTTTCATGTGCTTTGTCCCAACCCTGGTCTCCGTATCCACCGTCTACTTTCCAACTGGCGATACGCGACGTTGGTATCGGCACTGGATTCCCGTCTCCCCGGGTTGAGACAGTAACCAGCATGTCTTTGTGCAACCACGGTTTTACGTTCTCCCTAATCCAGCCCCATCTTGGAGCAGGCATGGCCAAAATTGCTCCATTATAAATCACGTTAAACCTGAAAAAGTGATCCTTCCACCCCACAGGAGTCCACACGTTTTTTTGGTCAGGCCACCAAAGTAGCGCCTGCTCCATATCTGGTTCGGAATTGCGACCTTGATTTTGCGCAATGGCTGGCATCATGACAACTGCAAACACCAACGAAATCCATACGTTCCTCAACATAATCATAAAAGAAAAAATTTAGTAGCTGAAACTAAAAATCATCAAGTCCGGTACCCTTATCGATTACCACCAATGAATCGCCAGTATCCTCAACCTCATAAATCACGGCACGTTCCTTTCCCGACGGACTATTCGGGCTATGGAAGGTCAACATCAGCATTTCATCAAACGTTGTAAAGAGCATGCCATGCCCCCCATCCTTTTCAAACAACGGTTCGGAGTGCTGTGTCCAAGGGCCGACAACCCGCCCGGTAGCGGATTCCGCTATTCCGATAGCATAAGAACCTGACTTGAAACTGGACCAAATCATCAACAATTTGCCGGTCTTAGTACGATAAAGGAAGCATCCATCCGTTACATATGACGGTTCCGCCCCGTCGTGAGGGTCACCCGTCGACCAAGGCGCACTTGATGCGTGGAACAACGTCAGTGGCGGTCCCACTGGTTTAGCTAAATCGGGAGAAAGTCTCTGCAGCACGACGCTACCATCGCGGATTTGTACCCATTCGTGGCAATAAATCATATAGGGCGTACCATTTTCTACCCACAACGTGCCATCTAATGCCATACGATCCATCGGCGTTTGCGGTAATTTGTCCGAAAAAGGCATAAATGGTCCTTCCGGCGAATCCGAATGAAATATTTGCGTGGCTCTGAATGTGTATTTTGGCCAATCTGGCCGTTGCTTCTTCCATTCGATGTCCGAATTTAAGGTTGCAAACAAATAATATCGTCCTTGATAATGGTGCACCTCGGGAGCCCATATCGCACCCTGAATCCAGTTGTCGGAAGGCATGGAGAAAACCGTGATAGGACCTTTCCATGAGGTCAAATCATTGCTTTTGTAGGCCACCACACCAGATACGTGCTTACCCGTGCCGTCCGATACGCCTGCGGCCTTATACAAATAATAGGTAGCTGACCCCTCATCTGCAAGAATATAAGGGTCGCGGATAGGCAAGTTCGAAATGTCAACGGTTGTGACATCAACTTGCCCATAAGTTTGCCGAACCCCGACCAGGACCGCGAGGATGGACAGGCCAATGAGAACCGGCACCCTACATTTGATTTCTTCAATTCCTTTCATCTATACACATTATATCCGCACTTCGATCGGTTTTTTAACACCGTAGGATTTTCCATTCAGAATCACTTTTTTTAACCCGGGCACCGGTGGGATGTGCAAGGTGACGCGTTGCGGATTCTCGTTAAACTGCACTGCCAGTTTCACCACCAAACTGCCGCGGCTTTCGGTTCCACGGAATGATAGACTCACCTTTCCGAAACGCGTGGGCATTTGCTCAAACACGGTCTCTTCACTGGGGCTTATCCAGGCCAACGGACACAAACGGAGCAGATGCAATTCCGTTGGAGCGAGCTGATCATCAATTACCGCCAAGCGTGTTAAATAGAAAGCTAATGGTGTCGCAAAGAGATTCCCTTGAATCCCATGCCTGTGTTCACAGGAAATGTAGGTGTTTTGGGATAGCGCCCCCATGTACAGGCTGTACATTCCCTCGAGGAATCGCTTCCTATCGTTCAGTTGCCAAGAATGAATCATATTCCAGCTATAGCAAGGTTCGCAAGTGGACATTTCGTGTTCCAAATACGGTCGCCATAAGGCATGTGGAATCATTCCGGTAAATCGGCGGTTCGGCCCCTCTCTAAAGTAGTCCACCGTATCACGCATGATGGGATCATCAGCGTCCATCAATCCGGCCCATACCAATGCCATGGGACCGGTATCCAGGTAGAACGCATCCGAAAAGATATGATGGGGTTGTGGCTCCAACGACATAACGGTGGGCGGTTTAAATCGCTTTTTACCTTGATTATCCGTCCAGTACTCCCCTTTTTCAGCTAGCGATTTGTATGTATCAACAAATAACTCTTTGAACCCGAGTGCAAAGTTCGAGAATTCTTCCGCTCGCGGGTGGGCATTTTTCTCCAAGAGTTGGACAGCGGATGTCAGCCCCTTATAATTCCAAACGAGGTTCCACAACGCCTGCATCGGGATTTCTTCATCGGTTGCCACTGCTGGTGGCAAAAGCCCGTTCACCCCTCCATGGTTGGTTTTTGCACACATGTCTTTGATAAACTCACATGCTTTAATCACGGATTCGATCCATTTGGCAATAAATGCCTGATCGGCTGTGAGCAGTGCGTGCGTAGAAACCTGGTGCAATACCGCACCATGGTCGGTAAGCCAGTCGATCGCCGTTAGGTTTTTCGGGGTACTGTAGTAGCCAGGGTGAAGATCATATGCGGGTCCCGGAGGTTTTACCGTTCCCTGGTTTGTTCTAAACAGCTCTAAGTAGCGGGCCACCGCTTCATGGTAGCCAAGCAAATCCAAAAACATATGAGACACCATCGATGTTGGCGTGGTCCATAAGTTGTCGTACCCCCATGAACCAGATAAAGCAGTATACTCGTTGGTCTTATAGTCTTTCTCAGCAATAATCTCCGCAAATTTCAAGCTTTGCCTGATCACTTTGTTGATGTGGTCTTCCGGCACCCGCACGGTAGACGCAGTAGCCGGCCTGTATGCCCAATACCGGTCACTCTGCTCCAGCGCCGCATCATATCCAAACGCTAGCTCCCGCACCGCCACCGCAGGCGGAACCGCAAGCATCGGCAAAAGGATATCAACGTGATCACCGACTTTCGCTTCCAGCGATGTCTGAATGGCATATACCCCTTGCTGCACCTCAGAAAAGGCAAAACGGTGGGATGAGGCGCTAATGGCCAATAGCCGCACGTTCCCATCCGGCTCAGTTACTTGTATTCCCGATTGACCGTTCTTGCTGTAATCCGAAGGCGCGAGTGCATGTGGATACGGTGCCGCCAGTGGATTGATGTCAACAGCAACGGCATGCTCGAAATGATCATAATGATCGTAATAATTTTTGCTTAACTGAATGGAAACCGGAAAACGTTCAGGATGCCGGTGCTCATCTACAAAAACGACCGACAGCCGGATCCAAGCAAAAAGCGGATCGATACTGCTCTGGGGTTCCCTTCCGCCTTCCACATGGGCAAACATTTCCTTTCTGATCACCAACCCTTCCTGCAGCGGATAATCGGTGTAAAGCACGGGCGTTTCGTGCTGTTCGTTCCATCCCTGGATACCGACACCACCATCGATCTTGGAAACAGAAATGCGTTCTTTGGGAAGAGGCGGCGGAAGCCCATCTTTGGTTGGTCGGATAGATAACAGGAAATCTTTGCCTACAAACGGAATGGCTTGCTGCCGGGGTGAGAGCCAGCTTCCGTTAGGATCGGTGATGATATCGCCATTGTAGAGCACATTGAACCGAAAGTAATGGTTCTTCCATCCAATCGGTGTCCAGACATTACGCTGCTCAGGCCACCATAGCCTGGCCAGGTCTACATCGGGTTCGCCTTCGGCCACATGGCAAGGTACTCCGGCTACCAGGTGGCCCTCAGGGCTACCTGAAACACTGGCCAGCGATAAGCCCGGCGCCAATGCTGTGGCCGTAACGGTACCTATTGCCTGGCGCAAAAAATTCCTTCTGGAATGAGGAAGCAAGTCCTTATTTTTCATTACAACGTGATTATCTAGTCTATAAGTTTACTTCTATTGGTTTTTTTATGCCATGCTTACCCCCGTTTACCCGTACGCTCTTCAAGCCGTGAACCGGAGGTATATGCAATACAATTTTTTGGGGCTTTTCATGCCAATCGCCTTTAAAGGTGATGTCAAGCGATTGGTTACGGATGTCTTTCTTAAACACCAAATCTACCGGTCCATACAGCGTTGGCATCCCTTTTAGTGCGGTTTCCTGCTCACCAGATATCCACGCCAATGGGCAAAAACGCAGCAAGTGAAGCTCATTTTTATTTATCTCATCATCTATGAGTGCCATCCGCGCCATCCAAAAAGCAAGTGGCGTCGAAAACAGTGTTCCCTGCATCCCAGTACGGTGCTCGCAGGAGGTGAAGGTTTGCTGGGAAAGCGAACCAACGAACAAACTGTACATCCCTTCCAGATACTTCTGGCGGTCTGAAAGCTGCCACGAATGGGCTACATTCCAGCTATAACACGGTTCACAACTGGACATTTCGTATTCCAGAACGGGCCTTGAAATGGCATTGAACCGCGGCCCTTTTAAGTCCCAGTTCGGCCCTTCCCTGAAAAACTTGACGGCGGCTACCATCAGCGGATCGTCGGCATCGAACAATTCCGCCCAGACCAGCACCATCGGCCCGGTATCCAGCAGAAAAGCATCGTCGTAAACGTGTCGCGGCGATGGGGTCTTAGCAAGGTCGGTAACGGGAACGGGGTATTCGTTACCTTGTCGGTCTTTCCATGTAGGGGCTTTCGCAGCGGCCTGCCGAAATGCATCGACGAAGGTGGCCTTATACTGAGCTGAGAAGGCCTCGAATTCATCGGCTCGTGCATGTTTAATGCGCTTTAATAAATGGATGGCCTTGACTAGCCCCTTGTAATTCCACGCCAGGTTCCAGATTGACTGCTTAGGAATCAAATCGTCCGTAGCAACGGCCGCCGGCATCAACCCTTCCACGCCGTTGTGGCCCTTTTTAGCGCAGGCATCTCGAATAAAATCGCACGCCTTGACGATCGAGTCCGTCCATTCGCTGATGAATTTCGGATCGCCGGACAGCAACGCGTGTGTAGACACCTGAAGTAAAACAGCGCCGTGATCGGCCAGCCAGTCGATGGATGTCAGGTAATGGGGGGAAGCATAATACCCCGGATGCAGGTCATACGATTCACCGGGTGGCTTGATCGTTCCCTGATGGGTTTTGAATATCCGCGTATACTTTTCGACCGTTTTGTGCGCTCCCAATAGGCTGAGGAACATGTGGCTGTTCATCGAAGTGGGCGTTGGCCAAAGTTGGTCATATCCCCACGATCCGGATAGAAATGAATATTCTTTTGCCTGGTAGTCCAGTGATGTCAGTACCGGGACGTACTTGACGTTATGATAAACCGCCTCGGTGATAAACTTTTCCGGAACGTTGAACCGCTCCGCTGGGAGGAGATCGTGCTGCCAATAGGCGTTACTTTGAGCCAAAGCGCCGTCGTAGCCCAGTTTTTGTTCAGCAGCGATTTCCGAGGCCGTTATCGGGAACATCGGCAAAAGGCAATCTACGTAGTCGCCTACCTGCGCATCCAGGTCAATCCTGATACCGAAAACGCCAGCTTTCCGTTTGAAGAACGATACGCGGCCATCGGCAGTGGGCAGCACCAGAAACCGTATTTTCCCGTCGGGTTCCACAACGCTCAAGCCCGTTTGAGCACCTGCGCCATACCGTTCGGCGGTCAGCTCCCTCGAGTATGCTTCACGATCTGGCAACACGTCTACCGTCACCCCGTTCTCGTGCATGAAACGGCCAATCAGTTCGTGGTAGTTGCTGCTTAGCTGCAGGATCATCGGGAACCGTTCAACGGCATGGAGCGGATCGACATGAACAACGGAAATCCGGATCCAGGCGAACAACGGGTCCAGCCCGTTCTTCACATCTCCGCCGCCCGCCAAATGGCCGAACACCTCGGTCCGCATAACCAACCCCTCTTGCAGGGGGAAGTCGGTCCATAAAACCGGCGTGGCGGTATCTTCCTTCCATCCTTGCTTGCCATGTCCGCCATCCCGCGTCCATTGCGGGGTTTGCGTACCCGGCAAATCGGGAACATTGGCATCCGGCCAGGGGGTAAAACTGACAAGGAAGTCGTCTCCCTTAAACTTTACCGCATTTTTCCGGGCGCTTAGGTCTGAGAACGGCTCGGAAATGATCGTTCCGTTATACAGCACATTAAAACGGAAAAAATGGTCTTTCCACCCAATGGGCGTCCAGATATTCCGTTGGTCCGGCCACCAAAGTTTTGCCAACGCAACATGGGGCTCATTGCCGCACGCCCCGGCCGGCATAATCTCCGAAGAACCCGTCGTCGGGCGCGCTATAGATGAATTCGAAAAGCTATAGCCCGGCAACAGAGCTGAAGCAGCGGTGGCGCCGATCGCATGGCGGAGGAATCTCCTTCTGGAAGGCGAGGTATGATCGTTGTTCATAAAGGCGTACGCAATTTAAAGAATGGGTTAAAGTATAATGGTATTGACCGGTTTATATTTCTTCCCGTTCACGATGATCTTGTCGAACTTTCCGGCCGGGATATGGAGGTTCACGCGCTCCGGCTGCTTAACCCAATTACCAGAAAAAGACACATGGAGTGTTTTATAATCCGCCGACACGTTGGCTCTCAGATTGACCACACCATATTTGGTAGGCATATTTTCAAACACCGTTTCTTCTGTCGGGGAGAGCCATGCGTCCGGACAAAGGCGGAGCAAATGAAGCGCATTGTCCTCAATTTCGTCATCGATCATCGCCAAGCGCATCATAGTAAAAGCCAAAGGCGTGGCGAATAAGGTCCCCTGGATGCCATGCCGGTGTTCGCATGATATAAATGTTTGCTGGGAAGTGGCGCCCACCAGCAAGCTGTAAAGGCCTTCCAGAAAATGCTTACGGTCGTTCAGCTGCCACGAGTGGAAAACGTTCCAACTGTAACAGGGCTCGCACGTGGATATCTCCCGGTTTAAGTACGGCCGCGAAAGGGGATTGAACCGAGTGCTGTAAAAATCGCGATTAGGCCCGTGGCGGAAGAAATCCACCGTCGATCGCATAATCGGATCGTCGGCATCCATCAATCCTGCCCATACCAATACCATCGGGCCCGTATCCAAGTAAAAAGCATCGGTAAAGGGGTGCTGCGGAGTAGGCTCCAAAGTAAGGTTCGTAGGCGGTTTCGGCCGCACATTCCCGTTGTTATCGATCCACGTTTCTCCTTGAGCAACAAGTTTGCGGTATTCCGTTACAAAGGTCGATTTGAAATTCGCTTCAAAATCCGAAAACTCATCAGCCCTTGGATGCCCAATAGCCTGAAGGAAGTTCACAGCCGTATGGAGGCCTTTGAAATTCCATGCGATGTTCCATACTGCCTGGATTGGGAATAACTCATCGGTAGCTACCGCCGGGGGTAATAAGCCCTTTACTCCTTCGAAGTCTGTCTTGGCACTCATGTCCTTGATGAAATCGCATGCTTTCACAATAGGATCGGTCCAGTTTGCGATAAATACCGGGTCTCTAGATAGCAGAGCATGAGTGCTAGCCTGATGCAGGATAGCGCCGTGATCGGTCAGCCAGTCGAAGGCGGTCAAGGTTTTTGGAGTGCTGAAATAACCGGGGTGCAGGTCGTAAGCCGGCCCCGGAGGTTTAACAGTTCCCTGGTTCTTTCGAAACAGCTCCAGGTGCCTCCCTACGGATTCATGATACCCCAGCAAGCTCAGAAACATGTGGCTGGTCATAGACGTCGGTGTACTCCATAAATTATCATAGCCCCAGGAGCCGGATAAAAAGGTGTACTCACCGTTTATATAGTCCTTTTCGGCAATGATTTCAGCAAATTTGATGCTGTGGGAGAGCCACCGGTTAATGTACTTCTCGGGCACATGTATGTGAGCTGCCGAAGACGGCTTCTGTTGCCAATAAGGTTCCGCCGCTGCCAACGCACCTTCAAAGCCAAGCGCTTGCTGGCTATCGATTTCGGTCTGTTCTTCGGGCAGCATGGGGATCAATACATCGACGTAATCGCCTACCTCGGCATTTAAATCAATCCTTAGGTTATACATTCCCGAGTCTATCGGAGTTAGGGCGATGTTTCTGTCTTGCTTCGTGGGCAATATCGCTAGCCGCACCTTGCCATCGTGCTCCATGACGCGGTAGCCTTGTTGTTCACCGTCGCGGAAGTCGGCCAACGAGAGTTCGCTTGGATACGGCGCGAGCTTGGGATCGATATCGATCGTTATCCCATCTTCCTGAAGATAGC
>Ga0079224_100010889_pt1 | contig 12502 bp, 12 predicted proteins | sample Stecom2015_FD_80414 | JGI IMG/M metagenome (GOLD analysis project Ga0079224, IMG submission 80414) | Agricultural soil microbial communities from Utah to study Nitrogen management - Steer compost 2015 | ecosystem: Environmental > Terrestrial > Soil > Agricultural land | place: USA: Utah...
ACGACGCCGTCGTGGTCGCAGACCACGGTTTCCCCGGGGACGAACTGGACCCCGCCGATCTCGACGACCTTGTCCACTTCGCCCTCACCGGTCTTGGTGCTCTTGCGCGGGTTCGTGCCCAGCGCTTTGACACCGAAGTCCATTTCGGCGAGCACGGCCGAATCGCGCACCGCACCGTTCACCACGACTCCGCTCCAGCCGTTGGAACGCCCGATCTCAGCGATCACGTCACCGATCAGCGCGGTGTGCAGCGATCCCTGGCCGTCGATCACCAGGACCTGGCCGTCACCGGGTTCGGAGAGCACCTTCTTCAGCAGGGCGTTGTCCTGGAAGCAGGTCACCGTGCGGATCCGACCGGAAAACGCGACCCGTCCACCGAGATTGCGGAACTGGACATCGCAGCTGCGGACCTCCGGGCCTTCCCGGTCCGCCAAGTCAGCCGTTGACAAAGTCATAGTTCCTCCAGCTAGCCCGTCGTAAGCAGCGAGCGTACTGGCCGGTAATCAACGTGGCGACGGCGCCGCGACGAATCACACAGCAGCCGCGCCCGCTCCACCACGCCGGGCCGCGTTCTGCACCGGAGGGGTGACGGGGTTCAGGCAGAGCCCAGGAAGTCCCGCACGAACTTGTTGAACTGGGCCGGTTCCTCCATGTGCACCATGTGCCCGCAGTTCGGGATGGACGCCAGCGCGGCGCGGGGCATCCGCCTGGCGGCTTCGGCCGAAACCCGCCGGATGTCCGGCAATTCCAAGGATCCCAGGACGAACAGCGCGGGCGCGTTGATCTCCTCCAAGTTGGCGGCGACGTTCCGCTCCACCGGAACGCCCGTTGCGGTGTGGTGCGCCTCGACCGTGGCCATGGCCACCTCCCGGCACCGGGCCCGCACCTGCGGATCGGTGTCTTCCGGGCTCCGGTACTTCCCGTCCACGGCGTAGCGCAGGAAGGCCTCGACGTAGGCCACGGGGTCCAGCCGCTTCCGCGCTTCCTCCTGCTGCCGGTGCAGTTGCTGCACGAACGGGTCCTGGAACTCCATCGGCGGGATGCCCGGGCCCGCCAGCACCAGTTTGTTCGTCCGATCGGGATGCGCCAGCGCGAACGCTGCCGCGGTGGCTCCGCCCATCGAGTTGCCGATCAACGAAGCCCGCTGGAGTCCGAAGTGGTCGAGAACCGCGAGCAGGTCTTCTTCCGGTTGGTAATCGCTCCTCGCCGTGCTGGAACGACCGTGCGAACGAGCGTCGAAGCGGACGACGGTGTAATCGGAGGCGAGTTCGGTGAACTGCTCGTCCCAGAGCGCTGAAGAGGTCAACCCGGAGTGCAGCAGGACCACCGGTTCGCCAGAACCAGCTATTTCGGCGTACAACTGCCCGTCGGAGACCGGAACCGAGGCGACTTTGACCGACACCATGACAACTAGGGTGTCATAATGACAACATGGCTGGCAAACCTCTGCCTCCGGAAGAGCTGGGCCCCCGCCTGGCCGAGGTGTACTCCGTCGTCGGCCCGCTCTACCGGCGCGCAGTCCGCGCGATCGAGCAGCACCCCTCCCAGAAGGGGATTCCCGTGGCAGTGCGCGCCCTGCTGGAGTACCTCGACAGAACCGGACGAGCCGCAACGGTGCCGCAAATCGCCCGCTCGCTCGGCCTGAGCCGGCAATTCGTGCAACGAACGGTCAACCAAGCCCGGCAACAGGAATTCGTGGAGCTCCTCCCCAACCCGGCGCACCGCCGCTCGCCCCTGATCGGCCTCACAGCGACCGGGCACGCCACGTTCACCGCCGTTGAACAGCGAGAACAGCAACTGCTGGGGCGGATAGCCAGCGACATCACCGACACCGACGTCGAAGCCACCCTCCGGGTGCTGCGCACCATGCTCGCCGCGCTCGAGGACATCGAACTCGACTAGCCGGGCAGCCCTCCCCGGCACCAGCGCAGCTCAGTAACCGCGCCGCTCGCGGAGTTTGCGCAGCGCCTCCTCCACCAGCGCCATGCCCTCCTCATCGGTGCGCCGCTCCTGCACGTAGGCCAGGTGGGTCTTGTACGGCTCGTTCCGCGGCGGCGCAGGTGGATTCTCCGGATCCCGACCGGCGGGAAAACCGCAGCGCGGACAATCCCACTCCGCGGGGATCTCAGCGTCCAGCGCGAACCACGGACGGATGTGGTGGCCGTTCGCGCACCAGTAGTCCACCCGCTGACGCGGTGCCGACTGCCCCCGCTCCGACTCGTTCACCACGGGGCCTGCCCCCACACGGGTACCGCGAATGGCGTTCCCGCCAGTCATCGTTCCTCACCACCAAGCGGCCCGGGTAATCAGGCACTGATCCGGTCAACCGAGTTTGATCAGCAGGCCGACTCCGACGATCGCGATGACCCACAGCGCCATCACGAACAGCGTCAAGCGGTCGAGGTTCTTCTCCGCCACGCTGGAGCCGGCCAGACTGGACTGCATACCGCCACCGAATAGCGAGGAAAGCCCGCCGCCCTTGGCCCGGTGCAGCAGCACCAGCAGCACCAGCAGCACGCTCGTGATGATCAGCATGGCCTGCAGGAAAACAATCATGGCGTCCTCGTTCGCACAGCGGTTCGCAACTTAGAGTACCGGGCTGCTGGCAGTGTGTGGACATCCACCCACCCATTGCCGTCACTCACGGTCTCACACTCCGGACCAGAGGCTACCGGGCGGGGAGTGGACCAGGAACAAGCGACGGCCGCCGGACCGATCGATCCGGCGGCCGTGCGAGACGCATCTCAAGGGAGCGGCCCGCCAGCGGCAATCGCGCTCAGCTTAGCGAACTCATCGCCGTTGAGGCTGGCACCGCCGACCAGCGCGCCGTCGATGTCCGACTGGGCGATCAGTTCACCGATGTTGCTGGACTTCACCGACCCGCCGTAGAGCACCCGCACCTCATCGGCGATCTCCTGGCCGTACTTGTCCGCCAGCGCCGCGCGGAGAGCTGCGCACACCTCCTGGGCGTCGGCAGCGGTGGCCACCTTGCCGGTGCCGATGGCCCACACCGGCTCGTACGCCACCACGACCTGCCGCACCTGCTCGGCCTTCAGCCCCTTGAGACCGGCGATGAGCTGAGCGGTGCAGTGGTCCACGTGGTTGCCGGCTTCCCGGACCTCCAACTGCTCGCCCACGCAGAGGATCGGGCTCAGCTCGTGCTTGAGAGCTGCCCGCACCTTGCGGTTGACGAGCTCGTCGGTCTCGGCGTGGTACTCGCGGCGCTCGGAGTGCCCGACGACGACGTAGGTGCAGCCGAGCTTGGCCAGCATCGGGCCGGAGACCTCACCGGTGTACGCCCCGGAGTCGTGCGCCGAGATGTCCTGGGCGCCGTACTTCAACAGCAGCTTGTCCCCGTCCACCAGCGTCTGCACGCTGCGGATGTCGGTGAACGGGGGCAGCACCGCCACCTCGACCTTGTCGAAGTACTTCTCCGGCAACGCGAAGGCGACCTTCTGCACCAGGGCGATCGCCTCCAGGTGGTTGAGGTTCATCTTCCAGTTGCCGGCGATCAACGGCTTCCTGGCCATCAGCCCTCACCCTCCAGCACGGCAACCCCGGGCAGCTGCTTGCCCTCCAGGAACTCCGGCGAAGCACCACCGCCGGTGGAGATGTGCGAGAAGCCCGCCTCGGGCAAACCGAGGGTGCGCACCGCCGCGGCCGAGTCACCGCCGCCGACCACGCTGAACGCGTCGGAGTCCACAATGGCCTGCGCGATCCCGCGGGTGCCGTCGGCGAACGCCTCGAACTCGAACACACCGGCCGGGCCGTTCCAGAACACGGTGCGCGCTTCGGCGAGGATGCCGGAGAACAGCTCGACGCTGCGCGGACCGATGTCCAGCCCCATCCAGTCCGCCGGGATCTCGTCGACCCCGACGGTCCGCTTCTGCGCGTCCGCGGCGAACCGGTCCGCGACCACCACGTCGACCGGCAGCACCAGCTTGTCCCCGTGCTCGGCGAGCAGCTGGCGGGTGTTGTCCAGCTGGTCCTCCTGCAGCAGGGACTTGCCCACGTCGTGGCCCTGGGCCGCCAGGAACGTGTAGGCCATGCCACCGCCGATCAGCAGCTTGTCCACCTTGGGCAGCAGCGCCTGGATGACCCCCAGCTTGTCGGAGACCTTCGAACCGCCGAGCACCACGGCGTAGGGGCGCTTCGGGTCTCCGGTGAGGGTGCGCAGCACCTCCACCTCGGACAGGACCAGGCCACCGGCGTAGGCCGGCAACCGCTTGGCCACGTCGTAGACGGAGGCCTGCTTGCGGTGCACCACCCCGAAGCCGTCGGACACGAACGCCGCGTCCGGCCCGACCAGCGCCGCCAGCTCGTCGGCCAGCGCACCGCGCTCCTGCTCGTCCTTGCTGGTCTCCCGCGCGTCGAACCGGACGTTCTCCAGCAGGGCCACCGCCCCGTCGGACAGCCCGGCCACCACGGACTTCGCCGATTCCCCGACGAGGTCGGTGGCGAACGCGACTTCGGCACCGAGCAGCTCGGACAGCCGGCGCGCCACCGGGGCCAAGGAGAACTGGGGGTCCGGTGTTCCCTTCGGGCGCCCCAGGTGGGCGGTGACCACGACCCGGGCACCGGCCTCGGTGAGCTTGCGCAAGGTCGGCAGCGAAGCCCGCACCCGACCGTCGTCAGTGATCCGCTCGCCGTCCAGCGGCACGTTGAGGTCGGCGCGCACGAGCACACGCCGCCCCCGAACGCCCTCGGACAGCAGATCGTCGAGATTCTTCACGGTCTGCTCCATTTTTCCGCCGAAAGCCCGCACGGGCACCCGATCGTGCTCGTGCGGGCCTTCCGGTACACCGAGGACTTGATCAGGACAGCTTCTTGCCCACCAGCGCGACCAGGTCGGCCAGCCGGTTGGAGTAACCCCACTCGTTGTCGTACCAGCCGACGATCTTGACCTGGTTGCCGATGACCTTGGTCAGCGGCGCGTCGAAGATCGTCGAGTGCGGGTCGGTGACGATGTCGCTGGAAACGATCGGGTCCTCGCTGTAGCGCAGGATGCCCTTCAGCTTGCCCTCCGCCGCGGCGGCCTTGAAGGCCTCGTTGACCTCTTCCGCGGTGGCGCTCTTGGAGATGGTCGCGGTCAAGTCGGTCACCGAACCGGTCGGCACCGGGACGCGCATCGCGTAACCGTCGAGCTTGCCGTTCAGCTCGGGGAGCACCAGACCGATCGCCTTGGCCGCACCGGTGCTGGTGGGCACCACGTTGACGGCAGCGGCCCGCGCCCGGCGCAGGTCCTTGTGCGGCCCGTCCTGCAGGTTCTGGTCCTGCGTGTAGGCGTGGACGGTGGTCATCAGACCCTGCTCGATGCCGAAGTTGTCGTGCAGCACCTTCGCCATCGGAGCGAGGCAGTTGGTGGTGCAGGAGGCGTTGGACAGGATGGTCTGGGAACCGTCGAACTTGTCGTCGTTGACCCCGAGCACCACGGTCAGGTCCTCGCCCTTCGCCGGGGCGGAGATGATGACCTTCTTGGCGCCGCCCTGGTCGACGTGCTTGCGGGCGTCTTCGGCCTTGGTGAAGAAACCGGTGGACTCCACCACGACGTCCACCCCGAGGTCGCCCCACGGCAGGTTGCCCGGGTCCCGCTCGGCGAGGATCTTGATGAGCTTGCCGCCCACCTCGATGCCTTCGCCGGTGACCTTCACTTCTTCCGCGAGCGGGCCCAGAACGCTGTCGTACTTGAGCAGGTGGGCCATGGTCGCGACATCGCCCAGGTCGTTGGCGGCCACGATCTCGATGTCGTGATTGCTGGCGGTAGCCGCCCGCCAGAAGTTCCGCCCGATCCGACCGAAGCCGTTGATACCTACGCGAACGGTCACGCCGATCTCTCCTCGTGACTGACCCGACCGGCGAAGCGGCGGGTGAGGTTGATGGACTCCACTTTCACCCTATCTGCCTGCGCGGAAGTTCCGCTTGGGCGGGCGTTGCAGGTTTCACCCCGCGTTGCAGCACGGGCCAATGTGGCTCGCGGGGTCTCCGGTCCGCCCCGGAAAAGGCGCATTGACCAGGGAGAACATCATCACCTGCGGGGGTGGTGGGGAACGGCCCGGAGTGATCAATCTCTCTGCACCGTTCCCGCTCGGCGACCCCGCGGAACAGCGGCTAGAGCTCTGCTTCCAGCAGCTCCGGCGTCACCGCGGACTCGGTGTTCGGCACCCCCAGCTCCCGCGCCTTCTTGTCCGCCATCGCCAGCAACCGCCGGATCCGCCCGGCCACCGCGTCCTTGGTCATCGGCGGGTCCGCCAGCCGACCGAGCTCCTCCAGCGAGGCCTGCCGGTAGGTCAACCGCAGCTTGCCGGCGTTCATCAAGTGCTCGGGAGCGGAGGAACCGAGCAGTTCCAACGCCCGCTCCACGCGGGCCGCAGCGGCCACCGCGGCCCGAGCCGAACGGCGCAGGTTCGCGTCGTCGAAGTTGGCCAGCCGGTTGGCGGTGGCCCGCACTTCCCGGCGCACCCGGCGCTCCTCCCAGGTCAGCACGCTGGAGTGCGCCCCGAGGCGGGTCAGCAGCGCCCCGATGGCGTCACCGTCGCGCACCACCACCCGGTCGGCTCCGCGGACTTCCCGGGACTTGGCCTGGATGCCGATCCGCCGGGCAGCGCCGACCAGGGCCAGCGCCGCCTCCGGTCCGGGGCAGGTGACCTCGAGCGACGAGGAACGCCCCGGTTCGGTCAGCGATCCGTGCGCCAGGAACGCCCCGCGCCACGCGGCCTCGGAGTCGCAGGCGCCGCCGGAGACCACGTGCGCCGGCAGCCCCCGGACCGGGCGGCCGCGGGAGTCCAGCAGACCGGTCTGCCGGGCCAGCGCCTCGCCGTCCTTGACGACCCGGACCACGTACCGGGTGCCCTTGCGCAGCCCGCCGGAGGTGATCACGTGGACGTCGGAGCGGTGCCCGTACAAGTCGTGGATTTCCTTGCGCAGCCGACGCGCCGTGGAACCGCTGTCCACTTCGGCCTCGACCACGACACGTCCGGCGACGATGTGGAGTCCGCCCGCGAAGCGCAGCAAAGAGGACACTTCAGCACGTCGACAGCAGGTCTTGGCCACCGGCAACCTGCTCAACTCGTCCTTGACCGCTGCGGTCATCGCCACCGGTCTGTCCTCCTCTCCAACGCGGCCTTCAGGCTCGCCGCCAGTGCCTGCGGTTCGTGCCGCCCCGGCGCCTGCGGAGAAGCCACCTTGTCGAGCACGGTCCGCGCACCCAACCCCTCCGCAGCCGAGCGGAGACGGTCCGGAGTGGGCACGGAGTCGACATCGGCCAGCACCGCATCGACCCGCAGCCGCGGCGCGTGCTGCGAGAGTACGTCCAAATGCTGCTCGGGTGAGAAACCCGCGGTCTCACCTGGTTGAGGGACGAGGTTGAGGATCACCACTCGGCTGGCCTTGGTGTTGACCAGTGCCTCGTGCAACTCCGGAACCAGCAGATGAGGCAGCACACTGGTGAACCACGAGCCCGGGCCGAGCAACACCAGATCGGCGTCCAACACCGCCTGGACCGCTTCCGGGCACGCGATCGGCTGCTCCGATCCGGTGGCGTACAACCGCACTTGTTTCACCCGACCGGGCGTGGTTGCGATGGCCACCTGCCCCCGAATGGTCCGCACCGCGTCCGGGTCGGAGTCCAACCCGACCACGTCGGCTTCCATGTCCAGCGGCAGGGTGGACATCGGCAGCACGCGGCCCCGCACCCCCAACAGCCGGCAAGCGTGGTCCAGCACCTCCACCGGGTCCTGCAGGATGTCCAGCAGGCCGGCGAGCACCAGGTTCCCGACCGCGTGACCGGCCAGCGCGCCGTTGCCGCCGAAGCGGTGTTCGAACAACGTGGCCCACAGCCGCTCCGAATCGTCCTCACCGGCCAACGCCGCCAGCGCCTTGCGCAGGTCACCGGGTGGCAGCATGCCGAGCTCCCGGCGCAACCGCCCCGACGAACCGCCGTCGTCGGCCACGGTGACCACCGCGGTCACGTCCGTGGTGATCCTGCGCAACGCGGCCAAAGTGGCCTGCAGACCGTGCCCGCCGCCCAGGGCCACCGCCCGAAGCGGGCCTGCGCCATCTTCAATGCTCACTCGCGCCCCAGGTCCCGATGCACCGTCTTGACCGTCATCCCGTCGTCCTCGGCCAGCCGCCGGGCCAGCTCCTCGGCGAGCGCCACGCTCCGGTGCTTGCCACCGGTGCAGCCCAGCGCCAGCGTCAGGTAGCGCTTGCCCTCGCGGTGATAACCGGCGCCCACCAGCCGCAGCAACTGCTGGTAGCTCTGGAGGAACTCCTCAGCCCCTTCTTGACCGAGCACATAATTGCGCACTTCCTCGTCCAGCCCGTTGAATTCACGCAATTCGGGGATCCAGAACGGGTTAGGCAGGAAGCGGCAGTCCATCACCAGGTCGGCGTCCATCGGCAGCCCGTACTTGTAGCCGAAGGACAGCACGGTGACCTTGGTGCGGGTGGTGGCCTCGGTCCCGAACGCGTCTTCGATCTTCGCCCGCAGCTGGTGCACCGACAGGCCCGTGGTGTCCAAGACGAGGTCGGCCTCGGAGCGGAGCTTGGACAGCAAGGAGCGTTCCGCGGCTATGCCGTCGGCGAGCCGGCCGTCCCCCTGCAGCGGATGGCCGCGCCGCACCTGCTCGAAACGGCGGATCAGCACTTCGTCGGTGGCTTCCAGGAAAAGCACCTTCGGCTTGTACCCGCGCGCGTCCAGGTCCTTGATGACCGCGCCGAGGTCTTCGGTGAAAGCCCGGCTGCGCACGTCCATCACCACGGCCACCCGGGTGACCGCGCCGCTGGAGCGGGCGCCCAGGTCCACCATCGTGGCGATCAACTCCGGGGGCAGGTTGTCCACCACGAACCAGCCCAGGTCCTCCAGGCACTTGGCCGCCGTACTGCGTCCCGCACCGGAAAGGCCGCTGACCACCGCGACCTCGATACCGGCATGTTCTTCACTCACTGCTCTCCCCTTCAGCGATATCGACACCGGAACGTTCCCGGTTCTCCTCCGGGCCCCGTCCGGTTCCCCCTTCTGCCGACAGCGCCGAGTGCACGGTCTCGGCCAGCCGGCGCCCGAAGCCCGGGACTTCAGCTATTTCCTCCACACTCGCCTGGCGCAGCTTCCGCACCGATCCGAAGTGCTTGAGCAGCGCTTTCCGCCGAGCTTGCCCCAGCCCCGGAATGGCATCCAATGTGGAGCTCTTCATGCGCTTGGAGCGCTTGGACCGGTGGTAGGAGATGGCGAAGCGGTGCGCCTCGTCGCGGACCCGCTGCAGCAGGTAGAGCGCTTCGCTCGTGCGCGGCAGGATCACCGGGTCCGGATCGGCGGGCAGCCAGACCTCTTCCAAGCGCTTGGCCAGTCCGGCCACCGCGACATCGGTGATGCCGAGCTCGGTCAGCGCGTCCGCGGCCGCGTTGGCCTGCGCCGCACCGCCGTCGACGAGCAGCAGGTTGGGCGGGTACGCGAACTTCTTGGGCCGCCCGGTCTCCGGATCGATCAGCGACGGCCCCGCGGCGGCCTCCTCCTGCCCCGCAGCGGACTCCGACGGCGCACCCCCCGAGGACTTGCCGGTTTCGGCGAGGTAGCGGTTGAACCGGCGGCGGACCACTTCCGCGATCGAGCCGACATCGCCGCCTTCGGCCCCGTCCCGGATGGCGAACCGCCGGTACTCCTGCTTGCGCGGAACACCGTCCTCGAACACCACCAGCGAAGCCACCACGTCACTGCCCTGGATGTGGCTGACGTCCACGCATTCGATCCGCAGCGGCGCGCTGTCCAGTGACAACGCCTCCTGCAGCTCTTGCAGCGCCGCCGACCGCGCGGTCAGGTCCCCGGCCCGCCGCAGCTTGTGCTGCTGCAGCCCTTCCTTCGCATTGCGCTCCACGGTTTCCAGGAGCGCGCGCTTGTCCCCGCGCTGCGGCACCCGCAACCGCACCCGGCTGCCGCGCAGCTCGCTGAGCCAGTCGGCGATGGCCTCGGCGTCCTCCGGAAGCTCGGGGACCAGCACCTCGCGGGGCACCGGGGTGCCGCCACCGGCGTCGGCCTGGTCGGCCAGCGCCGACTGCTCGCCGTAGAACTGGGTGAGGAACTGGGCGGTCAAGGCCGCGATGCTGGTCTCCTCGACCTTGTCGATGACCCAGCCGCGCTGACCGCGAACCCGGCCGCCGCGCACGTGGAAGATCTGCACCGCGGCCACCAGCTCGTCGTCGGCGAAGGCGATCACGTCGGCGTCGGTGCCGTCGCCGAAGACCACCGCCTGCTTCTCCATCGCTCGGCGCAGGGCTTCCAGGTCGTCCCGCAACCGCGCGGCCCGCTCGAAGTCGAGGTCCTCGGAGGCCTGCCACATCTTCTTCTCCAACCGGCGCACCAGCTGGTCGGTGCGCCCGGCCAGGAATTCGCAGAAGTCCTCGACGATCTGGCGGTGCTCTTCGGCGCTGACCCGCCCCACGCACGGGGCGGAGCACTTGCCGATGTAGCCGAGCAGGCAGGGCCGGCCGATCTGGGAATGGCGCTTGAAGACCCCGTTGGAGCAGGTCCGCGCGGGGAAGACCCGCAGCAGCAGGTCGAGCGTCTCCCGGATGGCCCACGCGTGCACGTACGGCCCGAAGTACCGGACCCCCTTGCGCCGCGGCCCCCGGTAGACGTGCAGCCGCGGGAACTCCTCGTGCAAGGTGACCGCGAGCACCGGGTAGGACTTGTCGTCGCGGTACCGGACGTTGAACTTGGGGTCGAACTCCTTGATCCAGGAATACTCCAGCTGCAGCGCCTCGACCTCGGTGCTGACGACGGTCCACTTGACGCCGGCGGCGGTGGTGACCATCTGCCGGGTGCGCGGATGCAGGGTGGCCAGGTCGGCGAAGTACGACGAGAGCCTGCTGCGCAGGCTCTTCGCCTTGCCGACGTAGATCACCCGGCCGGCGTCGTCGTAGAAGCGGTACACGCCCGGCTCGTCCGGGATGGTGCCGGGCGCAGGTCGGTAGGTGGACGGATCGGCCACGTTTCCACCCTACGTGCGCAAACCCGCGTGCCGGTCATGGTGTGGGAGAAGCCGGGCGCAACATCACCACCGGTGCTGGTCCGAGCACTCTCCGCCATCGGATTCCGGCGCTCCGGGCGCGATGGCGCTCGAACGGGGCGAGCAGGAGCGTTGAGGAGCTGGCGGAGCGGAACCGCTCGGGCCGGAACGCGCTCAGCGGGCGACCGGACCGCCGCGCCGAGACAGCGCGGCGCCTCGCTCCGCAGCCGGAGCGGGACTGGCGCGCCGCGGCCCGTCCCCACTGGACGCCCTGCCGGACCGGCGCCGGCAGCGGGGCGAACTCCGCGGCCCGCGGCGCACCGCACTCCGGAGGACGAACGCCTCCTCCGCGATGCGCGGACGGGCCACCGGCGTCGCGGCAGGCGATCAGCGAGCGGGCGGCTGGTAGTTCTCGATGCGCCGCAGCAGGTTCCGAATCCGGAGGGCGTGCAGCGGGGAAAGGGCGTACCCCGGGTAGCTGGCGAACCAAGCGGCGCTGCCCAGGCTCACCGCGTCAGCGCCGGCCCAGAAGTACTCCCGGCAGTCGTCCCAGTTCCGGATGCCCCCGGTGGCGATGATCGGCAGGGCGACCCCCGCGTCCCGCAGCTCCTTGACCACGCGCAGCCCGATCGGCTTGATCGCCCGGCCGGACAGGCCGCCGAAGCCGTTCTTCAGCAGCGGCTCCCCGGTTTCCGGGTCCAGCCGGAGCCCTTTGACGGTGTTGATCGCGGTCAAGGCCGAAACACCGTGCTTGGCGGCCAGCTCGGCGTGCGCGATGTAGTCGTAGTCCGGGGACAGCTTCAAGATCACCGGGTGGTTGCTGCGCGGCACGGCCTCGACCAGCACCGATTCGATGATCTTGTTGAAGTCGAAGTTGACGTTGTGGCAGGAGACGTTGAACTCGACCGCCGCGATGTCGCCGGCCGGCACCCGCTCGTTGATCTTGTCGACGAGGGTGACGAACTCCTCCGCCGAGAACCCGCCGACCGAGATGATCGTGTTCTGCTCGCGGGTGCGCGGGTAGTAGTCGCGCAGGTAGGCGTCGATGCCGACGTTGCACCAGCCGAAGGCGTTCAGCCAGCCGCCGTCGACCTGGCGCAGCGCCTGCCCGTACTTCTTGATCAGCGCGGGCAGCTCCCGCAACGGCCAGACGTCGCGGGTGGTGAAGTGGCCCTCCCGGGGTTCGACGGTGACCGTGCGGGTGGTGACGGCACCGAACCGCTCCAGCGGGACGAACTGGGAGATGGGGCTCATCCCGTAGGGCACCAGCTTGGCGTTGGCCACGCCGTAGCCGAGCAGGCTCGAGGAGGTCACCAACCGGTTGCGCAGGTGGATGTCCCCGAGCTGCACCCCGGGCTCCCGGGGGAAGTCCCGCACCAACCGAAGGTTGCGCTGCTGAGCTACGCTCACGTGTCCTCCCGCCTGCTGGGCTTTTGGCCATTGTCCCCCACCGGTGGCCGGAGCCGGGCGAGGGGGCACCTCGCCGGAGACCGGGGCGAGCG
>Ga0079224_100010890_pt1 | contig 12499 bp, 6 predicted proteins | sample Stecom2015_FD_80414 | JGI IMG/M metagenome (GOLD analysis project Ga0079224, IMG submission 80414) | Agricultural soil microbial communities from Utah to study Nitrogen management - Steer compost 2015 | ecosystem: Environmental > Terrestrial > Soil > Agricultural land | place: USA: Utah...
GTAGTACCACTACAACTCATTGCTTACTACGCGTCGTTACACCGTGGCTGTGACGTTGATAAGCCAAGAAACTTAGCAAAAAGTGTAACAGTAGAGTAAAATCTTTTATCTAAAATAAGATATTGTTCACCGACATAATTGTTGGTGACTAGACATAATTGTTGGTAACTGTGATATAATGTCGGTAACTGGACATTAATATTGGTAACTATACCTTTGTTTGTATGAATTATTGAATTAAAAAATTAAACACTTATAAAAATATGATGGTGAATATAATGCATATTTTATTAATAAATCAATCACCAATTAAATATTTTACTTTTTTTAGCTCCTCCCATTTATAGGGAGGAGCTTTTTGTTTGCCGAATTTTATGAAGTGGTTTTTAGCTTAGTATAAAAAATATATTAGGAGTTGTTTAACATGTCCAAGAGAGGACGAAGGTTTGCAAAATTACAGGAAAACCGGATTAAGGATGGATTTGGACAAGGAGTTGGCCATGATTATAAGCCATTTTTACAAGCTCATGATAACAAAGTTGCCTCAGAAGGATGGAAAACTCGACATTTAGGATGGAAAACTAAAAGAATCCACCATACACTATCTAATCATGAAAGGGATTACCTCTATTATCTTGAATGGCTTGATGAGGTTGTTGATATAAGAGAGCAATTTCCCCTTCTTCCGCAGAGCAGAACTGAAGAAATTGCAGAGAAACTAGGAATAAAACATCCGCATTTTGATGGTGTTCCTGTTGTGATGACAACGGATTTTGTTATTACACTAAAAACACCAAATGGCTTAATTGATATTGTTCGGACAATTAAGCCAGCCAATAAATTAACAACTCGGACTCTAGAGCTATTTGAGATAGAAAGACGTTTCTTTTCGGAACAAGGCATAAGCTGGGGAATTATTACTGAGGAGAAACTTCCTAAAACTTTAATTAATAATGTTAAGTGGATGTGCGAGGCAAAATACTTGGATACAAGACCAGGGATAGATGAAGAGCTAGTAGATTTAGTTAGTGACTGGCTTTTTGAAAATATATATACAGATGATGCGGATACATCAATAAGTAAAATATGTCTTCGAAGTGATAGGGATTTTGGACTGGAGGGTGGGACATGTATGTTTATTCTTCAGTATATGCTTGTAAGCAAAAAGTGGCTAACTAATATGAATATACCAATAAAAGAGTCACAACCGTTAAGAATATCTAGACTAGAAGATCATACTAAAATAAATAAAGATATAGGCTAGGGAGGGATAAATTTGTTAATAGTTGAAAATATGATTTTGCAAATCCTTGACTTTGAATTAAAACAAGAGTCTTTACAGCGAGTCCTGTGGGTGTCAACAAATCAGGAGTATGTAGTTGTTGTAGATATAACGAACAGTAAAAAGATGAAATATCCTTATTTTCGAAAATATGAAGATATAGTAAAGGAGGCTCAGGATGGTCATCTTCGTAAAGTTGATTTTGAACCTGATTTAAGATTACTCTCTCCAGAAGAAGAGTATATAAAAGAGCATAAGGCTAATAGAGATAAGAAATGGGATGTTATAAAAGATATTGTCAAAAAGGAGCCTGATATTTATATAAGTGATAAAAGAGGCCCTTTAATTACTATGACAATAGAGAAGACGGGTAAATCCAAAAAGGTAATTTATGATTACTTAAAGAGGTATTGGTTTTATGGAAAGTCAATTAATGGCCTTTTAAATAATTATTTCGATTGTGGAGCACCTGGAGAACCCAAAATATTTAATAAGAAACCTGGACCGAAATCTAAAGATGGTAATAATTATATTGTTACAGCAAAGGACAAGGTAATCTTTGAAAAGGCTATAAAGCGATTCCATATAGAAGAGGGCATGAGTATTGAAGATACTCATACGAATATGCTCGGAGAATGGTATAGCACAAAAAATGCACGTAAACGTGGCATGTTAGTCCCAATACTTGAGCCAGAAAATTCACCTACACTAAGACAATTTAGGTATTGGTATATAAATAAATATTCAAAGTATGATAGGTATTCAAATATAGAAGGGAAAAGGAAAGCAGAGATGGATGTTCGACCGTTAGTTGGGAATGCGGAGGAACGTGCTTTAAGTGTAGGATCATTATTTGAAACAGATTCAACTCCAGCTGACATTTTACTTGTTGCTGAAGATAGGAAAACAACATTAGGTCCACCAACACTTTATCTTGTAAAAGACGTGTTTAGTAGGATGATAACAGGATTTAATGTCACACTCTCTCCATCTTCAGCAATTGAGCAAATGATTGCTTTGGAAAACGCTGCAACAAATAAAGTAGAATTTTGCAGAAGATATGGTATTAAAATTGATGAAAGTGAATGGCCATGTGCACATTTACCACGTATGATTGCTGGTGACAGGGGAGAATTAAGAGCAAAGATGTATGAGAACTTAGTTAATATAAACGTTGACGTAGCTAATGCTCCATCTTATCGTGGTGACTTAAAACCTTTTGTAGAACAAGATTTTAGGATAACTAATAAGACAATAAGAGAGGTCTTTGGAAATGCAGGTGCAAAGCCACCTAAATTAATTGAACGTGGTGATAAAGACCCTGCTCGAAAGGCAACTCTGACAATATATGAATTTACTCAATTTATGATTTATTTTATTCTTGCTTACAATAAAAAAGCACTTAATGAAGAATATTTCTTAACTAAAGAAATGTTTAAAGACAGAGTAGAGCTTACTCCACTTGGGGTATGGAATTGGGGTAAAGGTAAAAAATTATTACATGAACAACCTCGTGATCTATTGCGTTATAATTTGCTACCTAAGGATAATGCAACTGTTACAAGGTCTGGGATAAAGTGGGAAGGAATGCGTTACACTAATAAACTTGCAATTGAAAAAGGGTGGTTTGTTGACGAACATATAGAGGGGAAAAAAGAAATAACTATTAGCTATGACCCAAGAAATGTCGGGAGTATTTTTATACGGTTGAAAAATGGAAATTTGACACAATGTTTTCTAACAGACAAATATAAAGAGTATGACGGTCTACATTTAGAGGACATAAAAGCAATAAGAAAATATAAGAAAGATCAAAAAAGCAAAAATAAAAAAGATGAACAACAGTATAAAGTCGAACTGCATCTTTATGGGAAAAATATTGAAAAAAATGCAAAGAATGAGACAAAAAATGCAACTGTAGGAATGAGCCATTATGAGCGTAACAAAGATAAAAGGAAGACTAGGAAGGCAGAAGCTAGGGCAAGAGGCAGTAAGGATGCTTGGACAGCAACTAATAGTCAAAATTCAGCAAGATCCAGCCAAAACAGTACTGTAGTTTCATTTCCTAATCAAGACAAACTTGAGGGAACAGAACAACAAAGTGAAATGCAAAAACAATTTAGTACAAAAATTAAAAATAGGAGGAGAAACCGTGAATCTATGGAATGATGGGCTTGAAAGATTAGAGGGCACTCATTGTATGGCAGAATATAAAAAACAAGTTGTACCAGAAAATAGGGGCAACCCTTTCATTGAGGCAATTCCCAAGCGATTAGGTATAGACCAATATATAGATTCTCTTCATTCTTTGCCAAAGTTTGATTCCAGTTTCTTGAACTTAGGAGCAGAAGACCGATTATCACTTATTCAACAAATAAAACCAAGTTTTTGGTTACCTTTTCCTAGCCATTACGATAAATATAGAGGGTTGTATAATATGATAAAAATTGGTTATCAATCAAGAAATCCTCTACGAGCCATGTATAATCGTCAGTTTGCAAGGGGGTGGGATGAAATATACAAAAGTGGGTTAAATGATGAAGGAAAAAATCTAGCTGGTAATGTACAGACAGCTCAAAGTTTGGCGGAAATAGGAGTAAGCGGGATTGGTAAAAGCAAGATTTATGAAAGAATATTAAAACGATGTTTTCCACAAGTAATCCACCATAGTGAATATCAAGGAAGAAAGCTTTTAATGACTCAAGTAGTATGGCTACATATAGAGTGCCCTAGTGGTAAATCAGTTGGGGCTCTTTGTAAAAACTTTTATGATAAAGTAGACGAATTATTAGGGAGTAATTTTTACCAAAAATACGGTGAGAAGGCAGGTAACACAGATGCATTAGCTAAACGAATGGTTAAAGTAGCAGCACAGATAAATTTAGGTGTGCTAATAATTGACGAAATACAAAATGTTCATAAAGCTCACTCCGGTGGTGATGAACGTATGATTAATTTTATAACTGAGTTAGTAAATACGATTGGTGTACCCGTTATTATAATTGGTACGTTTAAGGCGCTTTACCTTTTTAATGAATCATTCGCTAACTCAAGACGAGGAATTCCGGACAGCTATAGTGAAAATATCATGGGCTTATTGACATGCGATAGTTGGGAGTGGAATGAACTCATAGAAAATCTTTGGGACTTACAATACACAGCCAATTTCACCCCACTGACAGATGAACTGAAACAATTAATGTATTACCATACTGTGGGCATACCAGATATTGCTGTAAAATTATTTATGCATGTTCAATCTAAAGCCATATTAAATGGTGGTGAGGAGAAAATAACACCAACACTAATTAATGAGATTGCTTCTAAGAGTTTAAGGCTTCTTCAAGATAAATTTGAAAAAATAAGAAATGGGAATACATCCGCATTAATAGAATTAGATGACATTAGACCGAATTGGTCCTCCTTTAATGAATATATAAAAGAATCATCTTTTCGTACGAAGGTATATGGAGAAATAACAGAAAGTCATTCCAGAGCTTTACAGCAAAGAGAAAAAGAAACGGTTATAGAAGAGTTAATCAATTTTGCATTAAACATAGTATCAAATCCTAAAATAGCAGAAACTCTAGCCTATCAAGTTTATGATGCAAGTAACGGTATGGAAAAAAAGCAAAATATGTTTTTACAACTTGCTCAAATAGCAGTGGCAGCTAAAGGACAAGCAAGTGTAAATAGTAATGTAGATGTCAATACACTGCCAAAACAAAAAAATAAGAAGAAAACAAAACCCTTACTTGAGGAGAGCGATATCCGCTTTATTGTACAACAAGGTAATAGTAGAAAACTGTCTACCGATGAAGCCTTAGAAGAAGCGGGTTATATTAGAGATTGTGATGAAATACTGAGTTTTTGCAATTAGGGATTATGGGGGAAAGAGATGAGGAGATTATTATATTTTCCGGAAGGTTATCCTGATGAGGACTTTAGAAGTATTATTTATAGATATCATTTATGGAGCGGTAATCCAGAGATAAAAGAAAGTAAGGAGGAGCTATTTAACGTTGCCTCTGAAAGAATAGGGCATGTTCCCAGGAATTTAGCGACATTAATTAATAAATCGCCATATGGAACAAAAATATTAGTTGAGGCTATACTTAAACATACATGGTATCCTTTGTTTAAACCGTTTATCTCAAAAGAGAGGCTATCAGTAGTTAATGACGATATTATGAATGGAGCTAGTGCGAAGTCTAATTTTGTGGGCAAATTGATGACTCAAAGAATTTTACCAATATTAGCTAATGAAATTAAATATTGTCCAATATGTATTAAAGAGGATGAAAAGCAATTTGGACAATGTTATGTACACTTAACTCATCAGTTAGTTTTCATGGATATTTGCGTTAAACATAATATAAAGTTATGGGATAAATGCCCTAATTGTAAAAAGAAATATGCTAATCAAAGACAGGTAGTATATACAGTTATGTCATGTTGTGCAATTAGAAATGAGAAAATTGAAGAAACCGACGAGATCATATTTAAAAAGATGCTATTATCGGAGTTTATATATTTTAAGAATAATGTAAATATAATGAATAATGACACTTTATATCATAAGATATGGATACTTCTTGGTAGAAACGGTTATATCAACAAAAGTGGACTAATAAATAGGTCAAGTCTTATTGAAGATTTTAAAAGGTATTATAAAATCGAAATTCTCAAAGCAGTAGGCTTTGAAATTGATTTAGTTTTTAATCAGAATAATTTACCTAGGCTTTTGCAACAGGAAAATATGGTAAGACATATACTGTTTTATATTTTATTAATAATTTTTTTAGCAGGTTCAATTAGAAATTTTATTGAGGATACTGAGGGATATTCGAATATACTTCCATTTGGTTCAGGTCCATGGCCTTGTTATAATCCCATATGCACCGGTTTCAAATGTAAACCAATTGTAAAGTGCGAACGTAAGAAAGATGGCAATAAGTTCATAGGATGGTTTAAGTGTCCGTTGTGTGGATTTATTTATACGCGTAAATGGAAAAATGACGATGATAATTCTAATCAAAATTATTCAGTAAAGTCAATGGGACAATTATGGATAAATAGAGTAATCGAGTTGTACACAAATGGTTATAATTATTCTGAAATTGCAAAAGTAGTATCATCTCATAAAGGTACGGTAAGAAATCAATTGATTAAACTAAATAAATTTAATGAAGGTAATGTTAATGATTTATTGCATAGTATGCATACAGCTTATTCGGAAGTAGCTGCAACTAAGAACAGTCAAAATGATGATGTGAGAAAGATGTATAGGAGAACCGTGTTAAAAATAATTAGCGAAAATAAAATGGTTAAACGAACTGACCTGTCTAAAGAAGTTAAGAAAGAGTATAGATGGCTTTTAAAAAATGACTCTATCTGGCTGGATAAAGTCATTCCCCCTTTGAAACAGAGAAGTCTTGATTATATAAGCCTTGATAACATCTTAAGAGATAGAGTTAGAGTTGTGGCAAAGGTAGTTTATCAATCAAATCCATCGACTCGGATCACTAAGTATACGATATTAAATACATTAGATTATAAAGAAAAAAATCAATTTCTTTCTCATAAAAATAAGTTACCAAATACCAATTATGAGCTGGAAAAACATATAGAAAGTGTTGCAGATTATCAGGTCCGTCATATTCCTAGTTTAGTTTCCCAACTTAAATCGTCTGGTTATGTTAATGTTACTCTTAATAGTATACTTTCCTTCAGAAAATCATACAGAAATTGTACAGAAGAAACTAAGAAAAGGATTGAGAAAGTATTATACGAATTACAAAACGAAAATTAAACTGATATTATTTTTATTTTTGGGAAAAATGTTGTTATTAAATCTATTGAGGTGGATGGTAATGATATTTTTCCCTTTTCTTTATGAAGATGAACTTTTGTATAGTTGTTTAGCCAGATATCACATGTATACAGGAAATGAAAATACTAAACTTACAATGGAAGAAGTCTTTGGTTCCAGTACGTTATGTGCAGCTACAACACTCCCCGCAAACTTAAACCAACTTACTAAAAGATTGCCAACTTCAAATAGTTACTCCTCAGAAGAATTGATAAACAAACACACTTTTTTGCCCTACTTTTCTCCTTTTATTCCCAAAGAGAGATATCAAGAATTAAAGTTAATGATGAGTGAAAGTAATGGGAAAACTTTGTATATGAAATTAGGGAAGACAGCTAGTACCGTGAAACGTCCAGGATATTTAAGGTACTGTCTTGAATGTGTACAAACAGAGAGGTGTAAAAATGGCGAAAGTTATTGGCATAGAGTCCACCAAGTAGAGGGAGTTATGATTTGCCCAATACATGGTTGTAACCTACTAAAATCAGAAGTACCATATTCAGAAAGAAGAAATAAGCATGAGTTTGTTTCACTTGATAAAATTATCAGACAAGACGAAATTCACATAATTAAAGACCCTGATGAACACTTGAAGTTTATTGCTGAACAAACTCATTATTTGCTGAATAATTACATTCCCCCATTCGGATTAGAGAGCTTAAGGAATTTCTATGTTATACGATTAAAACAAAAGGGATTAACGACTGTAACAGGGAGAATAAAATGGGGTGACCTTATTCCAATGTTCAATAAATTTTATGGTTCAGAGCTATTAAAAGAACTTAATTGTTACATTACACCAATAAACGAAGACCGCTGGCTTCATAAGGTTCTAAGAAAGCCTAGGGTTAGTTGCCACCCATTAAGGCATATATTACTATTGGGCTTTTTGGGAGAAACGATAGTATCTTTAGACCAACACATAAATAAAGTTAATTTTGAACCATTCGGGAGTGAGCCATGGCCATGTTTAAATAAAGCAGCGAGTCACTATAAAGAGCCTGTAATTAAATCATGTGTAATTACAAATGATTACAAAATGAAAGTTCCAGTAGGGACGTTTAGTTGTGAATGTGGTTTTGTTTATTCGCGGAGAGGCCCTGATCAAAATGAAGATGATAAATTCAAGATAGGGCGAATAAAGGAATTTGGTCCTGTTTGGGAAAGGGAGTTATCTAAACTTTCTAAGCAAGGTTTTTCCTTAAGGAAAATGGGCCTAATGCTAGGTGTTGATCCTATGACGGTAAAAAAGAAGTTAATCCTTGAAGAACAAACTCAAATCAATCAAACGGACAACCGGGCTGAGGAATATAGGAAAGAATGGGCTCAATTAATTAAAGGGAATAAAGAAAAAACAATTACAGAAATACGTTCTTTAAACCCCGGAGTATATACATGGCTTTATAGAAACGATAGAGTGTGGTTACAAAATAATTATCCTGAAGGAGTTAAAAATGAACAGTCTAGTAAAAGAATAGATTGGGAAAAACGCGACTCAGGAATAGCAGAGCAAATTGAGTTGATTACAAAGAAAATCATCAGTGATACTGAAAAGTTAATTCGAGTAACGAAAAATGAGATTGGTCGTAGAATTGAAGGCTTGTCCTTAACAACACTATACAAAAATTTAGAGAGAATGCCGAAAACACAGAATGAAATAAATAATTATGTAGAGTCGGTCGAACAGTTTCAAGTTAGAAGAATTAAATATATTGCAAAGCAATTAAGGGAATCTAAGCCTCAAATTAAAGAATGGGAATTGGTTCGTACAGCGGGGCTAAGAAAGAAATTCGTACAAAAGCATAAAATAATAATTGAACAAGAAATTGAAAGGTTGAGTTAATCGATGTATCCATTAGCCTGAATTATTAATTCCTTGTAGCCTGATATAATTATCATGATCCAGGTAGATACATGGCTATATCTATTTGTTAATAATGGTTAATGATAAACTGCTATTTTCTTTGGTGTTTATTAAAAATAAAAAAATGCTCATTGCAATTATGCCTTGAGCATTAAGACGTTATGTAATTATGATTTTCTATTGATATGAATGTGCATTTTATCTAAGGAAATTTCATTATGTTGTAAGTCTAGGATAGTATCATAAGTTTTTATTTTATGTCGGAAGGATTCTTCTCCACCTTCTAAATACTGCAATATTAATTGTGTTACTCGTCGATTTCCTTGATAACCCTTATATTCAAGCCAGCCTTTCTTATTATCCGAATTAAGGACGATAACTTGTTCTGCAACTGCATTGGTTACGATAGTTGAATTATGAGTGACGATTATGACCTGTCTTGTATTTTTAATTTCTCTTAAGCTACTCACAAGGTTTTTATAAATATACTGACTATCTAAATTGTCTTCTGGTTGGTCAATAATGAGAGGTGTATTATCATTTGCATGGATACCGAATTTAAATATGAAAGTTAATATTGCGGCAACCTTTTGTCCAAGTGACAAGGATTCAATGGGTTTTAACAAAACCCCCTGATTAGGGGTAGCTTCTTTAGAATTCACATTAAACAAAATATTAAAACTCTCAGTAACCTCGAAATAACTTTTCAGAGAAGAATGTAAGTTATCGAAGTTAGAAACAAATTTTTTCAATATACTACGGTAAACATTAGCAATATTCTGAGGGCTAACCTCTTCATAATCCTCAAAAATATCTCTTTGAGTACGGGAATTCCCACCTTTTGCAAAATGTGATAATTGTAAAATTCTTTCTAGTTCAGAAAAACGCTGCCAAACTAATAATTCGAAAAAGGAAATAAAGTCTATTTTTCTAATCATTTGATAAAGATAGCTTTCCACACCTGCCCAATCCAAAAGAGTTTTATTAATTCTTTCTTCACGGTTAATATTAAAGAGAAGTTCATCAATATAGTGATGTCGAATTGAATGGTCATTCCCAAATTCAACTTTAATCAAATCTTTATAGTCTTCATTAAATTTATCAATTTCATTAGCTACTTTGTTTTTTCGGTCTTTTAGTTCAGTAATAACAATAGGAAACTGTTCTTTAAGGTATTTCCTAATCGTCTTTTTATTTATACTTTTTAAATCTTGTAAAAAATGATTTAATGTTTGAGAAGGAAATCCGTCAAATATAACTTCTTTAACAAATTCACCAACTTCTCCTTTATCAATTCTATGAATAATATTGTTGATTGAGTATCTATTTCTATATACAGTGTTTAATATTTCGTCTCTTTTCTCTCCGGTAATTTCAACAAATTCCATAGATTGTTGATCTTCTACTTTGAACAATTCTAGCCAGTGATCCGCTAACACGAGTTGTTTGTTTGAGTTGTGAATTGCTTCTTTAAAAGCCTTTTCCAAGAAGAAATCTCTTTGATAATATTTCTTGTCGGGATCTAGTTGCGGAACAAATCTAACCAAATAATCGAAGCCTTCGTATGTGAATACCACTACTATATATTTATGATCTGAGATAAATTTTAATTGTTGTTTTGTAGGAGAGGTTCTAGAGAAAATTGTATCAATTATATTAAGCAATGTACTTTTTCCGGTTCCTCTACCTCCGATAATACAGTTTAAATCTTTTGAGAAATCAACAATAAAGATGTCTTCTTCTTTATTTTTTCCTCTCAAATACCCTTCCTTACCGGGATTTATATATACCCCCTTGATAAACTTATCTGTTGTTGTTGGCATATCAGTATATACAGAAAAGTCATGATCAATTAAAGCCTTTTTAAAGGCGGGAAAACTAAAATCACTGAATTTTATCCAGCTATTCCTACGTCCTATAGCCTCAATAAAGTGAGAGTCACCTTCATGTAAGATACAAAATTCTTTATCGTTAACAAAGGGATATATGTGCGATTCTAAAATTTGACTCATAGTGTTTAAGTTAGTTGATCCTAGTATTTTATTTGAAAAAAGATTTTGTTTATAAAGACCGGTGCCTAAAAAATCCGAACTGTTAATATGTGCTACATAACCTATGCCCCCTATATTTGTTATCTCATTTATTATGGTCAAGCTCGTCTCTATAGTTCCGTCCTTAGCAGAATAAATAAACTGATCAATAAACTTTTGGACATCAGAGCTAGTTTTATCATTAAATATCCCTACTACATGATTTTTATCTGAACAAGTAATCTCAATACCTAATAGTAAGTAAATTGCTTTTCTATTTTGGTCATTATTATTCTTTATATAAGTCTTAAAATATTCATCCAAGGCGAAATAAAGTTTTTTATAGCCAGCAATGGTATTATGATCGGTTACTACAACAACTTCTATATTTTCTGAATATAGTTTATGAGCGATAAGCATGTATGATAAGTATTCCTTAAAACTTTCATATGGTATATTTTTTTCTTTAAGTTGCTCTATATAGTTAAGTCCATCATAATCGCCTTTTGCTACACCAAGAAGTATACTTTCCTTTTGTGTTTGGTTTAAATAACCATATTTTTGACTGTATTCTAGTAATTTTTCTATCTCTAAGGTATTATATTTTTCACCTTCAATAAGACAATAATCATACGAGGCTGGTGTGTGTAAATGTATCTCACACTTTTTTAAGTCAGCATATTTTTGCCTCATTTTAATTATATGTTTATAAATCTGAGTGAGAGAACTAGTCATTAACTTCATAGGAAACCTCCGAATAAGAATAAATAATAATGCATTCAAAAGAATTTATTTAACTCTTGGGTTTGTAACATATTTCCTTTTAATTATATCATTCCTATATCATAAGTTTAGTAGAGAAGTTACAGTGAATTTTAATAAGTATTTAAACCAATTAAAACGAGAGCAATAATAAATTCATTATTTTCGCAATAACAATAGCTTTATATAGAGAGAGGTTTAAGGAAAAATGATTGTTTGAAACACGACATTTTCGGGACAGTTAATATCGGTATTGACTCTACTGGAGATACATATGTGTATGGTTCTTTTCAAAAATTAAGTCAATCTACTCTACTTATTTTGTCGATAATGTTGAGCAGTTAAAAGTTATTTTGATGGATAGCCGAGCGTAGTAATTTGTATTTACTTATTCAGACAGCGGCTATTTAGTTGTGTAATAATATTTGAAAGAACAAGTCTTAGAGGGGAAGTTTCCCTCTAAGACTTGTTAACTACAATTTTCAGCCAAATTTTTATTTTGAAAGCGTGAATAATTTTGTGGTTTTCTATGTGATTTAGCATTTTACACCTCACAAGTGTGCATTGCTGTATTTTGCAATAGAAAAATGCAGAATAATGCAATTAAAAATGCAGAGGTTTGCCACCCAATTAGTTCCTTTTTGACAGTGCGTGGGACAGTCTATAACTCTCACCATGGAATGAAATTA
>Ga0079224_100010892_pt1 | contig 12497 bp, 7 predicted proteins | sample Stecom2015_FD_80414 | JGI IMG/M metagenome (GOLD analysis project Ga0079224, IMG submission 80414) | Agricultural soil microbial communities from Utah to study Nitrogen management - Steer compost 2015 | ecosystem: Environmental > Terrestrial > Soil > Agricultural land | place: USA: Utah...
AGGTTTCCATCACCCAAGTGACCGAATATCACGTGTTCAATACCGGGAAAGCGGGATTGCAGTGCCGCGTTCGTCGCCTCGATAAACACAGACATGTTCGAAACCGGCACCGACACATCATGCTTGATGCTTTTTCCAGCGTCCTTCTCGGCAAGCGGAATGCTCTCACGCAAATGCCACAATGCCTTGCTCTGAGAAATGTTTTCGGCAATGACCGCATCGGCAACCAGGCCGGCTTCGAACGCCTCACCCACTATCGTCTCAAAACGCTCGCGCGCATGTTCCGCACTTTCACTATCGGATATTTCGAGAAGCGCGTACCAGGGCAAAGCCGCTGACTCACCCTCGAACGGTATTTTCTGCTGTGGATAGTGCCGGTTGACCAGTTGCAGACAGTGGCCTGCAATCAGCTCGAATCCCGTAAGCGCCGGGCCAAATCCGCGGCGGGCGACCGACAACAGCGCCACCGCATCATCCACCGAGCCAAGCGCCACCAAAGCCGTGCATTGCGCAACCGGCAGCGGGAACAGCTTCAGCGTTGCTGCAGTAATGATGCCCAGGGTTCCTTCACTGCCCATGAACAGATTGCGCAAATCGTACCCGGTATTGTCCTTGCGCAACCCCCGCAAACCATGCCAGACCTTACCTTGCGGCGTCACTACCTCAAGGCCCAGCACCAGGTCGCGCGCATTTCCGTAGCGCAAGACTTGCGTGCCCCCCGCATTGGTAGCCAGATTGCCGCCAATAGTGCAACTGCCCTCAGCCGCCAGACTGAGCGGAAACAATCGATCCACCTCGCGCGCCGCCTGCTGTACCGACTGCAGGATGCAGCCCGCCTCGACTTCCATCGTGTCGTTGTCCGTGTCCACGCTGCGAATTCGATTCAGGCGGCCTAAAGACAGCACTATCGCCCTGCCGCTTGAATCCGGCGTCGCCGCACCGCATAAGCCGGTGTTTCCACCCTGCGGCACAATCGGCACACCGCTTGCAGCACACCACCTGACCACCTGCGCCACCTCCTCGGTCGATCCTGGCCGGACGACCGCCAGAGCCTGGCCGCGATACCGCCCACGCCAGTCCTCGACATAAGAAGCTGCGTCCGTCCCCGTGAGTACGTGAGCAGAACCCAGAAGTTCAACGAGTTGATCAAGTTTAGTCATTACCTGCCTTTGCTGAACGCGCCCTATGCGCGGTTAACCTGCTTCATTTTAGCCCCTGAGCGGCTGTGCAATAATCCCAAGGCCTGCGCGCGCAAAACGCGGATATTGAACAAACTGGCTTCAAGTACTGAATGCCGCTGTTTTTCATAACGAAGAAGGAAACTACGTGACATCCAGCAACGCCCTGCCTGATGCGGTTTTCAAGGCTTACGATATTCGTGGCACAGTGCCAGATCAAATCAACCCACAGTTCGCCCGCCTGCTGGGCCGAGCCCTGGCCCAGCGAGCCAAGTCGGAGGGCATCGAAACACTTGTGGTGGGTTACGACGGAAGGCTCAGCAGCCCCGATCTGGCAAAGGCCCTGCAGGAAGGCATCAACGCAGAAGGCGTCGACTCGCTGGATATAGGCATGGCACCGACACCGCTTGTCTACTATGCCGCACACACCCAGCGAACCGGATCCGGAGTTGCCATTACTGGCAGCCACAATCCGCCCAATTACAACGGCTTCAAAATGATGATGGGCGGCAAGACCCTGCACGGCGCAGATGTCCAGGCGCTAAAGCAGGTCATGAACGAAATCGACCCCACCGCAGAGTCACTGCAAGGCAGGCAATCAACGGTCAATCTTATCGATGACTACATCCAGCGCATAGCAGGCGATGTCAAGCTGGCGCGCCCCATGAAAATTGCCATCGATTGTGGAAACGGCGTCGGAGGCGCTGTTGCGCCCCAACTGTTCCGTGCCTTGGGTTGCAAGGTCGACGAACTGTACTGCGAGGTCGATGGGGGGTTTCCCAATCACCACCCCGACCCCGCCGACCCCGACAACCTGCAAGACCTCATCCGACATGTACAGAACACAGACTGCGAGATAGGCCTTGCATTTGACGGCGACGCCGATCGCTTGGGAGTCGTGACAAAGTCGGGCGAAATCATCTGGCCCGACCGTCAGCTCATACTTTACGCCCGCGATGTATTGTCGCGCGAACCCGGTGCCACCATTATCTTCGACGTAAAATGCAGCCGTCACGTTGCAAGCTCCATTGCCCAGGCCGGCGGCACCCCGCTGATGTGGCAAACGGGCCATTCCATGATCAAGGCCAAGCTGGCTGAAACCAACGCACCGCTGGCCGGTGAAATGAGCGGTCATACCTTCTTCAAGGAGCGCTGGTTCGGCTTCGACGACGGCCTTTACACCGGGGCCCGGCTGCTCGAGATCCTGGCGCGAGCCAACGACCCCTCGGAAGTCCTTGAGGCCCTGCCCAAAGACCTGTCCACTCCCGAGCTCAAGCTTGAGATGGAAGAAGGCCAGCCCCACACATTAATTGCCCGGCTTCAGGCCGAGGGCAAGTTTCCGACGGCCCAAAGCATCAACACCATTGACGGAGTGCGTGCCGAGTACGCAGATGGCTTTGGCCTGGCGCGCGCATCAAATACGACACCGGTAGTGGTGCTGCGTTTCGAGGCAGACAGCCAGGAGGCCCTGGACCGGATCCAGCAGGAATTCCGGGACGCCCTGTATCCGCTTGCCGGCGACGCCCGCCTGCCCTTCTAGCGCAGGCCAACTTATGCCGGTGGTACAGCAGCCCCTAATCAAGGTCTGAAGCTTCAAACCGGTGCCTGGCGCCGGCGATATCCGCGAGCAGGCCATAGATTTCCAAATGGCGCTGCACGACCTGCCGGATATCGAATGCCCGCTCGGCCAACTGGCGACCTTGTTCGCCCATTTTTTGTCGAAGCACGGGGTCGTCGGCCAGGCGTTGCACCGCAAATGCCAACGCCGTGGCATCGCGGGCCGGCACAAGCAGACCTGTCTGGTCGGCCTCGACCGCGTCCCGACACCCCGGCACGTCCGTCGTGACCACAGCCCTGCCGCAAGCGGCGGCCTCGATCAGCGATTTTGGCAAACCTTCGCGATACGATGGCAAAACCGCGATGTGCGAGCGCGCATACAAGGCCGCCACATCGCTTTGTTCTCCAATATATTCAACGACGCCTTCTTCGCGCCACTGCTGCAGCTCTTGGGCAGTGATGCTCGCAGGGTTGCCACGATCCAGGCTTCCCGCAAGTACCCAGCGCAATACTCGCCTGCGTTCAGATGTCATGCGGGCTGCTTCAACAAATTCCCTTACTCCCTTATCTGCGAGCAGACGCGCGACCATGACGGCAACAACCGGGCCCTCTGGCTCGGGTGTGACCGCAAAGTGGTCCAGATCGACACCTGAGCCCCGAATCAGCTCAACCTGCTGCTGGCGCACAACGCCCGCCTTCAGCAGAACATCGCGGTCACTCGTGTTCTGGAAGATCACGCGACTGTTGCGATGGCCCAAAGCGAGCCGATACAAGGTCAGTGCGGACCATTTCAAAAAATCAAAGCCAGTGCGCTCACGCATGAAGATGAACCCGAGACCCGACACTGCGGCGACGTACGCCGGGACTCGCGCCAGACGCGCCGCGATCCCACCATACAACACGGGCTTGATGGTGACGGCATGCACTACATCGGGCCGCAAGCGGCGATACAGCCGCCACAAAGAGAACAAGGTTGCGGCCTCTTGCAAGGGGTTCTTTCCACTGCGCGACATGGGTACCGCGTGATGCTGCAGGCCATGTGAACGAATGTCGGCTGCAGCCTCTCCCGGCATGGTGGCCACATGTACCTCATAACCCGCGTCCTTGGCGGCCAACGCGATAGGCAAACGGTGCGACAAAAAGAACGCGGGGTTATTGACGACATATAGCAGCCGTCGCCCCTTGCGTTCATCCATGCCCTGGACCGATTTGGCGGCAGCGGATATGGGCGGCCGCCCCGACTCTTCAGCATCCGCCCTCAATGCTACGCGCTGGGGCGCAGGGTATTGCAAACCCAGGCGAGTCCAATGTTGCGTGTAGGACGACACCATCGCCTGCAAGCCAAATAGGCGTCGGACGCGTTCAGTGCCTTGCTGAATCCGCTCCTGCATTGCAGGCGAGCCCAGTTCCTGCAATGCATCTTGCATGGCCCTGCCCAATTCAACCGCATTCCGCGGCGGAACAACCCATCCGAAATCTCCCACGATACGCGCTGCGTCACCCACGTCGGTGACAACACAGGGCACACCCGCCGCCATGGCTTCAGCAACTACATTGGGAAAGCCCTCGGCACAACTGGACAACACATGAATATCCAGGGCCGACATGACATCGGGTATGTCATCGCGTCGCCCCAGCAAAACTACCTTTTCACGCAGCTGCCACCGGTCCAACAGTGCCATCAAGGCACCATTGTCGGGCGAGAGGCCTTGACCAATCAGCACGCAACGTGCGTTGGGAAACGCACGCAGACATACAGCAAACCCTTGCAAGAGATTCGCGTGATCTTTCAACGGATTCCAGCGAGCCACACTACCCACCAGCAGTGTGTTGTCATCAAGGTTCAGCTCGCGTCGAATTCGTGCTCGAGCCTCTTTGCGCGGTGTCCAGCGGGCAAGGTCGTAACCGTTGGGAATGACCACCATGCGATTCGCAGGGTACCCACGCGCCTCGTGGCGGGCCGCGGCATCCTGAGCGCAGGCGACGATGCCCGCAGGTACCAGACGTGCAAGTCGTGCGCAGATCCACGCAATGATATTGGTCAGTCGACTGCTTTTTTCGAGATTGGCGCCGGAATTTCGAATTCCCCATGACACGGCACGAATCCCGGCCAGGCGCGCGGTAACGCCACCGACCAGATCCGCATGATACATCCACGTCTGGACCACATCCGGCTTCAGGGACTTGAGCGAAGCGTGCAGCCGTCGCAGGCCGTCCCAGGTCAATCTTCCCGCCGGCATATCAAGGGTGATGACGGGGATGCCGGCATCCCGCAACAGGGGCCCGAACACCCCTTCACCCCCCATCGAAACGACAGTATGCCGGGTAGTCTGCCCGGGCGCAGTGACCAGCCGATGCAGCACAGTCTCGGCACCGCCCTGCCCCAAACCCGTGATGATATGCACGACGTGGAAGGTTTCACGTTCGATCATGTGCTTCCCTTCTGCTGCTGCCTGCCGTTGCCAAGCGGATAATCTCGTCCCACCGCTCGAGAATCTGCGGTAATGCGTAGCGCTGCCTGACCGACTCTGCACCTCGCTTCCCAAGCTTTTTTCGAAGCTCGTCGTCCTGCATCAGCTGTTCCAGACCCTTGCACAAACCAGCAACATCTCCTAACGGCACAAGCAGGGCATCCTGACCGTTTCTGGTCATTTCGGCAGGACCGCTCGGGCAATCGAATGCAATGCAGGGCAGCCCCAGCGCCATCGCCTCTAGCAGAACGTTGGGAAAACCTTCTACGGACGACGTCAGGGCAAACGCCTCTGCCTTGGCAAGCTCGTCCCAGGGCTGAGGGGTACGCCCAGGCAGCGCAATCCGTTCTTCCATATTCAACGCAGATATCTGCTTGAGTAAAAGATCACGTACGGGTCCTTCTCCCCATATGACCAGATCCCAGTCGGGAAATTGCGGCGCAAGCAGCGCGAAGACCTCGATCAGAACATCAAACTGTTTGGCCGGGACCAGCCTGCCCATTGCCATCAATCGCTTTCGTGCCAATTTTGGCAACGACGCATGCGGACGTTGCAGAAGACCTTCCGGAAGAGGGTTGGAGACCACCTCGAGACGCCGGATGCCGGGAACCATGCGCTTGAATGGTTCGACGCTGGAGTCTGCCTGTACCGTAACCACATCGGCACTTGGGTACAGAACGCGGCGCAATTGCCGCAGGACAAAACCGCTATTGGTGGCGGCCATGGGGCTTGTCCTCTCACAAACCACTATCGGAACGCGCAAACGCGTTCGTGCCAGCAATGCCATCACGTTTACGTTGGTAAGGAAAGAGATGACCACGTCTGGCTCTTCATCGCGCATCATCTGGCGCAGCGCCCTGAGCTTGGCCAGGGTGACGCTTGCCCGATTGCCAGCACCTGGTAAACGATCAGCTATCCATACCAGCTTGACCTTGGCGTTCAGGGGGTAAAAGCACTCGCCTCGTCGAGGGTAGGTCGACACCAGCGTAATGTCGTCTCCCCGATCCGCCCACGCACTGGCCAGCGTTGTCGCCACCCTTTCGGCACCGCCGCTATTCAACGAGCTCACCAAGAACAATATCTTCATGGTCTGATGCGTCTTGCAGCGAGTTCAACCGGCAACATTCGTTTCATCTCGGTGCTCCAGAGTTCGGGTCTGATCGGGGACGATTCCGGCGATCAAGGCTCAATGGCCGCGCAAGACCTCATCCCACAAGGCCATTACACGGGCCGTCGAAAATCGGTCCAGCACATCGACAGCACGACGCGCGCACGCACGCCGCTTGTCCTCATGCCCCATCATGTCAGAAAGATGGGCGGCCAGCGCATCAGCGTCTTCGGGCGGGTTCACGAGCGCTCCGTCTATGCCATGACGGATAATCTCGCGCGGGCCGGTTTCACAATCAAACGCCACCGGGGCCAGACCGCTTGCCATGGCTTCAAGCAAGGTATTCGACAGGCCTTCGACGCGGGAACTGAGCACATACAGATCAGACTCGGCATACCATTGCCCCACGTTGCCAACCCGACCCGGCATGCTTACACGCTCGGACAGGCCCGCCGCCTTGATTTGTTCCTGCAACGCCTCCCTGCACTTGCCCTCGCCAAGTATGACCAGGTCCCAATTAGGGAAATAGGTCGCCACCTGTCTGAACGCATCCAGCAAAATGTCGAAACCTTTCAGGTGGTGCAAGCGCCCGACAGCCAGCAGCCGGCGCCTGCCATAACGGGCAGGCGGTTCAACGACGGGTTCTCCGACAGGCATGGGCCAACGAACCGAATTCGGAATGACGCTAAGCCGCGATCCCGGCACGTTCTGCTCGAGCCAGGCGGCGGTGCCCGAAGTGAGGGCCACCACCCGTTCGGCCCTGGGGTACGCCCAACGCCGCAAGCGCTGCCACAGGGGCGATATCGTCTGCGCAGGTGGATGCGTGTGTTCCGTTGCAATAACCCGGCATGGCAAGCCTTGAGCCGCCATGACGGAAAGTATCGAAGAAGTGGTCATCATGCCCAGCACCAGCGACGGCTTCTCGCGACGGAAAATGCGTCGCAATTTCCAGACCCGGTGTGCATTCGCAAGAACTCCTCGCAGCCCACCTCCGGTTTCTGCGGCTGTGCCCAGCACAATACGTTTGACACGATGATCGAGTTCGTAAACATCGCCCGACGCATCCGCCTGGGTCACAAGGGCAACCCGATAGCCGCGACTGACCCAGTAAGAAGACAGATCGACAGCTACCCTTTCAGCTCCTCCCCCTCGCAGGGAGTGGATGACGATCATCAAATAGGAAGAACGAGTGGAAGAACGCGACAAATTATCTACCTTGACATCCTCAGCGTACCGCGGTCGCCGGTTTCGGCGATCGCAACGCAACAACTACATAACAGCTATAGGACAGCGCATACATGCAACTGGTTGCCAGCATGATTCCGGCGGTGCCCATGGTGGGCGCCAGGATCTGGTTCATGATCGCCTTGATGGCAAAATTGGCCACCGCTATCGCAGCCATGATCCGATAGCGGTTTTGACTGGCTAAAAGCTGTACCAGGATCAGCACTCCGAAATAGAACGGAAGCTGTAAAAGACCCCACCGCAAAACATGCGCTACTGCCTGAGTATCCTGTTCGGTGAATGCACCTCGTTCAAAAAGCAGGCTGACGCCCCAGGGTGCCAGCAGCCACCCCAATGCCGCCGCCGCTGCGCCAGCTGCAAGCATCCACACTGACCATTTCAAGGCGACCGCCCGGGCGTGTGCGGTGTCGCCACGACTGTGTACATCGGCCAGTACCGGCAAGGCGGCACGCCCTACCGACGCGGCTCCGATGCCCAGTACAAGCGACAGGAGGCGCGCAGCGTAACCGAGGGTCGCGTTAGCATTGGCGCCCAGGTTGGCTGCAGTATATTGATCAATCGGCCCCACAAAACTCATGGCGACTTGCCCAACAAGCATAATGCCGGCGGCCTTGACCAGGTCGGGCCATTGAGGCGCTGAAAAGCCCAGGCGCGGGCGACCCCACATTCCGTCGGCACGAGACGCCAGCCATAGCAGCCAGGCGGATTGGATCAGGTAACCAACGAGGGTGCCCCAAAGCAGCGGACCAACACTATCGACGGAGACCGCCAGCAACACCCAGACAAGGATGACTACAGCCGGCACGCTATCCAGCAAGGTATTGATGTGACGCTCGTGGGCACGCAAGCGCGCCGCACTGATGCCGGTCAACAAGGTAAGCATGGCAGCGGGCGCAAACGCAAACATCAACTGCGACGTCATCCGCTGGGTCTGTGGATCGAGCCCTTGCCCCGCAATCTGCAGCAGGTACGGCCACGCAAGGTAGGTCAGGACGGCGAGCACCACCCCAAGCGCGATCGTCCATGCTTGCAGCTCACCCAGAAAGCGCGCCCGGGCGGAACGTTCTTCACGCCGCGTTCGCACCAATACAGGAATCAGCACGACCGATAACGCCCCCACGATGGTGACGGGCAGCCAGCTGGCCATGGTCAGCGTAAACTGATAGGCGTCAACAACGTCGCTGATACCGTAGCGGTATGCGACCGCCATCTCTTTTAGTGCGCCGGCCGCCTTGCCCAATAACAAAAAGAAGGCGACTCGGGCGGCACCCTTTGCGATGCGACGATGGTCCGCGTGAAGTCCGGCCAAGCGCTGAGAAAAAGTCTTCAAGTCAACGAAGGAACTGGGTATACCAAGGCATCGCAACTTCCAGACCCTGCACGATATTGTGCATCGGCTCGTAACCCAGAAGCTCTTTGGCTTTGCTGATATCGGCCTGCGAGTGCCGGACATCGCCCGCACGGAATTCACGGTAGACAGGCTGCTTATCGTACTTGACACCTTGGCTTTCAAGCGTCCGGGCCAGATACTGGAACAGCTCATTCAGGGTGGTACGCGCATTGAAAGCCACGTTGTACACCTGGTTGACGCCTTCCGGCTGGGCAAGAGCCGCCAATATATTGGCTTGAACAGCGTTCTCGACAAAGCAGAAGTCGCGGCTTGTTTCGCCATCGCCGTTTACGATGACCTCTTCGCCACGGATCATTGCTGCCACCCACTTTGGAATGACTGCCGCATATGCTCCATTAGGATCTTGACGCTTGCCAAACACATTGAAGTAGCGCAGGCCTACGCTTCCAAAGCCATATGAACGCGCGAACACATCGGCGTAAAGCTCATTGACATACTTGGTGACCGCATACGGCGACAAGGGCCGTCCTATCTGGTCTTCGACTTTAGGCAAGGCCTCGTGGTCACCGTAAGTGGAGCTGGAAGCTGCATACACGAAGGATTTGACCTTTGCATCGCGTGCAGCCACCAGAACATTCAGAAAGCCCGAAACATTGACTTCGTTGCTGGTGATGGGGTCCTGCAGTGACCGGGGCACCGAACCCAGCGCAGCCTGATGCAAGACGTAATCGACGTCCTGCATGGCACGCCGGCATACATCCAGGTCACGAATGTCGCCCTCGATAAACGAAAAGTTTGCCCACTTGTCGCCGCCAACCGTCTTCTGAACCTCATCCAGATTATGTTGGTAGCCGGTCGAGAAGTTGTCCAGCCCAACTACCTTTTGGCCCAAGGCCAAAAGGGTCTCAAGAATGTTCGAGCCAATGAAGCCGGCGCAACCTGTCACCAGCCAGCGTTTGGGTTCCTCGCGCAGCGACGCGATGACCTCTTGATAGCGTTTACTCATGTGTACCTCCTGTTTCGTGATCACAGGCGTAGGTCAGATTGATCTGCCGGCACGATGTACTTGAGATCGTAAAATACATGTTGCGGCTTGCCCAGCGCACGAATGGCATCAGCTCCCATCTGAACAAACTGCTCATGAGCGACTGCCACAATGATGCCGTCGTAGCTGCCTTGCGCAGGTGCCTTGACGGGCGTGATGCCGTATTCTTCTTGCGAAGCCGCTTCGTCGACCCAAGGATCGTAAACGTCGACATCAATGCTGTACTCGCCCAGCTCGCGAACAATATCCACCACCCGTGTGTTGCGCAGGTCGGGGCAGTTCTCTTTGAACGCCAGGCCCATTACCAGAACCTTGGACCCTTGCACCTGGATGCAACGCTTTGTCATGGCCTTTACAAGCTGAGAAACCACATAGCTTCCCATGGAGTCATTCAGGCGGCGGCCGGCCAAGATGATTTCCGGGTGATAGCCAATGGACTGGGCCTTGTGCGTCAGATAGTACGGATCAACGCCAATGCAATGTCCGCCCACCAGGCCAGGGCGGAATGGCAGGAAGTTCCACTTGGTTCCTGCCGCTTCGAGTACCGCCTGAGTATCGATGCCCAGACGATTGAATATAAGGGCAAGTTCGTTAATGAGTGCGATATTGACGTCGCGCTGGGTATTTTCGATGACCTTGGCAGCCTCAGCCACCCGGATGGACGTCGCCTTATGCGTGCCTGCGGTAATGATCTGACCATAAAGCTGGTCGACCAGTTCGGCCACTTCCGGGGTGGAACCCGACGTCACCTTCTTGATGGTGGACACGCGGTGCAGCTTGTCGCCTGGATTGATACGCTCGGGGCTGTAGCCTGCGTAAAAATCTTCGTTGAAGCGCAGGCCCGACACCCGCTCCAGAACAGGGACGCAGTCTTCTTCGGTGGCTCCGGGGTAAACCGTGGACTCGTAAATAACGATGTCACCCCGCTTGAGCACTTTTCCGATGGTTTCACTGGCACGAATCAAGGGTGTCAGGTCGGGCTGCTTGAAGTCATCGATAGGTGTGGGTACCGTCACGATGTATACGTTTGCGCGGGCAAGCATTTCGGCCTCGTGGGAAAACTCCAACTGAGTAGCCTGAGCCAGTTCTTCGGGCTCGACTTCGAGCGTATGATCCATGCCCTGTTTTAGCTCGGCAATTCGCTTGGCATTGATATCAAACCCAAGAACGGGGCGCTTTTTCCCGAATTCCACCGCCAATGGAAGGCCTACATAGCCCAGGCCGACGACAGCCAGTTTTACGTCTTGCAGTTGCAAACCAAATCTCCCAGAAAGAATTTTTGAATGATATTAATGGGTTCCCGATTAGCTCGCACGTCATTCCACTGCAAGTCACACCGGCTTCCCGATGTCAACGCTTGTCGCGCGTATTGCGACCCAATGATGGCAGCAGAAGCCATGATGGGCGGCGCCACAATACCAGGCGCGTATAGATCCAGATGTACACGGCAGCAAACACCACCAGACTGATGCACAGGATAACCGGATCGTCCCACCAGATAGTAGCGGGTGCCAGACCAATCAGAGTCAACACCCATAGGTAAGGCGAAGCCATGGCGTTGCACAAGGCAGGTACTGCATGTCGCCGATCGCGACTGAAGGTTACACGCACCAGACGACGGAAAACCAGTTGATGCAAATGCAGGGCGTCTGGCTGGTCTACAGGTGTGCCGCGTTTGAAGCGGCGGCGCCAGATTGAGAACAATGTCTCGAACACTGGATAAAACACCGCAGCCAGGGCATAGAACGGCGAGACGCCTGGATTACGCACTACGAGTTGCACGGCAAGCTCGGCCAACATGAAGCCCAAAAAATACGCTCCGCCGTCTCCGAGAAAGACGCGACCAAAGGGGAAGTTCCACACCAGGAATCCCAACGTGGCGGACGCCAACGCCGCCGCAATCAGGAAAATGGGAATATCCTGGACCTGAAGCGCAACAAGACCGATGGACAGTGCCATGAGCGTTGCTACCATGCCGGCCAGACCATTCATTCCGTCCACGATGTTCAGGGCGTGTGTGCACCCGCCGACCGCCACGACTGTCACAATCAGGGAAATCGGCCAGAACTGCAATAACCAGTCGATGCCGGTAAACCCGACACGTGAAACTCCACCCAGCAGCCACCATGCGATTGCGGCAGACACAAAGGCGGCCATCAGGCGCTTGCCGGCCCCCACTTCTTTGGTGATGTCCTCGAGGAGCCCGGCTACAAACACCGGCATGGCGGCAATAAACAGCACCGGCCAGAGCCAGGTAAGCGTCATGTTGCTGGGTCCGAGAACCAGCAATCCTGCCAAGCTGCCCGCCACCACGGCCAACCCTCCTACCCGGGGCGCGGCCCGCGAATGCGAGGCCTGGGGCTTGGACATGTCGGAATCGCCGGTAAAGGCACCGTGCCAGCGTTCAGACGCGACAATGAGTCCGCCGACCGTAAAGGCGACAATACAGATATAAAGCCAAGTCAGAGTGTCCCAGGTTTGAGGCACAGTCAGAGATTTCCCGGTTATGAATCCACGTTCCAATGGGGCTGATCGAGACGCC
>Ga0079224_100010893_pt1 | contig 12497 bp, 8 predicted proteins | sample Stecom2015_FD_80414 | JGI IMG/M metagenome (GOLD analysis project Ga0079224, IMG submission 80414) | Agricultural soil microbial communities from Utah to study Nitrogen management - Steer compost 2015 | ecosystem: Environmental > Terrestrial > Soil > Agricultural land | place: USA: Utah...
CCGCGCCGGGCTTGAGGCCGTACAGCCGGCCTTCAGTCGGCCACTCGCTCCAACGCCTGCCCGGGCGGCAAAGCCGCCAGGTGTTCCGCCGCCGTCTTGCCGAGCCACCGCACTCCGGGATCGAGATCCACCAGCGGCTGCAAGACGAAGCGCCGCTTGTGGCTTTCCGGATGCGGGATGCGCAAGTTGGGTCGCTCCACCGTTTCCTCGCCGTACAACACGATGTCGATGTCGATGGGCCGCGGCCCCCAGCGGATGCGTTTCTCCACCGCGGGCCTGCCCAGCGCCGCTTCGATCAGCTGCGTTTCGCCCAGCAAGCGTACGGGATCCAGATACGTCTCCAACTCCACCACTTGATTCAGAAACCAGTCCTGCTCCACGCCGCCTACCGGTTCGGTACGATACAGCGGCGATGCCGCCACCAAGCGCGTGCCCGGCAGCGCGCCGAGCCGCCGCCGCGCCTCGGCCAAGTTGGCGCGGGTATCGCCCATGTTGGAACCAAGGCTGAGAAACACCCGCGCCGGTTTGCGGCCCGCGACGACGGCGTCGGCCACGCGCGCCACCTTCGCCATCGCGGCGACGTCGTGCACCCGCACCATGTGCGCGCCTTCGGCGACGGCCAGAGCCACCGTCGCCGCCGTGCCCTCGTCCCGCTGGCACGGCGGGGCGCCCAACAGGATGCTGCCCAGCGACGTCTTGCGCGACGCGCCCAGCAACACCGGGCAGCCCAGAAGGCGAAACGCCCGCAAGTTCCGCATCATTTCCAGGTTGTGCTCCAGCGTCTTGCCGAAGCCAAAGCCCGGGTCGACGATGATGCGATCCCGCGCGATGCCGGCTTGCACGGCCCGCGCCACGGCGTCGTCGAGAAAGTCCAAGATGTCGGCCACCACGTCGCCGTAGACGGGCCGCTCCTGCATCGTCCGGGGCGTGCCTTGCATGTGCATGAGCACGACGGGACAGCCGTGCTCGGCTACCACGCGGGCCATGTCCGGGTCAAAGCGCAGCGCGGAGATGTCGTTGATCATGTGCGCGCCGGCCGCCAGCGCCCGGGCGGCGACCGCCGCGCGGTACGTGTCCACCGAGATCGGTGCCGCGAGGGTGCCGGCCAGCGCCTCCACCACCGGAACGACGCGCCGCAGTTCCTCCTCCGGGTCCACGGGCAGCGCGCCCGGCCGGGTCGACTCGCCACCGACGTCGACTACGTTCGCCCCTTGCCAGGCCAGCTCGCGGCCGCGGGCTACCGCGGCGTCTTTTTCGAAATAATGGCCGCCGTCGGAGAACGAGTCAGGGGTCACGTTGAGGATGCCCATGATGGCGGTGCGGCGGCCGAAGGGCAAGAGCTTGTCCCCGCACGGCATGTCCGCGTCGATCGCGCCGCCGTCCCGCTCCAGCGCGCCCGCCAGCGCCCGGGCCAGTTGCCACCCGTCCGCCGGCGCGCCGGCGGCTTGCAGCGCCCGCAGCGCCTGCCAATAGGCGCCCAGGCCGGCCGCGACGGCGCGCGTCCGCGCAGACCCCCGCACCACGCCGCCGCGCCGCCGCACCGCAGCTTCCAGCACGGCTAGCGCTTCTTCGGACCAGCCCTCCAGCACCGCCACGTGCAAGGGCCTGCCCAAATTTTCCGCCGCCAGCCCCGCCTCGGCCAGCGCGCGCCGCCGCTGCTCCGCGTCATACGTCTCCCACGTGTGCACCGTTCCGCTCAACTTCGTCGCCACCCGCCTCCAGCCGCCATCCCGCACCGCTCGTCCACCGCGCGGGCGCGGCGGTCTGCGCACGTTTTCGCTGGCCGCGGTTCTACTCCTGCCGTTCAGCAGCCCGGCGGCCGCCGGCGCTTCCGCGGCGGCCATTCCGGCCCCCATACGGCCAGCACCAGCAACGCCACCGTGGCGCCCAGCAAAAAAGCCAAGATCACCGTCGTCGCCGCCACCTCCCCGCTGCTGCCAGCGTATGCGGGGCGCGCGAGGGCGGTGCGCGCCGCTACATCCCGCGCTGCAACAGGCCGCTGGCCACCATGGAGGCGGTGACGATCAAATTGGAAAAGCCGTGGGCCACGATGGGCGCGACGAGGCTGCCGCGCCGCTCATACAGCGCGCCCAGCAGCAGGCCAATGAGAAAGACGGGAACAAAATGGATGACGTAAAAGTGCACGAACGCGAAAAGGAAGGCGCTGAGAAACAGCGCGTTGGCGGGATCGCGGGCGCGCAGGACGCCCAGCACGTAGCCGCGGAAAAACAGCTCTTCAGCCAGGGGCGCCACGACGACGGAAGAGAAGGCGAACAGGGCAATAAGCCCGGCGGGCAGCCCGCCGGCCACCAGGGCCGCGAACCGGGCGCCTTCGACTTCCAGCTGCGACTGAAACTCGGCCTCGCTCATCAGCCGCTGAAAAACAAGCTGGCTCAGGCGAGACGCGGCGGCGTTCACCGCGAGCAGCAGGACGCCCCACCAGAGCCCCACCTGCACTTCCCGCCGCACATCGGCCGCGCGCAAGCCCAGCGCTTCCGGCGGCAAGCCCAGCCCCGCGGCCGACAGCACCCGCCGCAGCGTCAGCCCGATGACGACGCCTCCCTGCACGATAAGCGCCGCCGTCACGACCGCGAAGTCGACGAACGGGTCGCCCGCCGGCAGGCCCAGCGCGCGCCCCAGCGCGCCGCCGGCCTGCCGAACCAGCATGGGGACGAGAAACATGCCGAATACCAAGATGCCCAGCGGGTAGAAGAGCGAGTCGCGGATGACGCCGCGTCCGGAAACGCTCACAGCGAGTAGTTGGGCGCCTCCTTCGTGATTTGCACGTCGTGCGGATGCGCTTCCATTCTGGCCGCGTGCGTCACCCGAACAAAGCGCGTCTCCCGCTGCAGCTCTTCGATAGTGGCCGTGCCGCAGTAGCCCATGCCGGCGCGCAGGCCTCCGACCAGCTGGTACACGACGTCGGCCAGCGAGCCTTTGTACGGCACGCGGCCTTCGATGCCCTCCGGGACGAACTTGCCGCTGCCATCGCCGTCCCCGGAGGCGTCCTGGAAGTAACGGTCGCCGCTGCCGGCCCGCATCGCGCCGATGGAGCCCATGCCGCGGTACACCTTGTACTTGCGGCCCTGGTAAATTTCCACCTCGCCCGGCGCTTCCTCGGTGCCGGCGAACAAGTTGCCGATCATGACCGTCGACGCGCCAGCGGCGATGGCCTTGACGATATCGCCCGAATAGCGGATGCCGCCGTCCGACATGATGGGCACGCCGTACTCCTGGGCCACCCGCGCGCTCTCCAGCACAGCCGTAAGCTGCGGCACGCCGATACCGGCCACGACCCGCGTCGTGCAGATGGAGCCGCCGCCCTGGCCCACCTTGACGCAGTCGGCGCCGGCCGCGATGAGCGCCCGGGTGCCTTCGCCCGTGGACACGTTGCCGGCGATAATTTCGACCTTGTCGCCGAACTCGCCCTTCAGCCACGACACCATGTCCAGCACCGCGGCCGAGTGCCCATGCGCCGTGTCCAGCACCAGCGCGTCGGCCCCGGCCGCCACCAGCGCCCGCGCCCGATCCTTGTGGCGCGGGCCTACACCGACCGCCGCGCCCACCAGCAGCCGCCCCTTCGCGTCTTTGGCCGCATGCGGGTACTCCCGGGCCTTACGGATGTCCTTGATCGTGATCAGGCCCCGGAGGCGGAAATGCTCGTCCACCAGCGGCAGCTTCTCGATGCGGCGCTGGTGCAGAATGCGCTGCGCCTCGGCCAGCGTCGTCCCCACCGGGGCGGTAATGAGATTGTCCTTCGTCATCACGTTGGCGATGGGCTGCTCGTAGTCGGTCTCGAACACGAGGTCGCGGTTAGTGACGATGCCCACCAGGCGGCCCGTCTCGTCGGTGACGGGCACGCCGGAAATCTTGTAGCGCGCCATGAGCTCCAGCGCGTCCTTGACCCGGTGCTGGGGCGACAAGGAAATCGGATCGACGATGACGCCGCTCTCCGACCGCTTCACCTTGTCGACTTCGGCGGCTTGCGCGTCAATATCCATGTTGCGGTGGATGACGCCGAAGCCGCCCTCCCGCGCCAGAGCGATGGCGAGGGCCGCCTCGGTGACCGTATCCATCGCCGCGCTGACCAGCGGGATGTTGAGCCGAATCTTTTTCGTCAGCCACGTGGACGTGTCCACTTGAGAGGGAAGAACGTTCGAGTAGCGGGGGACGATGGAAACGTCGTCAAACGTCAGCCCTTCCCCGACGAACTTCTCCAACGTCAGCATCTCCTTGTGCTGGTTTTGAGAGATTATATCAGAGCCCTACGGGCGTGTCGAGGTCGCTCATGACCAGGCCCGTCAGCAGCTTCGGGTAGAAATACGTCGACTTCTGCGGCAACGTCTCCCCCGCCAGCGCCACGTCCCGCACGGCCTGGGGCGGCGCGGGTCGCACCAAGAGCGCTGCCGCGGCTTCGCCACGTTGCACGGCGGCCACCGCTTCCGCCGCCGATCGCGTGAAAGAGAGCACCTCCTCCGACGCCTGGGCCGCCTCGTCCAGGCCCGCAGCCGGCAGCGCCAGCCCGTGCACCACCGCCACGTCCAGCGCCCGCCACGCCGCGGGCTTGTCGGCGTACGCTCCGCGCCAGGCGCTCGGGTCGGCCAGCGCTGCCACGAACCCTCGCCCGTCGCGCAAGTACGCGGCGAACCCGGGCTCCCGGCAGGCCGCCAGCGCGTTCTCCAGCGCCCGGGCCGCCTCGGCCGCTGCGATCCCCGGCGCCGCGCCCTCGACGGGCGCCAGCCGAAAGAGGCCGCTCCAGTGCCGCCGCAGCTCCTCCGGCTCCGCGCACGGCAACCACCGCACGATGCGATGCGTCGGCCAGATGGCCATGCCCGGCGAATCCACGTCCACCAGCACCATGAGCACGTAATTCCACGCCGCCCGCTCGGGCCAGCCTCCGTGCAGCTTGGCCCGCTGTTCGTCCCGGAACGCCAGCGCGGTCTCGTAGCGGTGATGGCCGTCGGCGATAACGACGCGCGCCGGCCGGAGCAGCGCCTGCAGCTCCCGCACCAGCTCCGGATCGTCCAGCACCCACAGGCGGTGCTCTACGCCGTCGGCGTCCGCCACCTCCGCCGCCGGCGGGCCGGCGCAGGCCGCCGACAGCCGCGCATCGAGGTCGCCACCGGTGCCGAAGCACAAGCCGAACACCGGGCTCAGCTGGGCGCGCGTCGCCCGCATGAGCTGCAGCCGGTCTTGCTTGGCGCGCGCCAGCGTCCGCTCGTGCGGCAGGACGACACCTTCCTCGTAGGCGGCCAGCTTCACCGCCGCGGCCAAACCCCAGCGAAGGCGCCGCTGCGAGCCGGAAGTGTTGTATACTTGTTGATAGGCATAGAACGCGGGCCGCGACTCCCGTGCGACGATGCCGCTTCTCAGCCACGCGTTCCACCGCCGCGCGGCTTCGTCGTAGCCGTCGGCGGCGATGTCGACTTGCACGATGTTGTACGGATTGGCGGCTGCGAGCTTCTGGCGGAGTGCGTCGTCGATGACGTCGTACGGCGGCGCGACGACCGACGGCCACGGCCCAGCGGCCGCCGTATACCGCACGCCGCGAAACGGCTGCACGTCCAGCACAATGTTCACTCCTTCACCTTATGCCGCCAAGGATTCCCGCCTTGGGGCCGGGATTCCTGCCGGCGGCGGACAAGCAAGAAGGGGCCGCGGGACGTGCCGGGAGGCCACGGCGCCCCGAGAGGAGATCCCCCACCCATGAAAGTCTTCGTCCTCAACTGCGGCAGCTCGTCGGTCAAGTACAAGCTGTTCGACATGTCCGCCGGCGAACCCGAGCCGGTGCTGGCGTCGGGGCGGGTCGAGCGCATCGGCGCCGAAGACGCCATCATCGTGCACAAGGCCGGCGACGAGGAATTCCGGTCGGTGCGCCCGGTGTACGAGCACCGCGACGCCATCGGGCTGGTGCTGCGCCTGATGGAGGAAAGCGGCGTCACGGGCCAATCCGGGACCGTAGACGCTGTGGGCCACCGGGTCGTGCACGGCGGCGAGCTGTTCCGCGAAGCGGTGCTGGTCACCGACGAGGTTCGGCAGTCGCTGGTCGACATCAGCGACCTGGCGCCGCTGCACAACCCCCACAACGTCGCGGGCATCGACGCCTGCGCCCAGCTTCTTCCCGGCGTTCCCCAGGTAGCCGTGTTCGACACGGCCCTGCACTCCAGCATGCCGCCTTACGCCTACCTTTACGGCCTGCCCTACGAACTCTACGAGCGGCTGCGCATCCGCCGCTACGGGTTCCACGGCATTTCCCACAAGTACGTGGCCGAGCGGGTGGCGGCGTTGATGAACCGGCCCCTGGAGTCGCTGCGCATCATCTCGTGCCACCTGGGCAACGGCGCCAGCATCGCCGCCATCCAGAACGGCCGGTCCGTGGACACGTCCATGGGCTTCACGCCGCTGGAAGGGCTGATGATGGGCACGCGCTCGGGCGACATCGACCCGGGAGCGGTCATCTTCCTTTTGGCCCACGAGGGCATGACGGTGTCCGAGATCAACGCGCTGCTCAACCGCGAGAGCGGCCTGAAAGGCATCTCCGGCATCGGTCCGGACATGCGCGACATCGAGCGCGGCGTGCTGGAAGGCAACCCGCGCGCGAAGCTGGCCTTCGACATGTACGAGTACCGGGTGCGCAAGTACATCGGCGCCTACGCCGCGGCCATGGACGGCGTGGACGCCATCGCCTTCACGGCGGGCATCGGCGAACGTTCCCCCATGCTGCGGGCCCAGCTCTGCAGCCGGCTGACGTATTTGGGACTGGAGCTGGATCCGGAGCGCAACCAGGTCTCCGGCGAGGAAGTGGAGATTACGACGCCGCGGTCGAAAGTGCGGGCGTTCGTCATCCCAACCGACGAGGAGCGGGTCATCGCCCGCGACACGGTCGCGGTGTTGCGGCGGCAGCGGGCTTGACGGAGCGGCTTGGCTGGCCCCGCGCCCGCGCGGTATAATGGCGCAAGCTCCCTTGACTGGAGGAGGCTGGCGCCGGTTGCGGTTGGCCATCGACTTGCGCACCTTGTTGTGGATCGGCGTGCTGGCCGCCCTCATCGTGTTCCGCGGCCCCGTCTTCCTGTCGCTGCTGCCCTTCGTCATCGGCCTCGTGCTGGCCAACTTGATTGAGCCGATCGTAGGCTTTTTCGAGCGATGGGGACGGCTGCCGCGCGGCGTCGCGGCGGCGCTGGCGCTGGCCCTGGTGGTGGGCGTCGTGGGCTATGCGGGTACGTGGCTCGCGACGGAGCTGACGCGCGAGCTCATCCAGCTTAGCCGGCTGCTGCCCGCGCACCAAGATGCCGCCGTGGAGCTGTTCAATACGTTTCTCGCGTGGGGACAGCGCATGTTCCAGGAGCTGCCCGCCGAAGTGCAGGCCTACTTGCAGCAGGCGGCGCAGAACGTGGCGCGGTCCGGCACGGAGCTCGCGGCCGCCGCCGTCGACCGCGTGCTGGACGCCGTCGCCGCCGTGCCGACGATTTCGTTGGTGCTGGCCCTCGCCGTGGTTGCCACGTTCTTTTTCGCCAAAGACCGCTACGTCGTGCATTCCGTGCTGGTGCAGGCGTTGCCGGCGCGCGTGCGCGAGGTGGCCGCGGAGGCCCAGGACAAGATCCTACGGGACTTGGCCAGCTTTTTCCGCGCCTACTTCATCTTGTTCCTGATCAGCGCGGCGCTGGCGGCCACGGGCCTCCTTTTCGCGCAGACGCGCTACTGGATCGTGCTGTCGGTGGTCTTGGCCATCCTCGATTCCATCCCCATGGTGGGGCCGGCGCTCGTCTTGCTGCCGTGGGCGGGATACGCGCTGTATATGGGGGCGGTGGGCCAGGCCGTTGTCTTGGCCGTAACGTGCGCGGTCATGTTCGTGGTGCGGCAAGTGCTGCAGCCGAAGCTGCTGGGCGACTCGGTCGGCGTGCATCCGCTCTTGATGCTCTTGGCCCTGTGGGCCGGGCTGGTGACGGTGGGCGTGTGGGGCGTCATCGTCGGCCCGGCCGCCGTCATCGCGCTGAAAGCGGCGCACAAAGCGGGCGTGTTCAGCCAGGCCTGGTGGCCGGCCGGCGGCGGAAAGAAGGCGGCTGACGGCCGATCGGAGCGGCCAGTGGCAGCCGCCGCGGCGGTCCAGCCTGCCTTCGCGCCGGCCGCTTCGGGCAACGAGCCTTCCGGTTTTCCGGCGGCCGCCACACCCGCCGGAGAAAGCGGTGAAGCGGCTCGCTCGTCAAGGGCCGCCGCGCCCGCTGGAGAAGGCGGCGAGGCGGCTCGCTCGCCGGAAGCGGCGGCCGCCGGCGAATGAAGCGCCCGAGCCTACGCAGGTATTCGCGGCGCAGAAAACGCATCCGTAACGAAAAAAGAGCGGACAACGTTACGTCGTCCGCTCTTTCACGCCCTGCGTCGCCGGCTCCGCGGCGCGGCCGGCCGCGCCGGCTTGTCCGGAACCTTCTCGTCAGCGGCCAATCAAGATTTCCACGTTGGCCTTCTGCCGCAGCGACTGGAGCCACGGACCGAGCTGCTCCTGCATCTTCTCCTCCGTCAAGATCTGCCGGATGGTCGCGGCCACCTCAGCGTTGAATTCCGCCGACTTCGCTTCCATCCGCTCTTCCACCAAGATCAGATGGTAGCCGAAGCTCGTCTCGACCGGCTCGCTGATCTCGCCCGGCTTCAGAGCGAAGGCGGCCTCCTCGAAGGGCGCCACCATCACGCCGCGGCCGAACCAGCCCAGGTCGCCGCCGCGGGACTTCGTGGCCGTGTCCCGGGAGTGCTGCTGCGCCAGCGCCGCGAAGTCCGCGCCGTCCAGCAGCTGCCGGCGCAGCTCTTCCGCCTCTTCCTTCGTCGACACCAGAATGTGCCGCGCCCGGACCATTTCCCGCTGGGCGAACAAGTCGGAGTTCTCCTCAAAGAATTGCCGCACTTCCTCCTCGGCCACCTTGACTTGCGGCTCCAGCAACGCGCGCAGCAGCAGCGTCCGGCGAATGTCGTCTTGCAGCTGGTCCAGCGTGGCGCCTTGCTGCGCCAGCACCAGCTGCAGCTGTTCCATCCCGCCCACCTGCTGGGCCAGCGCCGCCACTTCCGCGTCGATGTCCTCCTGCGCCACGGTAATGCCTTGCGCGGCCGCCTCCTGCTCGACTAGGCGAATTAGGATCAGTTCCTCCAGCACCTGCGGCCCCACGTACCGGTACATCATGTCGTACAGCTCATCTTTGGTGATGGCCTCGCCGTTGACCCGGGCTACAATCTCGCCCCGGTCTTGGGCCAGAAGCGTCCAGGCGCCGCCGGCCACCAGCACCACCGCTACGGCCGCGATGATCGCCCGCACGCCGCCCTTGCGTAGACCTTCCAGCCACTTTCGCATCGATATCGTCTCCGTTCCTGTAGTCGTCTCTCCGCCCGCGGCGGAGGATGGCACTCGCGCCCCACTTACGACGGGCCCGGCTGCCTCTCGGTGCCTTCGCCTGCGGCAGGCTCGCTTCCTGCTACGCGCGCCCACTGTTCCACCTCGACGCGGCCGCCGGCCCAGTGCAGCGTCAGCCCCAGCCCCAGGCGCCGACCGACGACCGTCACGTTGCGCGCGTCGATGTGGATGCGCGCCGTCGGCGCCTCGACCGTGCCCGCCACCTCCGCCGCGGCGCTCACGGTTCCGGCGGCGGCCGGCACGGGCGGCGCACCGAGAAGCACCAGCAAGTCGCCCAGCGACTCGCCTTCCACGGCGACGGTCAACTCCAGCGGCGCCTGGGTGCGTCCCGCACCTACTCGCCCGGCGACGGAGTACGTCCCGCCGCCGCGGCGCTGCAGCCGCAGCCCCGACAAAGAAAACGCCTCGCCATCGTAAGCCAGCGTGCCTTCGGCGTCCTCGAAGGCCCAGTTCCCCAGCGTCACGTACCGGCCGCGCACGCTCCCTTCGGCTCGGGGTGTTCCGCCGGCGCCGCCCGACACCACGCCGGCAAAGTCGGCCACCCCGCTGAGCTCCGGCAGCCGCTCCCGGATAAAGCGCAGCGCCTGGAGCGGCACGTTCTGCGCCTCCACCGCCAGCTCCCAGGAGCCTTGCACGGGGCCGCCGCCGCGGATGTGCACGACACCTTCGCGGACGCGCCCGCTGGACTCCTCGACGGCGAAGTGGCCGTCCGCATAGCGAAACCGCCCGGTCAGGCGATCAAACGGCTGCCCGTAGGCGACGCCGTGGGTCAACACCACGTCACCTTCCGCCTCGACCTGGCCCAGCGGCCCGCGCAACATCACCGTGCCCGCCAGCCCGGCTTCCACCGGTACCTTCCAGCCAAGCGCCCCTAGAATCGTCTCGGCGCGCCCGCCGTCTGTCCGCAGCGTCAGCTCCACCGCCGCGGTGCCTCCGGCGCCCCCGGGGAAGGCGATGTGCCCGTCCAGGAAATACAGCGACGTCCCTTGCACGACCCGGGCCCGGGCGAAGGCGAAACGGCGCCGATCCAGCTCGACGTCGCCCTGAAGGCTGCTGAAGGGTTGCCCGAACAGCCGGCCGCCGCCGGACGCCAGCGTCCCCCGCAGGAGGGGATCCGCCACCGTTCCGGTCAGCGTGCCGAAAAAGTCCGCCCGGCCGCCGATGTCCCAGCGCACCAGCGCCGGCACGTAGTCGGCCAAGTTCAGGTCCGCTGCATTCACGGCTACGTCCAGCACACCGTCCGCCAGGCGTACGGTCCCCTCCGCCGCCAGCCGCTCTCCGCCTCGTGCCGCCTCAAGGCGCCCGGACAGCGTTCCGCCCTGCACGGCGCCGCGGCCGCGGATGGACGCGTCAACGCCGCGGATCCGCCCGTCGACCAGGCGCACCTCGACAACCCGGTGAGGGGGCCACGCCTCCAGAAGCGCAGCCCACGGGGGCTGCGCGCCTGCCTCCTTTCCGTCCTCCGCCGCCGGCTCCGTGGGCGCCTGCACACTCTCCTTGCCTTCGTTTGCCGGCGTCCGCTCGCCCGCCGGCAGCACCGCCTCCAGCCCGGTCAGCTCCACGTACCGCGTCGCGGCCAGCACGTCCCCGCTGCGCGCCAAGTCCCGCAGCGACCAGCCCAAGACGATCCGCTGCACGCGCATGGGCCAAGAGCCGTCTACGGTGACGTCATGCAGCGTGACGCCGCCGAAGCCGATGCGCACCCAACCGATCGTCACCGGCGCGCCCAGCGCTCGACCGAGCTGCCCGGCCGCGACTTGACGCCAGCGCCCTGGCAGCGGAAATTCGTTGAGCGACAACAACACCGCGCCGAGCAGGAGCACGACGAGCGCGGACAAGACCGCTTTTTTCCCGTTCATCATCGGCTCCCCTCCGGCACCGCGTTATTTCCGGCGACGAAGCCGCCGTCTGTTCCTAGCATATCGGGGGCTGAAGAAGGAGTCAATGAAGATTTCCGAAATCGATTCAATTTCTAAAAAAGGCACAAAATGGCCGGAGAAGCGGCCGCCGGCGCGCGCAGAAAAAGAAAGCCGGCGGAGCCAAACCTTTCGTCGCTCCGCCGGCCGCTTTCTACCCTGGTTCGCTTGCGCTTCGCCCTTGGTGCGCCGCTCTTGCCCCGAGCCGCGGTGCGCGAGCGACGCCCCGGACGGCCGCTCCCGCTCCCTCAGTAGAGACGGTCGCCCGGGAACCAGATGTAGTCTTCACGCGGCAGCGTGCGCAGGAAACGCACAATGGCCCACCGCTCCTCGTCGGTGAGCGCCTGCTCGAACGCCGGCATGGCGGTGCCCGGGACGCCCTTGGTGATAAACCAGTACAGCTCGCCGTCGGGGTGCCACGGCGCCATCAGCGTCAGCCGGGACGGCGGCGGCCACATTTCGTCCCGCAGCGGCCCGTCGCCCCGGCCTTCCGCGCCGTGGCAGACGGCGCAATTGGCCATGTACAGCTCCCGGCCCAGGGCGATAACCTCTTGCGTGGCCGGCAGCGGATTGGGCTGATCCTCCGTGGGATAGCCCTTGGCGATGAACAGCGACCCTACCTGCCACAGGCTGAAGAACAGCAGCAGGCCGCTGCTGATCAGCAGCGGCTTGAATTCCGGTTTCCGCCGCCCGGCGCGCAGGCCGTAAATCGCCAGCACCACCAGGCTGACCCAGAATACGGTCACCAGCGGCCCTAGCGGCCAGCGCGTCGCCCGCCAGTGGGAAATGTACCACTGCCGCTGCTGCTCTCGGAGGCTCGCCGCGGTGCGAAAATCCAACACGATGTCGCCCAGCGGCGCGCCGTCGACGGCCGGCCGCACGTAGATGACCCAACGGCCCGACATGGGCAGAATCAGGTCGGCCTGGTAGCGTCCCGGCGCGACCCGCTCCATGGCGGCATAGTACGGCGGCATGACGTGCTCGGGCATCGTCAACTCCATCGACGGTCGGTCCGCCGTCACCGGCCGGCCTGCCGGATCCGCCAGCCGCAGGTCGAAGACCAGGTTGCCCGCCGGGGACGGCGTGACACTGATCTCGTAATGCACTCCTCCGACCGAGCCGGTCTGGAAAATGGGCCGCGGAATGGCTTGCGGCTCCTTGGGCGGCGCGCCGGAGGTCATCATGCCCGC
>Ga0079224_100010895_pt1 | contig 12497 bp, 7 predicted proteins | sample Stecom2015_FD_80414 | JGI IMG/M metagenome (GOLD analysis project Ga0079224, IMG submission 80414) | Agricultural soil microbial communities from Utah to study Nitrogen management - Steer compost 2015 | ecosystem: Environmental > Terrestrial > Soil > Agricultural land | place: USA: Utah...
ATCTTAAACCCCTCCTCAAACACATAAGCATCTGGTTTGCTTTCTTCGAAGAGACCGTAAGAATAATCGATGGAGCTGAAATTACGCAAAGTGCTCATAGCAAAGCTTGCATCCACAGAAATCTGATAGGCTTTTTGGACTTCTTCAAATTCTGTGACGTCTGCTGAGGAGGCATTGAGGATCTCGCCTTCAGAGTTGGTGAGAAGAGTGTATTCTACGCACCGCTTGTCTTTTGCGGAGCCATAGAAGGAGGTTTCGTCATCTAGCAAAGCCTGAGAAACTCCGGTTAATTCTACCTGCTCATCTTCCTGATCTTCTTTGATTTGGTCGAGGTCCGTGCCGAAGAGAACTGAAATTTTTGCCTCACGACGACGTCCTCCTGAACCGAATTGTAATTCATCAGAGAAAACAATGCTGCCGCCAAACATGCTACATTCTACGGTCAGGTATCCTGGCGTGAAGGTATTGGCATCAAATGTTAAGGCGCTGACATATGGCGAGTTCGCTACATCACCGCTGCCCGTGAAGGGCGCTCCGGTCGTATCAGCTGTCACCCCAGGAGGGGCGTCTACTACGGTACAGGAAATAGCTTGAGATGCATCTACACCGTCCGCATCCGCCAAAGAGATGCCTACATCTGCAGTTCCCGGATTGGCAGTAATGACGCCAGCATTAAGCTGTGAAAGAGATGAGATACCGAAGTGTGCCAGGATGTCACTTTCATCTAAACTTACGGTTGCTGCTGTATCCGGTATTGTTACTGTTACCTGTGCGGAAGGAATGAAAACGTGGTCGTCAGAGATGTTGTTGATCGTCACGTTTTTAACCAGATTGTTATTGAAATCGAAAGTCAAATCCAAGGTCGCGGGATTTCCAGGAGTGAAGAGCTGGGCCGTAAGATCGGGATGGCTGGCGGTAACCCCCGCGACGATATCGTCGTCGCCATCAGGGTCACTGATGGATACTTGCGTATTAAAGCTGCCTCTGGTAATTGGTACGGTGATTTCCGGGTTGTCGATGACCGGAGGTTCGTTCGTGTATTCGAAATCCAGGGTGGCATTCGTAGACCCTACACTGTTCGTACAGGTAATATCAGCGCTGATGGTAGTCGGAGCCATACTGCCGTTTCGCACCGTAAAAGTAAGATTTCGTGAATCACCACTTCCGGAAACAACGCCAGGTTCATCGGTAATATCCAGATTGCTGGCAACAGAAAAAGATACAAATGATCCACCGTTGAGATTACAGGTGGCGACCACTACTTGATCGTGAGGGTTCACATGAGTATGAGCAACTGAGCTCGGAGAAAGACTCGAACCAATCGTCGGAGCGGAAGCTGATGTCACCGTGACTGATTTTGTAACAATCGCATTTTCTGCCGGGAAATTTACGGATGTCGCGTTAATGCTGATCCCTCCCGATGGTCCCGCACCGGTGTTGACACTGTAAGAAGGGCTTACAAATCCGGCTGAAGGACAGGTAACCGTTATACCTGTTGATGATTGGCTGCTGGTAGAACAACTTGGTGCCGAGACACTATTCAAAGTAAAAGTTCCCAGAGTTGTCATGACAAACGTCAGCGTGTCACCTGGAAACACTTGATTGCCAGAGTGAATGTAACTGACAGTAATATTTGAAGGCTGCGTGCTCAGACCGCTGATAAAGGTGGAAATGTCCGAGGCCTTTGTCTCCGGAATGAAGGACATTTGCAGGAGCAGCATGAGTGCCACGAAAGTAGCAGATGCTTTTTTAATGAGTTGAAGGAATGGATTTTTCTTTGTCATATTTTTTTAAATATTCATACTATTTTACTTTAAATTGACTAAAAAAGCAAGCTCTAAATGAGAGAGAAGCGGTTCTTTGCTTCAGGATGATTTAAGATAGGCTCGCTGTTACTCACCTTATGAAGCTTTTTTCTCGCAGTTTTTTTCTTGGTCTTTTATTGCTCCTGTCTGCTCCCAGAGCTCTTTCAGCGGGTTTTTTTGAGGAAATGAGTGGATTGATGTTTGAGGTCCCTGATGTCCTTAGCATCCGAGATGTTTCCGAAAAGACACCGTCTGTCCAAAAAATCCTGGAAATTACTCTCAGCTCAGGAGAAAAAATACTGGAAGTCAGGATAAGCGATCAGCCACTTTCGAAAGTCCTGGAGGAGTCGCAATTGAGGATCATTAATAGCCAACAGCTGTCGAATCGGGAAATCCTCGAAACCACCGGGGTGGAAGTCGTTGGCAGCTCATTTGATGGGCAGTATCCGATGCGAGCGATGATCTTCACTACCGACAGCTCAGCCGTCAGCGTCATACTATACGGAAACTCGCTTTCAACCTATGAGGACTTCCTCAGCTCACTGCAAAAAACAAAAGGGTTCCTGGATACGGTCCTTCATCCTCTGAGCTCGGAAATACATGAAGTAGCTGAACGTGGCATTTTTGCGGGTTATCAGCAGGCAGATGGCGTGGTATTCAAACCTCAACAGACGATCAATCGCGCGGAATTTCTGAAGGTCCTGGTCCTTTCTCAGCCTGGAAATACTGTAGACTCCATTGAAAATTTTTACAGGACCTTCAGGAACCGATCACAAAATCAAAGCATCTTACCGGATGTCGATCGCGAGGCCTGGTTTGCGCCTTACATTTTTTATGCGTTTGAGAAAGGCTGGGTAAAAGGGTATCCCGACGGGACCTTCAGGCCTGGCAACACTCTCAATATTGCTGAGGCCTCAAAGATGTTATTGGAATCCCGGGCTGTCAGTGTGCCCATGAATTCCGAAGTGTGGTTTCAGCCATATATAGACTTCTTTACCGAAAAAAGCATTTTGAATCCCCGAGGAAGTCAGTTTGAATTTGCATTTACCAATCAACCCTTCAATACCTTTGATCCTTGCACCCGTGCTCAGGCTGCCGCTTTCATTGCCCGGCTGCTGTTTCTCGAAGATCACCCCGGGATAGATATGTATGGACGTCTGGTCCCTTTGGAGGGTCTGGATTTTGTGTTTGAAAACGAGAATCTGGTACAGGTTCTGGAGGTAGGAAGCTCTCTTTCTGAACGGAGTCATAAGTTCTATTCGGTATACCAAACAACAGGAAACGCACTTCAGCCAGCAACTCAGGTCCTGGTCTATTATCCCGAAGAATGGACGGAACTCGAACGTTTAGGAATTTTAGATCGACAGAAGGTGGTGTATTTAGGAGAAAATACCTCTTCTGTTTATGCCGTCCGTTCCATCTGCGAGGGAGATTATGCCTGTATAGCGGCACTGAAGGAATCCTTCTCCCTTTCACGCCAGGATTTAGAAGTGTTCGATGACTTCAACATCGATTTTTCTTTCATCACTCATGCAGGAGTGCAGTTTGAGAAGATACTGGAACCTTCTTTGGAAACGGTGATCGTCAAAAGAGACGCTGTTCAGCAGCTAGTGATTTTAAGTGCCTTCTCCATTCAAAATGCACCGTTTGTGAGAGAAATACCCGTTTACCAAGCGGTCGTCGGTAATAGGACTTGGAAGGTGTTTAAAGAAAACGTACGTGGTGTTCCGCGCCTCAGCCTCGTGACTGATTTTGGAAATAAGGTCATGGTCGCGAGTATTCCCAACGTAGAAACTTTCACGGGCATTGATCCGAAGGTGTTTCGAATTCTGAGAAGTTTGGAATAGCCATGCCATTGTGAAGAAATGGAGGCGGGAATAGTTGTGGGATGACGGTGGCAATCTCTCATTGACATGGCTCTCTTGAAGTACTGTCAAAAGATTTCTTCGGCAAGCTGGGAATGACAGTGCTTGTTGAATTTTCGTTTGATTCCAGTATAAAGAAGATAAGAATTTTTAATTTCTTCTCATGGCACTTGTTTCGACGACTGAACTCTTTAAAAAGGCATTGGAAGGGAAGTACGCCATTGGCGCGTTCAATGTGAACAACATGGAAATCACCCAGGCGATCGTGAATGGCGCGGCCAAAGCAAAAGCACCGCTCATTTTACAGCTTTCTAAAGGCGCTCGAGAATATGCTGATACGCGATATTTGATGAAGATCATTGAGGCAGCGATCGAAGCTCATCCTGAAGTACCGATTGCTATTCACCAGGACCATGGACCAGATTTTGAAACCTGTAAATCAGCCATTGAAGCTGGTTTTACGTCGGTGATGATCGATGCATCGCATGAATCCTTTGAAGACAACATCCGCCTTACCAAAGAAGTTGTAGACTACGCTCATTCGAAAGGGGTCGTCGTGGAGGCAGAACTGGGACAACTGATCGGAGAACAGTTTGATGAAGGAGAGGGTGGGGGAATGTCAGAAGGAATTTATACCGATCCTGATAAAGCAAAGGAATTTGTTGAACGAACGGATTGTGATTCTCTCGCGGTGGCCATCGGAACCAGTCATGGGGCTTATAAATTTAAGCATGAACCAAAGCTCGATTTTGAACGTTTGAAGGCGATTCATGAAAAGCTCCCTGGCTTTCCACTCGTCCTGCACGGGGCATCAAGCGTTCTGCAGCAGTATGTTGACCTCATCAATGAAACGGGTGGCAAGATGCCTGACGCGCGAGGCGTGCCGGAAGAGATGCTGGCTGAAGCGCGAAAATGGGGCGTTACAAAAGTGAATATCGATACTGACTTGCGCCTCGCCATGACGAGCGTGATCCGAAATGTTCTTCTCAAACAGCCGGAGCAATTTGATCCTCGAAAGTACCTCGGTCCGGCTCGGGATGAACTCGAGAAACTGGTCATTCACAAAATGGAAGTGCTCGGGTGCGCAGGGAAAGCGTAGACTGAACTGTCATTGGCCTCCTTTTGTCATTTCGACCGGAGTAGAGTGTGGTATGGAGAGGGAAGCAGTGGAGAAATCTCTCAACTGTACAAACTCCAGATTTCTCCACTGCGCCCACCTCCCGCATTCCTTCGGCTTCGGTCGAAATGACAAAACCCCTCGCAATGGCAGTCGTTTTCCATTCAATTCTTTCGAACCCATTCTACAAGTATGAATTACAACGAACGAGCGTTAGAGCTTCACAAAAAGATGAAAGGGAAAATCGAAGTGGTTTCAAAGGTGCCGTTGACGACCCAAGAAGACTTGTCGATTTCCTACACGCCGGGTGTGGCAGAACCGTGCCGGGAAATCGCCAAGGACAAAGAAAATGTCTACATTTATACTTCGAAAGGGAACATGGTAGCCGTGGTGAGTGATGGTTCGGCGGTGCTGGGACTTGGCAATATTGGCCCGGAGGCAGCCCTGCCGGTGATGGAAGGAAAAGCGATTCTCTTTAAGCAATTTGCCGGTGTCGATGCTTTTCCCATTTGTCTGAATACTCAGGATACCGAAGAGATTATTCAAATTTGCAAAGCGCTCGAGCCCAGTTTTGGAGGCATCAATTTGGAAGATATTTCTTCGCCGCGCTGTTTTGAAATCGAGGAGCGGCTCAAAAAAGAACTGAGCATTCCGGTGTTTCATGACGATCAGCATGGCACGGCGATCGTGGTATTAGCAGGGCTCATGAATGCTCTGAAGCTGGTTTCGAAAGATATAGGTTCAATAAAAATCGTGATCGCAGGGGCGGGAGCAGCGGCGACGGCCATCGCGAAACTCCTGGTCGGTGCTGGGGCAAAAAATATTATTTTGTGCGATTCAAAAGGAGTCCTCAGCTCTCAAAGAAGTGATTTGGATGATCATAAAAAAAGCTTGTTGAGCTTTTCTAACCCTCATCAGGAATCCGGTACACTGTCCGATGCGATGGAGAAGGCGGATGTGTTTATTGGCGTATCAACGGCGAACATCATCACTCGCGATGAAGTGAAGAAAATGGCAGAGAAGGCTATTGTCTTTGCCATGAGCAATCCCAATCCGGAAATTTCTCCTGAAGAAGCGAAAGCCGGAGGCGCGGCCATCGTGGCTACTGGACGAAGTGATTTCCCGAACCAGCTGAACAATGTGCTGGTATTTCCAGGAATTTTCAAAGGTGCCTTATCGATCCGTTCGCACATTACAGAAGAAATGAAGATGGCCGCAGCACAAGCTTTGGCCGATATGGTCGGAACAGCGACGGCGGAAAAAATTATCCCTCATCCGCTGGATCCTGGAGTGGCTGACAAGGTGGCTGAAGCCGTCGTAAACGTTTCCCAAAAATCATAAATTGAAGTTTTTAAGAATTCAGAGTAGGATACATGCCTCATTAGATCTATGCGCGTCATCTCTTTTTTGGAATTGGTTGATAGGGTCAAAAAGGCTTGCATCCAGGCAAACTATCGGTTGGATGCCAGGACCTTAGAAGTGCTGAAGCACTCCAAAACTCAGGAAAAATCAGACCTCGGGCTCTATGTACTCGATGAGATCTTGGACAATGCGAGCATTGCTGAAAAAAAGGAAATGCCGCTCTGCCAGGACACTGGTGTCTCCGTATTTTTCGTGAAATGGGGGAGTCGGTGTGTGTTTGACCAGGGAACGCTGCAAATGGCCCTGGATCAAGGCGTGCAGCAGGCGTATGAAGAAGGATATCTCAGGAAATCTATCTTGCGCGATCCGCTGTTCGAACGAAGCAATACCAGAACGAATACGCCGGCGTTCGTTCATTTAGAACAAATTGAGGGAGACCAGGTCATTATCGAATTTTTAGCGAAAGGAGCGGGAGCGGACAATTGCAGCAAGCTCTCCATGCTCAGGCCGTCAGACGGGATAGAAGGGGTAAAGAACTTTATTCTCCAGGTGTGCCGCGAAGCCGGCGCAGACTCTTGCCCCCCTTGGATTCTGGGGATCGGGATTGGAGGGACATTTGATACCGTTGGATCTTTGGCGAAGCACGCTCTGCTGCGAGAGATCGGCAGCGAACACCCGAAAAAAATCTATGCCGCTTTTGAAAAGGAACTCCTAGAAGAGGTGAACAAGCTCGGAGTGGGTCCGCAAGGATTGGGGGGGACAGTGACAGCCCTGGCTTGTTTTGTCGAGGTGAATTCTTGCCATGCGGCGTCTTTGCCAGTGGCGGTGAATATTCAATGCCATAGCAATAGAAAGGCTCAAATTGTGATTTAGCTTGCATTTGTTGACATATATAACTTATAGTTTTATAAGTTATTTTCTGCTTCATGGAGAATCCGCAAGCTGATATCCCCATTCGTTCAGTCCGAGCCCGGTTTTACGACAGAAATCTCCATGTCACGACAAACCCTCAGGAAGCCTTTGAGAAATACGATGATGCGCAAGTGGCCCGTTTTGTGGCCGCCTATGATTTTGAGCTCGGTGAAAATGCTTTGGTGGTCAGCCTTTCAAGAATCATCATCCATTTTTTTAATCCCGCCGCGCTTCTAGATCATATCGATTATATTTCATCTCCAATCCTGGATGATGAAGGCAGCCCGCGTTGCAGGTTCCGTGAAATGCCTGAAATGAAACGGGAATTTATTCTGACGGTGCTTCATTTCATCGTCGTTGGAGGAGGCGTTGTTGGGAAGGAAAATGGAGAAATGTATGCTCTCTGGACTTCTGCTTCTTTCCGGCATGAATTAGGGTATTCCGAACCGGAGCCTTCTCTCTCCAGGATCATTTCCAAAAAAATCCGCCGCCATCTCTCGATCCTTTTTGAACATCAGCCTAAAAAACCGAACTAATTTTTCGGTTTCACGACGATGTTCACGATCTTCCCCGGCACGAAGATTTCTTTTACGATCTGAGCTCCCTCCAAATATTTCTGAACCTGTGGATCCTGCTTGGCTTTGGCAAGAGCTTCTGCTTGGGAAATGTCGACAGGGACTTGGATCGTAGCGCGAAGCTTGCCATTCACTTGTACCGGTAAGTTCAGCATGTCTTCTTTCGCCAGTTTGGCGTCAAACTTCGGCCATTTCTGATCCATTACCATGCCTTTTTTCTTCAGAAGTGACCAGAGTTCTTCGGTCAGGTGCGGCGCGAAGGGGTAGAGACAGATGATCAGCATTTCCAGAGCAGCTTGAGGAATTTTTTCCAATGATTGGAGGTGGTTTACGAAGATCATCATTTGAGAAACGGCGGTGTTGAATTTGAATTCTTCAATATCGTGCGTCACCTTTTTCAGGGTCTGGTGCATGATCTTTAGGGTTTCCTTGTCAGGCTTGGATTTGGTTCTCGGGACTTCCGTTGCCAGGCGCCAGACCTTTTGCAGGAAGCGATAGACTCCTTGGACGCCTTTCATGCTCCAGGGTTTTTGTTGCTCAAAAGGACCCATGAACATTTCGTAGAGGCGGAGCGTATCGGCTCCGTATTCTTTCACGATGCCGTCCGGATTGATCACGTTTCCACGGGACTTGCTCATCTTCTCACCATCTTCGCCGAGGATCAGCCCCTGGTGTCGCAGCTTTTGGAAAGGTTCGTCATATTTGATAAGGCCATGTTGGTGCAGCACCTTGGTGAAGAAGCGGGCATAGAGCAGGTGCAGCACGGTGTGTTCCGCGCCGCCGACATAGAGGTCCACCGGACCCCACTGATTTGCCAGTTTTTTCGAAGCGAACTCTTTTTTATTCTTCGGGTCCATGAAACGCCAAAAGTACCAAGATGAACAGACGAAAGTATCCATGGTGTCGGACTCACGTTTTACCAGTTTTCGATCGGCGGGAAGGATTTTCCTTTTCTTCAACTTCATTTCGATGCGCTTGAGGTCTTTGGCAGCGTGGAATTTCTTGGACTTCACCAGCGGTGATTCTCCGGTGGGGTTGAAGTCAACGTCGGTGGGGAGTTTCACGGGGAGTTCATCGGTTGGCACCAAGTAGTCCTTGCCCTGATCATCGTAGACGATCGGGATGGGCGCTCCCCAATAGCGCTGACGCGAGACCAACCAGTCGCGCAGCTTGTAATTCATGCGTCGTTTTCCGAATTTTTCTTTTTCCATCAGAGCATTCATTGCCTTCATGGCTTCTTCCGTCGTCATGCCGGAGTACTCGCCGGAATGCGTGAGCGTTCCATGTTCAGACAGAGCATTTTCCCATTCCGGTACATCAGAGGATGGTTCCTTATCTTTGCCGTGAACAATCACCTGAGGCGCCTTCAGGCCGAAGGCCTTCGCGAACTGGAAATCGCGATGGTCATGGGCCGGAGTGCCCATGACGGCGCCAGTGCCGTACATCAGGACAAAGTCCGCCACATAGATCGGGGTTTCTTTTTTTGTAAACGGGTTGATGGCGTAGGAGCCAGTAAAGACTCCGGTTTTGTCCTTGCCTTCCATTTGCCGGTCCAGTTCTGATTTTTTCTTCACCTGCTGCAAATATGCCTCCACTTCTTGCTGCTGACTGGTGTGAGTGAGGCTCGCAACATCAGGATGTTCTGGAGCTAGTGCGAGGAAACTGACACCGAAGATCGTGTCGACGCGAGTGGTGTAAACCTTTATCGTTTTTTTTGAGTCCTTCACGCGAAATTCCACTTCTGACCCCTCGCTTTTCCCGATCCAATTCAGTTGGCCCTGCTTGGTCGATTCCGGCCAGTCGATCTTCTTGAGTCCGTCGATCAAACCTGAAGTCTTTCCCTTTTTCTCCATGAAATCAGTGATCTTGAAAAACCACTGCGATAATTCTTTTTGAACCACTTCAGTCTTACAACGATCGCAACGGCCGTCGACCACTTGTTCGTTGGCGAGGACCGTGTTGCAGTTCGGACACCAGTTCACCGGGGCCTTCTTTTTGTAAGCCAGGCCATGTTGGTAGAGGAAGGAGAAAAACCACTGCGTCCACTTATAATATTCAGGGGAACAAGTGGAAATTTCCCGGTTCCAGTCGTAGCTGAAGCCTAATTCCTGAATCTGCCGTCGGAAGGTTTTGATATTCGTGTTCGTGCTTTTATCAGGATGGATCTGCGTCTTGATGGCGTAGTTTTCTGCTGGCAGGCCGAAGGCGTCCCACCCCATCGGATGGAGCACGTTGAAGCCTTTCATCCGCTTGTAGCGCGAAATGATGTCGGTGGCGGTGTAGCCCTCCGGGTGTCCCACGTGCAATCCGGCGCCGGACGGGTAGGGAAACATATCCAAAATGTAGTATTTCGGTTTGCGGCTTTTATCCGCTGCTTTGAACATTTTTTTGCTCAGCCATTTCTTCTGCCATTTTTTTTCGATCTTCTGATGCTGATAGGTTTTCTCCATGGATTTCATAAATAAGCCACAGATATTTCATCATAGCCCTCCTGAAAGTTCAATGCAGAAGAGACAAGAATCCCAGGTGGAAACACTGAATATGTGGTGGGAACAAAAGAGGAGCCTTTCGGCTCCTCTTGGATTAACGAAGTGAATTGAGCTCAATAAGTTTCCATTGGTACTCCTGGGCAGAAATAGATCCTTCATCCTTCAATTGTCGAAGATTTCGCTGCAATTCTTTAATAATGCTTCTCTGACAAGATCGGTCTGCGCCACAGGTATTCCAGAGGTGGTCCTGGATCACATCGATGGTATCAAGCACCAGGTAGTAGTGGGTATCGTATTCACCCCAGGAATTATCATATGTAGGAGTGGTAAAGGTGCTGGTGGTTCCCAGGGTAAAGAGCTGGACAAAGCCTTCGACTACTTTATTGAGGTCCACCACATTTTCCGGATTTCTCGGAACGGCTCTGTCATAGCCCGTGGCATAATCAAAGTCGGTAGCCATCTTCATGGAAAGAGGGATTTGCAGGCGGCTGAAATCTGCCGTAACGCTAAGCGAATGCATGACTTCTGAAGACACTACGACTTCTGCCATCAATTCGGCGCCTTGAAGCGCGGCAAGGGCTTCATTTATTTCCGAAGCTAATTCATCAGCAGGTACATACTCCAGCTCTGCATTCATTTCGGTGGCGAGCGCAGGCACTATTGCCTTCATGAAGGTCATCAAGGTCCTGCGAAGCATTTCCGCCTGAGCGGGAGTAATGGAATCCGCCAGGGTAAGGGTATGGATCTCTCCGCCCATGCTGCCCCGCAACCTGCGGGAGGTATCATTCGTTACTGTGTCGACCAGCACACCGCTTTCCACCAACCCGTCCAAGGCCATGCCAACCGCCCGGGTCATGTCTTGAACAGAATTATTGCCAAGGGTATTGAAAGCCATGAGATCGTCCGGGCTTACCAAATTTGCGAGCCGGCTTGAAAAGATTTCCATCAGCTCCTTTGATGACAGCTTGAAGGCTTTTCCGGTATATATTTTGCCGATTTCATTGATCATATCGGTGACAACCCGGGCTTCTTTCCCATCGGTACTGACCTTCAGGGCATCCAGGAGGAGATAAGCCGTTTGCGTGACATCCTCATAGTCTGTGCGATAGGCAGCAAAAAAATCTACGTACGAAAGATCGTTTAGCTCAGGGGGAAGGTCTGACAGGTCTGAAACTCGGACCGTGAGTGACCCTTTTTCAGCGTAGTTGTCCGATTTTTTGCCACCTTCTTCTTTCACCTGCAGGCTCATGGTGAAAGGCATGTCAGCTGCCGGGTTTTTCTTCAGGGTCATATCCGCTGAAGAGGTGTAGGTAAATTGATCTGCTTCAAAGGTGTTTTGGAAGGCGCTTCCCAGTTCGCCGGCAAAGGCTTGGGGAATGAAAAGTCCAGCGGCGAGGACTGGGATGATAAAGCTCGCCAGTGTTTTGCTTTGCATGAGAAAGGTAATAAAGGATTAGCTCCATTGTTGCTGTTTGTGTTTTTTTGTCAATCTATGGGAAAACCAGGCCATAGGTGATCGGACACCCGCCGGGAAGCGTTCCATTGCTGCCGAAGGTGATCTTCGTACTTTCAAATGAACTGTTGACCCAGCTCCCTTCCAATTCGATGGCTGTGCCAGAGATGCCTGCTACGGTCGCGGAGCCGGTCAGTATGAACAATCCATCCATCGACACGTCTCCCTCGAGGCTGAAATTACCAGAGCTGGTGGAGCCGGAAACGACCAGGTGGCGCGTGTTGGACTGATAGGTATAGTTCATCGTTGAGCTGAGGCCAATGAAAGGGTCATGACCGCAGGTGTCGCTCATAATAAATTTCTCCAGGAAACTGTGGGACCCTGATTGAGTTGGTGACGAATTATTCGGCACCTGAAAATTCGGCAAGGGCGTGATCGCCGTCATAAGACCATCGTATTGTTCCTCAGAAATCGTGATAATGCCGGACTGCACTTCACTGACTCTGCCATATCCACAAGCGGAAGGATTTGGATCAGAATAGCTGATGGCGAATAAATCAAAAGCGGGACCACCGTGATAATGACTTTCGGGGCATAGGTCGGGTCCTACTGGTGGGCCAAACTGCAGGTCTGGCTCAATGAAACAGCGGGGATTATTGCTGCCGTTCACAGAAAATTTTAAAACTTCTACGGCGACCGATGGCTCATTGTTGACCGGATAGTCTGCTCCAAGACAGTTGAGGTCATTGGGATCATAAGGATCAACTGGTGTGGTGGGAATTTCCACCGATTCGGGAGTTGTCGCTTCCTGGTCTATGCAATGAAATCTGTTGGTGGTCGTACTGAGGAAAAGCGCATTGGAGTTGGTCGTCTTTTGATTGCCACGCGATTTGGTATAGGTGAAGTTCAAAGCCGTTTG
>Ga0079224_100010896_pt1 | contig 12496 bp, 11 predicted proteins | sample Stecom2015_FD_80414 | JGI IMG/M metagenome (GOLD analysis project Ga0079224, IMG submission 80414) | Agricultural soil microbial communities from Utah to study Nitrogen management - Steer compost 2015 | ecosystem: Environmental > Terrestrial > Soil > Agricultural land | place: USA: Utah...
GGGCCGTGATACATGGCGTAGAGCGCGGCCATGTTGGCCAGCAGCACCTGGGCTGTGCAGATGTTGCTGTTGGCCTTCTCGCGGCGGATATGCTGCTCGCGGGTCTGCAACGCCATGCGGTAGGCCTGCTTGCCGCGGGCATCCACGGATACGCCGATGATGCGCCCTGGTACAGACCGCTTGTACTCGTCCCGGGTGGCGAAGTAGGCGGCATGTGGACCGCCGTAGCCCATGGGCACGCCGAAGCGCTGGGTGGTGCCCAGCACGACGTCCGCACCCATTTCGCCTGGTGGCTTCAGCACTGCAAGGCTCATGAGATCCGCGGCGACGATCGCAACGGCATTGCTGGCGTGCAGCGCGCCGATCGTGTCGGTCAGATCGCGTACTTCACCATTGGCAGCCGGATACTGCAGGAGGGCGCCGAATACGTCGTGGCTGGCGAGCTCGGCGATCTCGCCGATGACCAGCTCATAGCCGAAGCACCGGGCCCGGGTGCGGACCACGTCAATGGTCTGGGGAAAGCACTGGGCGTCAACGAAGAAGGTGTTGCAGTCCTTGCGGTTGACGCGCTTTGCCAGTGCCATCGCTTCGGCGGCGGCCGTGGCTTCATCCAGCAGCGAGGCGTTGGCCAGGTCCATTGCTGTCAGGTCGAGCACCATCTGCTGGTAGGCCAGCAGCGTCTCCAGGCGTCCCTGGGATATCTCTGGTTGATACGGGGTATAGGCGGTGTACCAGCCCGGGTTCTCCAGCACGTTGCGCAGGATGACGTTGGGGGTCAGGGTGTCGTAGTAGCCGAGGCCGATGAACGAGCGTCCGGGACGGTCACGGGCCACCATCTGCTTCAGGCGGTCCAGCACCTGCTGCTCGGTGGCCGGCTCCCCCAGGGCCAGGGGACGGTTGAGGGCAATCGCGGCAGGCAGTGTCTTCTCAACCAGCTCATCCAGGGACTGCACTTGGAGCTCCGCCAGCATTGCCGTGATGTCGGCTTCGTTCGGGCCGATGTGACGGCCCACGAACTCTGCGGCGTTCTGCAGGCTGGCCAGGGTTCTGGCGGATGACGGTTGGGATTGCGAAGTGGACATGCTTGCCTCAATGAATAAACGCAATCAGGGCCGGCGGCCCTGATCAGAAAAAATGTGTACTGTTTGCAGCTGGGAGCGGTGTGCTATTCGCAGATTTCCGCGTAGCCATTCGCGTCCAGGAGCCCATCCAGCTCCGACTTGTCGCTGGGGAGAATCCGGCAGAACCAGCCATCGCCATAAGGAGAGGAATTGACGGTTTCCGGGGCGTCGATGAGAGCTTCGTTGATGGCGACGATTTCGCCGGAGACGGGGGCATAGATGTCGGACGCAGCCTTCACCGACTCCACCACGCTGATCTCCTGCTTCGCGCTGACCACCGCCCCTTTGGTGGGCAGTTCGATGAACACGATGTCACCCAGCAGCTCCTGGGCGTGGTCGGAAATGCCCACGGTTACGGTGCCGTCTTCTTCGATGCGCACCCACTCGTGGGTTGCCGCATATTTCAAATCATCGGGGAAGCTGCTCACTCATCGATCCTCATTCTGTGACTACAATCTGTGATTACGGGTTGTCTGTTTGAGACTTTCTATTCGAAGACTTTCTTGCCGAAGCGCACGAAATTTGGTTTGACCAGACGCACCGGCACCAGCTTCCCACGCAGTTCGACGCGGCAATTGCTGCTGCCCACGGGGATTCTGGCCAGGGCTATTGAATGCTTCAGCGTGGGGGAGAAGGTGCCGCTGGTCAGCACGCCTTCCTGTTCCTGGCCGTCCACGTCGCAGACAACGCGCAGGCCCTCGCGCAGCACGCCGCGCTCTTCCATGACCAGACCCGTCAGGTAGGGCAGCTTGCCTTCAGCCTGTTGCCGACGATGCTCTTCCACGGCGGCACGGCCGATGAAGTCGCGGGATTCGGGCTCCCAGGCAATGGTCTGGCCCATGTTGGCCGCGAGTGGGGACGTCTCCTCGTCCATGTCGTGGCCGTACAGGTTCATGCCGGCCTCCAGGCGCAGGGTGTCGCGGGCCCCCAGGCCGATGGGACGGACGCCGCTGGCCAGCAGCTTGTCCCAGAAACTTTCGGCCTCGGTGGCGGGAAGCAGCAGTTCCAGACCCTTCTCCCCGGTATAGCCGGTGCGGGCAATGAACCAGTCCCCGGCCTCCAGCCCACGGAAATTACCCAGCGCGCCTACCTGTTGCGCCAGATCGGGAGTCAGGAGGGCGCAGACCTTGGCGATGGACTCGGGGCCGTTGACGGCCAGGATGGCCAGGTCGTCGCGCTCTTTCAGGGTGACCGAGAAACCGTCGGCTACCGACTGCATCCAGGCCAGGTCTTTTTCGCGAGTGGCGCAGTTGGCGACGATCCTGTAGCCCTGGGCCAGCCGGTAGACAATCAGGTCATCCACGACGCCGCCGCGCTCATTGAGCATCGCGCTGTACAGAGCCTGACCGTTCTCCATGAGCTTCTGGACATCGTTGGCCAGCAGGCGCTGCAGCCAGGCCTTGGCATCGGGTCCATCGACATCGACGATGTTCATGTGGGACACATCGAACACCCCGGAAGCCTGGCGGACGGCATGGTGCTCTTCGATCAGCGACTGATACTGGATGGGCATGTCCCAGCCGCCGAAGTCGACCATGCGGGCATTGGCATCGAGGTGTTTCTGATAAAGAGGTGTGCGTCTGGCCACGAGTGCCTTCCTGGGGGTGAAAAATGAAGTTCGCTATTCTACTCGTTCGGCGTGCCCTTTAACAGGCGCTCAATGGCGACAGGTAGCGACCACTGCCGGCATGTTCAGCGCAGTTCAGCGAGAAAGCGGTCTGCTCTGGGCAGGTAATTGTTGTCGAGCGAAAACACCACCGAGCTGGAACGGCCGATGATCTGGCTGCGCGGTATGAAGCTGTAGAGGCGACTGTCGGCGCTGTTGTCGCGGTTGTCACCCAGTACGAAGAACTGGTCCTCCGGCACTGTTTCCGGCCCGAAGCTGCGGGACAGGCGATTGCCGAGGGCATCCGAGACCATGGCCTGGTGGCTGTGATCGAAGAGGCTCTCACGGATGATCAGGGATTCCTCGTCGCTGCCGATCACCTCGTAGTCCGCCGCCTGGCCGTTGATGACCAGGGTGTTGTTGCGCATGTAAACGCTATCGCCCGGCAGGCCGACGATCCGCTTGACGAGGCGTTTGCCCGCCGCCTCCGAATCGATGATGACGATGTCGCCGCGCTGCGGGTCCGACAGCGATGCCAGGAAGATATGGGTAAAGGGAATGCGGATGTCGTAGGCGAGCTTGTTCACCCACACCTTGTCGCCGTCGAGCAGCGTAGGCTGCATGGATTCGCCGGAGATGGAGTTGAGGTCGGCGATCGCGCTCTTGAAGAAAACAATGCTCAGCAATAACAGCAGGAACTTCCTGTTTTCACGCCAGAAGGCAGAAAAATAGCGTGTCATTGGTGGCTTCCCTTGCGATGGCAGGTTGTTGAATTTATCGAAGACAATAGGCGATAGCCTTGCTGCGTGTCAACGTGAAAGGGGATCAGTCGCTGGCGGGTTGGGCCGAGTTCTTGTAGGCTGTAGATCTTCCATTTTGTCACCGGAATCCGGATTGCCTCCATGCCCTTGCGCCAGTTCCACCCCGCCGCGCGTACCTGGTTCACCGAGCAGTTCGGGGAGCCCACCCAGGCACAGGCAGAAGCATGGCCTGCGATCAAGGCGGGGCGTCATACCCTCATCTCCGCGCCCACCGGTAGCGGCAAGACGCTGGCTGCCTTCTATGCGGTGATCGATGACCTGCTGTGGGAGGGCCAGCTCGGCCCGCTGCCGGCGCAGACCCGGATTCTCTATGTCTCTCCGCTCAAGGCGCTCAGCAACGATATCCACCGCAACCTCGAGCTGCCGCTGAAGGGGTTGGGCGAGCAGCTGCTGCAGGACGGCTTCCGCCCGGTGGATATCACCGTGGCGGTGCGCACCGGTGATACCACGCCCACTGAGCGCCAGCGCATGTTGCGCAGCCCACCCCACATCCTGGTCACCACGCCGGAATCGTTGTACCTGCTGCTGACCAGCCAGGGCGGGCGACAGATGCTGGGCGGCGTGACCACGCTGATTGTGGACGAGATACACGCGCTGCTCGGCGACAAGCGCGGCTCGCACCTGGCCCTGTCCGTCGAGCGCCTGCAGCAGTTGGTGGGCAAACCCCTGCGTCGCATTGGGCTGTCGGCTACCCAGCGGCCGGTATCGCTGGTGGCGAACTATCTGGTGGGCAACCGCCCTGACAGCGAGTGCGTGGTGGTGGACTCGGGCCATCGGCGCAAACTGGACGTGACGCTGGAGGTGCCGGGTTCTCCGCTGTCCGCCCTGATGAGCAACGAGGTGTGGGAGGAGCTGTACGAGCGGTTGGTACAACTGATCCTGAGCCACGAGACCACGCTGGTCTTCGTCAATACCCGGCGCCTGTCCGAGCGCTTGGCACTGGCGCTGACGGAGCGCCTGGGCGAGGGCATGGTCAGTTCCCATCACGGCAGCATGAGCAAGGACCATCGCCACAACGCCGAGCAGAAGCTGAAATCCGGCCAGCTCAAGGTGCTGGTGGCCACGGCCTCCATGGAGCTGGGCATCGACGTCGGTTCGGTGGACCTGGTGGTACAGTTCGCCTCGCCGCGCAGCATCGCCCGCTTCCTGCAGCGGGTTGGCCGCAGCGGTCACTCCGTGCGCGGCACCCCGAAAGGTATCCTGTTCCCGCTGACCCGTGACGACCTGGTGGAGTGCACCGCCCTGCTCAACAGCCTGCACGAAGGCGCGCTGGATCGTATCCTGATGCCGGAGAAACCCATGGACATCCTCGCCCAGCAGATCGTGGCGGAGGTGGCTGCGCAAGCCGAGGGAGAGGAAGACGAAGGCCGTTCGCTCGACTCTTTGTACGAGCTGTTTCTACAGGCCTGGCCCTACCGCGACCTGCAGCGGGAGGAGTTCAACGCCCTGGTCAGGATGCTGGCCGACGGCTACTCCACGCGGCTTGGACGCAAGGGCGCGCTGCTGCATCTGGACGTGATCAACAACCGCGTCAGCGCCCGCCGCAGCGCGCGTATCACGGCGCTGACCAACGGCGGCGCCATCCCTGACATGTTCGAATATCAGGTGGTACTGGATCCCGAGGATCAGGTGGTGGGCTCCCTCAACGAGGACTTCGCCCTGGAGAGCCTGCCCGGTGACATTTTCACCCTCGGCAGCCAGAGCTGGCAGCTGCTGCGGGTCGACGGCCTCAAGGTGCGGGTGCGGGATGCCCGTGGCGCCAAGCCCACCATTCCCTTCTGGCTGGGCGAGGGTGCGGGCAGAACCCGTGAGCTGTCCGAGGCGGTCTCGGACCTGCGCGAGACGATTGATGACTTCCTGACCGGTGAGCGGGCCGACAAGGGCGCGGGGGGCGCGCGCCAATGGCTGATGGACAGGCTGCGGCTGCCGCCGGGAGCCGCCGACCAACTCGTCGATTACCTGCAGGCCGGCCGCAACGCACTGGGCGTCATGCCGACGCGCAGCACGCTGGTGATGGAGCGTTTCTTCGATGAAGTCGGTGACATGCACGTGGTCATTCACGCGCCCTTCGGCAGTCGCCTGAACCGGGCCTGGGGCCTGGCGCTGCGCAAACGTTTCTGCCGCACCTTCAACTTCGAGCTGCAGGCGGCTGCCAGCGACGACAGCATCGTCATCTCGCTCGGCTCAGTGCACAGTTTCCCGCTGCAGGAGGTGTTCGCCTATCTGCAGAGCGCCAGCGTGGAAGACGTGCTGGTGCAGGCTCTGCTGGACGCACCGATGTTCGAGGTGCGCTGGCGTTGGAACGCCACCCGCGCTCTGGCAGTGTCGCGCAATCGCAGCGGCAAGCGGGTGCCCCCGCAGTTCCAGCGCATGGATGCCGAGGATCTGGTGGCACAGCTGTTTCCCGACCAGATCGCCTGCTTCGAGAACATCCAGGGCGCCCGCGAGATCCCCCAGCACCCGCTGGTGCAGCAGACCATTAACGACTGCCTCACCGAGGCCATGGACATCGACGGCCTGAAGGAACTCGTCGCCGCCATCGAGGGCCGGGAGCTGACCCTGGTTGCGAAGGATCTGCGCGAACCCTCGCCCTTCGCCCAGGAGATCATCAACGCCCGCCCCTATGCCTTCCTGGATGACGCGCCCTTCGAGGAGCGTCGCACCAATGCCATCCGCAACCGCAGCTGGCTGGATCCGGCCGAGACCCAGTCCTACAGTGCGCTGGACCAGGCCGCCATCGATCAGGTGCGCGAGGAGGCCTGGCCGCTGGTGCGCAGCGTGGAAGAGATGCACGATGCGCTTTACTCGCTGGGCTTCATTACGCCGGCTGAAGTGCAGGCCCATGGCTACGAAGCCTGGCTGCAGCAACTGGCCGGGCGCGGCCGCGCCTGCGAGCTGGCGAGCGATCAGGGACGATGGTGGGTGGCGGCGGAGCGGCTGCCCTGCCTGCAGGCGCTGCATCCCCAGGCCACGGCCACGCCGGAGCTGACCCTGCCACCGTCCCTGCGTGACGAGGTGTGGGATGAGGACGCGGCGCTGCGCGAGCTGCTGCGCAGGCGCCTGGAGGGTCTGGGCCCGGTCACCTCTGACCGCATGGCGCGAGAGATCGGGCTGCCAGCCAGCCACGTGGAGGTGGCCCTGATCGGGCTGGAAACGGAAGGTTTCGTGTTCCGCGGCCAGTATTCGCCCGGCTTGCCGGACTCGGAGCCGGAGCTGGAGTGGTGCGAGCGCCGCCTGCTGCAGCGCATCCATCGCTACACCATAGAAGCGCACCGGCAGAGCATCAAGCCAGTGGCGCTGCAGAGCTACATGCGCTTCCTGTTCGACCTGCATGAGATCAAGCCGCAGCGGTTACCGGTGAGTGCCGTGTCACCACTGACCAACGAGGGCCAGGCGATCCTGCAGCGTTCACTGGAGCGGCTGGATGGCCTGGTGGCACCGGCGGCTTCCTGGGAAGCGGATATCCTGTCAACCCGGGTGAGTGGTTACGATCCATCCTGGCTGGATGTCATGTGCATCAGCGGCCGGGTGGTATGGGGGCGCTATGTGCTGCCTGCAGTGAAGAGTGTCGATGGCAGTCCTGGCGAAGAGCGGTCGCGCAATGGCCCCGGCCCCATCAAGAGCACGCCGATCACCATGGCCATGCGCAGCAATCTGGATCTGTGGGAGGCGCTTGCAGGCAGTCGCGCCCAGCTCAGGCCAGAGGTAGGAGCAGTCGCCGAACGCATTGAACAGGATCTGCGTCAGCACGGTGCCAGCTTCGTGGATCAGATCAGCCGTCGCACTGGGGTGCTGCGCAGCCAGCTGGAACAGGGTCTGGCCGACCTGGTAGCTGCCGGACGCCTGACCAGTGACAGCTTTACCGGGCTGCGTGCCCTGCTCACACCGGATTCGCGCAAACCCGGCGGTCATTCGCGGCATCGCAAGGCTGCTTTCGGCATTGAGGATGCGGGGCGCTGGTCGCTCCTGCATCAAGACACGATGGCGGCGTTGGGGCAGCCGGCGTTGGCCTCCCTGCCGGCAGGCACAGGTTCGTCGTCCGCTGGCGGGGACTCGGCTCTGGATGCGGATCAGCTGGATCGCCTCATCATGGTCTACCTGGGCCGCTGGGGCGTACTGTTTCGACGGGTCCTGGAGCGCGAGAGCATGGCACCCCCGTGGCGCGTGCTGCTGGCCCGCCTGCGGGCCATGGAGCTGCAGGGCACCCTGCGTGGTGGGCGTTTCATCTCCGGTATCGGTGGCGAGCAGTTCGCGCTGCCAGCCACGGTCGCCCGCCTGCGGCAGTTCAGTCGCAGCCAGGACGCTGCGGAGCGCAGCACCGAGTACGTCAGCGTGACCGCAGCCGATCCGCTCAATCTGCTGGCCATCATCGAACCCGATCTGCGTCTGCCCCGGCTGGGCCGCAACCGGGTGTTGTATCGCGATGGTACGGCGGTGGCGGTCATGGAGGCAGGCAAGGTACGCCTCCTGCGCGACATCCCGGCGGAGCAGCAGTGGCAGCTGCAGCAATTGCTCATGTATCGCGACGTTCCCTCGCGCCTGCGGGCGTACACCGGCAAGTGATCCACGCGTATCAGGACCAGCAGTATGGCAGATAGTTCAACCTGTTTATTCGAGGTAGTCCAACCTAGCGTCACCATTACGGGTCAGACCGCACGCTTCCCGGTGCGGCGGATTTTCTGCGTAGGGCGCAATTATGCTGCCCACACGCGTGAGATGGGAGGAGACCCGCAGCGCGACCCCCCGTTCTTCTTCAGCAAGCCGGCCGATGCCATCAGTGAGTCGGCGGTGCTGGCGTATCCGGCGCGTACCACCGACCTGCACCATGAAGTGGAAATGGTGGTGGCGCTGGGGATGTCTCTGCGGGATAAAGGGGAAGACCTGACCCCTGAAGAGGCGGATTCGGCCATCTTCGGTTATGCCGTGGGCCTTGATCTGACCCGCAGGGACCTGCAGGCCCAGGCGAAGGAGCTGGGTCGGCCCTGGGATACAGCCAAGGGCTTCGATCAGTCGGCCGTCATCAGCGCCATCACGCCGCGGGCGCAGGCGGGCGACCTTTCAGCTGCGCCGATCAGCCTGCGAGTGAACGGCATGCTGCGTCAGCAGGGCAATACCCGCGACCTTATCTGGTCGGTCAACGAATTGATTATGGAACTCTCCACCTATTTCCGGCTGCGCCCGGGCGATCTGGTGTACACGGGCACTCCGGCGGGTGTGGCTGCGCTGCAGCCGGGCGACGTGCTGGAGGCGAGTCTGGGAAATCTCGCTATACTGGGTCTGACGGTAGCGTCGCGCTGAGCCCGTCAGGAAAAATCAAAGAAGCTGCTGATGGAGATATAGAGCACGGCGCAGATCAGGCCCACAAAGAAGATGAAACGCAGCGGCTGGCGCCGGAAACTGGTGAACAGGGACTCTGCACGGCCCTCGCGCAGGTCTTCGGCGTAGGCCTCGCGCATGCGCCTGGCGCGCTCCACCTGATATTCATCCAGCAGGGCGCGGGCCTCCTCGTAGCGGCTGTCGTCGTGCAGCCACAGGGCGGGCATGGAGATGCCCCAGTTGCCGTCACTGGTTTCGTAGACGTTGATGTTGTGGGCTTCGAGCAGCTCCCTGACTTCCGCGACTTCGTCGTCAGGGACCTGGCGTAATCTGAACAGCAGTTTTGACATCAGTGGACTTCCGATAAACCGAGCAGAGGATCCTATCATGCCAGTCCGGTCTGGAATCGCAACGTTTCGCGCCATGGCGGCCGCCACTCTTCTCCTGCATGGCGTCACCGTCATGGCAGACAGCGCTGTATGGCGGGTGAGCGATGGCAGCGAGCACATCTATCTGGGTGGCACTGTGCATTTGCTGCGACCCTCCGACTATCCGCTGCCGGCGGCCTTCGACACGGCCTACAGTGAGGCTGATGCGGTCTACTTTGAAACAGATATCTCTGCCCTGTCCGACATCGGCACCCAGATGCGGATGATGCAGCAGCTCACCTACAGCGACGAGCGCACCCTGCGCTCGGTGCTCAATGACGAAGCTTATGCGGCGCTGTCCACATACGTCGCGCAATTCGGCCTGCCGATGGCCGCTCTGGAGAAATTCCGGCCGGGGCTGCTGGTGTCGACGCTGCAGGTTCTGGAATTCCAGCAGATGGGCTTTACCCCCGAAGGAGTGGATGCTCACTTCAACGCACGCGCGCTGAACGACGGCAAGCCGGTGGGTGAGCTGGAGTCGGTGGAAAGCCAGATAGGGTATCTGGCAGGGATGGGGGAAGGCAGTGAAAGCGAGTTTGTCCTGCTATCGCTGGAGGATATGGAGGAGATCAGGGAATCCATCGAGGAGATGGTGGGCGCCTGGCGCAGCGGCGACAACGAACGCCTGGCGGACCTGTTCGTCGACGAGCTGCGCGAGCAGGTGCCGGAGGTCTACGACTCCCTGCTGGTGGAGCGCAATAACGCCTGGATGCCGTTGATTGAAGGACTGTTCGAGCAGGACGGGACGGAGTTTGTCCTGGTGGGCGCGGCGCATCTGGTGGGGGAGGACGGGCTGCTGACCCAGCTGGAAGCCAAAGGGTATCAGGTCTCCCAGCTTGAGTAAGCGCTTACACTAATCCGCACGCTGTGTGAGCATCTGCAGAAATGCCCGCCCGGCATTGCTCATTAGCCGTCGTCGATGATAGATGCAGTCCAGGTGCCTGCTCAGACCAATTCTGTCGCCCTGATCATCTACCACCTCCAGCACCTTCAGGGTGCCGTCCCTGAGCATCGATTCCGGCAGGACACTCCAGGCATAGCCCGCGGATACCAGTGCCTTGATGGTCTCCAGATAATTCGTGGCCAGCTTGGTGCGCAGCGGCAGGTCGTGTCGCTGGAAGATCTGCTCCACGAGTTTGGTCGTAAAGAAGCGCGATTCCGGGAGCAACGCCTGATAGGGGCTGATCTCGGCCAGGGTCAGCGGATGGACTTCAGCCAGGGGGTGCTCCGGCGCCACGACGAACATCATATGATCGGTCCAGATGGACTCGGCATGCACATCGTCGTCCGGATGCTCCACCTCGGTAATGATTCCCAGATCACTCTCGCCCTTGAGGATGGCCGCGTAGGCCTCGGCTGAATCCATGAACTGCAGATCCACCTCGACCAGCGGGTAACGCCCGCTGAAATCCCGCAGAATGCCTGGAAGCCGGTGCAGGCCGACGTGATGACTGGTGATCAGCTTGAGCTGACCCTTGACCTCACCGGAGAGGTCGGCGATGGCCTGGCGTGCGGAATCCATCGTCACCAGAATGGCGCGCGCATGGGGAAGCAGGGCCCGGCCCGCCTCGGTAAGAGAGACCTGGCGGCCGATGCGGTCGAACAGCTGGGTGGAAAGCTGCTCTTCGAGCAGATGGATGCGCTTGCTGATGGCGGGCTGCGTGACATGCAGGAGGTCGGCAGCCAGCGAAAACGAATTGTTATCCGCAACCGTCACAAACGCTTTGAGATTCTGGGTATCCATGCACGGTCATGCTCCAGCAAGGGGCGATTCGGATTCCGTGACTTCGGCCGTCGATAAGTCGATAAATAGACGGGATCAGGCGCTGCTCTTGTGACTGAGGACGATTTGACGCGGGCCGCTGGTGCCTGTCTGGCCGCTGATGCCGGAAGGGATCTGCTTGACCTTGCCGCCGGACTTGAGGAAGGCGTCGATGTGCTCTGCCAGATTGATACGGTTGTCGATGACCGGGTCTTTCTTCGGTTTGGTTGCCATAACGGTGCCTGTTTTCATTTCGTGTAAAAAGTCGGCCATTATACACAAAATTGGCGATCAGCGGAAATCGCGCCCACTGCGAAGCAGGATTCGCGACGGCTTTGCCACAGGAAGTCGGGCTCGCCGCGCTCCGGGATTGCAGGTTCAGGTAGCGTTGCGGCGACGTTTGCGCGCGTAGAAGTCCGAGTACAGATCCTGGGGCAACTCGCCGACCAGGTCGTCGAGGGAGACGTTATAGATCACCTTGATCTTGGCCAGTAGTTCAATTTCCAGATGGCATCCGTAGTCGCGTGTGGTCTCGATATCTTCCAGCTGCTTGCGGGACACACCCAGCAGGCGTGAGCCCTCGGACATGGAATAGCCTGCCATCAGGCGCAGGCGCCGGACCTGACCCTTGATGTGGATGGTAAGGGGTGAGAATTTTTGTTGTTCAGACATTTTTAGTAATCGCCAACTATCCACGCACGTGGCGTGGTGGGAGCTCATAGGATTGAAGACGGGCCCATAATATCACTGTGCCATCATCGGTGGTCAAGCGACTATCCATGAAGTTTGCTAGAATTGCGCAAATTTTCTGGAGCATCTGAAACATGATAGACGAGGTAAAAGATAAAGCCACTGACGCACCGGTTATCGCTGATGACTGCGTGGTGTCCTTCCATTACCGGCTTTGCGAGATCAAGGACGGCGAAAAGGGTGAGTGGCTGGAGGAGTCGTTTGGGCGCGAGCCTCTGTACTACCTGCACGGTCACGGCAACGTCATTTCCGGACTGGAAGAGGTGATGGCCGGCAAGCGCGTCGGCGATGAAATCTCCATTACGCTGGAACCACATCAAGCCTACGGCCCGCGTCACGCCAATGCCATCCAGCGGGTCCCGATCAAGCACCTGCATCTGCGGCCGGGCCAGAAACAGCTCGCGCCGGGCCAGATTGTGGCCATCCAGACCAACCGCGGTGTACGCAACGCCCTGGTGCTCAAGGCCGGGCGTTTCAATGTGGACGTCGACACCAATCATCCCTTTGCCGGCCGCACGCTTTACTATGAGATCGAAATCATCAGTGTTCGCCCGGCAACTCCCGAGGAAGTGGCCCATCGCCACGTCCACGGCGCCGGCGGTCACCACCACTGATGTCGCTGCCGGGCCGCTGTCGTTATGCCTCAGCGGCCTGGTCAACCTTCCCGGCCTTCCGGCCCTGTGCTATCGTCA
>Ga0079224_100010897_pt1 | contig 12496 bp, 5 predicted proteins | sample Stecom2015_FD_80414 | JGI IMG/M metagenome (GOLD analysis project Ga0079224, IMG submission 80414) | Agricultural soil microbial communities from Utah to study Nitrogen management - Steer compost 2015 | ecosystem: Environmental > Terrestrial > Soil > Agricultural land | place: USA: Utah...
ATTAGCGCCGAAAACAATATTGACGCACCCGGCTGCCGATTTATTGTGCGCCTTCCGCTAGGTAAAGACCACTTGAACGAAGACGACATAATAATACCGGATACCGCTGTATCCCAAGAGCCCGAACCTGTTATGATTCGTAGCGCTTCCGCGGTCGCACTGCCGGAATCGAAAATGAAATCGAGAAACAAGCATCGTGTGCTGGTCGTGGACGACGACAAAAGCCTGCGGGAGTATCTATGTATGGAAATGGGCGCCGACTACCACATGGACAAATGTGCGGACGGAAAAGAGGCATTGTCTTATATCCTGAAATACAATCCCGACCTGGTGATCGCCGACATCGTAATGCCGGAAATGGACGGAATCACATTGTGCCGGAAAGTAAAGCATAACGTCAATATCAATCACATTCCAGTGGTGCTCCTTACCGCGAGAAAGGACGAACAATTTAATATACAGGGATTGGGAATAGGAGCCGATGCCTACATCGTCAAACCATTCAATATAGAAATTGTTCGCAAGACCGTTCAGAATATTATTCGTAACCGCGAATTACTTCGGAACCGTTTTTCCGGAAAGCAAAAACACAACGAAAAAATCACCGACATCCATATCCAATCGCCGGATGAAAAGCTGATGTCGAAAGTCATGTCCACCATCAACAGCAACTTAACCAATCCTGCACTAAGCGTAGAAATGTTGGCGCGTGAGATCGGGATTTCCCGCGTTCACTTGCATCGGAAGCTAAAGGAATTAACTAACCAGTCCACAAGAGATCTTATCAGGAACATCCGCCTAAACCAGGCCGCGAACCTTCTTGCAGACGGGCACTTCAATATTTCAGAAGTTGCCTTCGCCGTTGGGTTTACCAATGCCGCTCATTTTTCTAATGCATTCAAAGAACTATACGGAATGCCTCCCACTGAATACATGGACAGTAAGAGTGGGCGCTAAATTGAAATCCAACATTTATAAGGGAGGAGTAACGACATATTGTGTCCTCCTTTTGTTCGAGGCAGCAAGGCGTAAGGTTTAAACTTTGACTTTACCTGGAGAAGTAGACCGTTTTTCGGGTTCCTTATTGGTGCCGTTTTGCGGTAAAAAATGAGCAGTGAGCTCCAGGTTTGCATAGCGAATAAAAAAACAGGTAGCCAAAGTGTTGTACACCCATCAGCTACCTGCATTTTACATTACTCAATGGCTGCAGGCTCACACATTGCCTGCCTAGTTTCCACCAAGTGCGTCGGCGAATGAACCGTATGCCCGCTTGCGGTTATATTGTTCCGTCCACAAACCAATCGGCTCGCCTCCTCTCCATGAGGAATCGGCGGGACTATCTTTAGGGCTCCACACCGTAATGCCATAACGTTGTGCGGGCGGGATAATTTCAAAATATTTTTCCACCACAAACTGATACATTTCAGCCTGCGCTTTGTAGTGCTCGTCAGTAGCAGCGGGCGTTTGTACTCCGACACCAATATCCAATTCAGAAATCTTGATCAGTTTGCCGGTCTCAGCGAGGAGTTCAAACATCTGCACAATCTTTTCCTTATCGGAATTCGTGCTGATGTGCATTTGCGTTCCGATTCCGTCTACGCGACCACCTTTGCTCTCGATGTATTCGGCGTAAGCAATCAGACCTTTACACTTGTCAAGGTTATATTCAAGGTTATAGTCATTGATGAACAATTTATCGTCGCTGTTGCCATACTGTTCGGCGAGTTTGAAGGCTTCAACTGCGTAGTCATAGCCCAGATAATCCTGCCAGTAAAATTCATCTGCCGCAAGTTCTCTTCCGACGCCGCTTTTCAATTCGTAAGGGTTACCGTCATCCATAGGCTCATTCACAACATCCCATGCTTTCACATGTTCCCTTGATACCTCCATCATCCCCGCTATCCATCTATCTAGCTCACCGTAGATGATCTCTCTTTTTTCCTCGGGTGTTTTTTCAATGGTTTGTTGACCGCCGCCGTCTTCGTTATACTTCGTAACTGTTATGTTATCAAAGTAGTAACTAGTTGCTGTATTTCCGAGGTTGAATGCTATGGCGGTTACGCCTTCTGTATCGGCAGTGATCGTTATTTCCCTGGTATACTGCGTCCACGTCGGGGTGGCCGTAATTGTTCCGAAGAAGTCCCAGTGCTTATACGTGTAAGGCACGACATGCGCCTGGGTGGAATACGAAGCTTCAACGTCAGCTCTAACGTCCATTGTGAGGGTGTACTTTTCGCCCAACTGGGTAGCCTGGGGAAATGTGAAGAAGAACTGGCTATTCCAGTCATTTTCGCGGACCTCGGCATTGGTAACTTTCAATGCACGACCTCCGTCAGCTCCAGGGGAAACGAATTCCCTGACCGCCTCATTGTTCGATGTGTAGTTCGATTCATCATCCGTTTCAAAGTCGTTGCCTGACATGACGTCCCAAGTCGGTCCGCTGCCGCCGCCGCTTTCATTTAATTTCGTGATGCTGATATTATCAAAGTAGTAGTTCGTAGCCGTGTTACCGAGGTTAAATGCAATAGTAGTCACCCCTTCTGTATTCGCATCGATCGTTATTTCTCTTATATACTGGCTCCAGGTTGTTGTGGCAGTAATCGCTCCGAAGAAATCCCAGTGCTTATACGTGTAGGGTACGACGTGTGCCTGGGTTGAATATGATGCCTCCTGATCGGCGCGAACATCCATGGTTAGCATATACTTCTCGCCAAGTTGGGTAGGTTCGGTGAACGAAACGAAGAACTGGCTGTTCCAGTCGTTCTCACGAACTTCAGCATTGGTGACTTTCAGCGCCCTTCCTGTCCCATCTGCGCCAGGCGAAGAATAACTCCGTTCCGCTTCCGGATTCGACGTAAAGTTTGTCTCATCGTCCGTCTCGAAATCGATAGTAGTGCCAGCGTCCCAGGATGGCCCGCCAGTACCAGGAATTATTGTAGGAGCAATGGTGCTATTCAGATAGGTGGCATTCTGATTGGCATGCCAGCAAAGTGTGTGTCCGTAAATCGCAATGTCTGCGGCCTTTGCTTTTTCAATAAAGCTCTCAACATTGGCAAGGTTCAGACTTCCGTCGTCCTGAACAACTCCGCCATGTTTCATTTCCCAACCGGCAACAACTTCATCAAAGTTGGAAACGATCATGCTGTACTCAGCACTTTTTGTTGTAAAGTCGCCGACCGACACGCCTGCACCCAGCTTGAAAGTCGGGTTTGCATTGCGGTCGATATATGATTTCAGTACATCGTAACTTTTTAAGTATTCATGTTCGGCGATGGTGGCGGGCTTGTTTACTACAAAAAGCAATTTACTTTCATCGGCACATGACGCCAGTGCCGATATTACAAAGGCACTTATGCAAAGCTTTCTTAATCGTATCATAATTTGTTCCGATTATTTCAGTTTAATTGTTCAGTACGGGTTCGAACTGCTCTACCTTCACTCCACGATCACGAACCACTAATGTATCGGTGGTGATGTACGAGGCTGTTTCAAATGTAGGGGGCACCGCCGGCTCTGTATTCGGGTATTGTGTCTCAATTTCATAGCTGACATTATACGTCACATACAGCGCATCGCGATCTTTATTGCCCCAACTTTTTTTCTCGCCCTTCTTAACAAAAGCTCCATTTCCAGTTGCTACAATATTGTACACCCTGATGGAGTCGTTTACCTGATATTCAGGAGCAATTGGTGTGACCGTGCATTTTTCACTTTCGTCAAAATTCAATATCTCAGACATATTCAGGTTCTGACCAGCCTTGGTTTTGTAGTCCATAGGATATCTCAGCTGATTGCGTGAGGCTGTAACCAATTTGCGAACCTCATCATCCTCAACGTGGGGTTGGTGGCGTACAACTGTTGAGGGCACACCGTCAATCGTAATTTCATCCTTACCGCGTCGCAGGTAATTTGCATGCCAAGGATTGATGAATTTTACACAGTACAACACATAATCCTTTGGTAAGACGTCCCAGTCGGCGGCGTTAAGCCTGTTGGGTTCGTCAACTTTCGGCACGCCTGCCAGAATGCGATCTGCATGCGTGGCAGTGACCATGCGTAACGGGATAACGTATGTATTGTTCAGGGCGTCAGGATCAGCGAAGAAAGCATCGGTTAACTGAACACCAACACTTCCCTGCAAGGCGCGATCGAGTGAGATCGTGTTACCTGACAACGAATAGTAGGCATCCGGCATTGGTTGCACCGGTGATGTGAGTCCCCCGTCGAAGAAAAGGTTATCGACAAGTGAATTATCAACAGCGATTTCGATATCAATCTTTTCCTTGTTTGAGTACACACCACCCATCGTCGCAAAGATTTCACATCTGCCCTCGTTATCCAGACTTGTATCATAGATATCTTCTCCGAGCACGATTGTCCTTACCGGAAACTGGTACGCGAAGTAAACCGTCGTCTCACCAAAGTCGGGAAATTCTATTTCCTGGTTTTCGCAACTCATGAGAACAGCGGATAGCATTCCCGCGCATAAGGTTGACAGTAGAATATTTTTCATATTTTCCCTTTTTTGTCTTTTCATCGTCTTCATAATCACCACCCTGCATTTTGTTGTAACTGGCTCCATTTGTTCATTTCACTGTACGGGATTGGTCCATGGTACATATGTCCCTGATAACTTCTCGACTCCACGTCAAGCGGTGTATAGATGAGATCATTTCCCGACTTCGCGATTTGGAGACCGCGGGCAGACTCGTTTAACTTACTTATGTCTACTTTCCATCGGCGCAGGTCACGGAACCGATGGTTCTCAAAACAAAGTTCAAGTCGGCGTTCGTTACGGATCAGCTCGCGCATCTGGTCTTTGTCGTTCTTGATTGATTCGAGGTATGCGTCGCCGTCGGTGATTCCGGCTCTCTGACGAATCGCACGGATGACATCGTAAGCAGAGTAACTATGCGTTCCGGTACCCGTTGGTCCCCACGCTTCATTTGCCGCTTCAGCGTACGCCAGAAAGATTTCAGTATAGCGAATTCGAGCGTTGTAGTGCTTTTGTGTCGTGTTAAAGTTAGGATTCGGATTTACATCCGCGCGAAGCAGCTTCCGCATATAGTAACCAGTTCGGGTTGAAAAGCCTCGTTCTCTGTTTATGGCATCGTTGTTTGTTCCATAGGTACCAGTAATAATAATGTCGTTGTTTGGTCCCTGCTGACTTTCGTTCACAACGATATATCGTGCAAGACGGGGGTCACGGTTACTGTAAGGATTTTCCGGATCGTATTCACTCAGCGGATTGTTAATAGGATATCCATTGGCCATGGGAAATGCATCGACCAGGTTCTGGGTGGGATTCACACGGCCATTGCCGAACAATGACGGAGGAAAGTTGTCTCTTTCCAGATCGAGACTTTGTCCGATATCGCTTCGCCAAATGATCTCCGAAGGTGTTGCTCCCGCTGCCAATTGTTCGATACCTGAATTGGCGGTGTACCAGGTTCCGCCATTTGCAGAAAGTCCCGCGGGACCGCCAATGCGATCCAATACGATCGCGGCATAGTTGGCCGCGTCTTCCCAGGTAATATTCGTGCCTTCGCTGTATGCGGGACTCGCTGCCAACAACGCAGCCTGCGCGCGAATCGCTTCAACGATCCTCCCCGACATGCGTCCGAGCATATGCTCACCGTTGACGCGTTCGTAATCTGTTATCGTAATTCCTTCGAAGCCTTGATACCGTGCAGGAAGCTCCGCCGGAGAAAACTTCTTATAATCCAAAGGAAGGAGTTCCAATGCCTGATTCGCATCAGCAAGTATCTGGTCGACACATTGCTGAAATGTACTTCGCGGCTGATTGAAATCCGATGTAGGCGTCTCAGCTTCAGTAATAATTGGAACGCCCAGTAATTGACCATCAGCAGTCCAGCCGCCATGGGCGAGAAGCAGGTGGTACATTTGAAGTGCCCGTAATCCATAGGCCTCTCCTTTCAGGCGATCGTTGAACATCATCCGAATAGGTTCTTCAATACTCCATTCAACTTTATCCGCATTATCAAGGAAGATGTTGAGGTATTGAATGGCATTACGACGGCCCTGCCATTGCGATGTAGGATCGAAAACGGAAGACCAGGACCCGGACGCCATCCGGAGATAAGCGTTGTCAATGTCGTTACTCACAGCATCGTCTGTGGCCAGATCGGTAGTCGGTGCACCTGAGTAAGGCAGAAGAATGTACGCGTTTGCCAGAATCCCCTGGGCATATCCTGGCTCCTGGTACATTGCATCCAGACCGCGAATATTCTCAATCGCCGGCGACATAACATCTTCACAAGCCGTGAGCAGGACGATCAGTGCAGAAAGTTTAAGTATCTTTTTCATTGCGTGATTCCTTTGTTAGTAGTGAATATTAGAATGATGCCCGAACACCGAGGTTATAAAAACGCGTTTGAGGTGCACTGGTAATGTTCATTTCGAGTATCTCCCGCTCTTTGGAAATCGTCAGGAGGTCTGCGCCACTTACGTAAATCGAGACGCCATTGAAAAACGAACTTTCCATCAAACTCGCAGGCAGCTCATACGTCAACTGAACGCGGGCTATATTGAAACGATTGGTCTTGTACAACCAGAAGTCTGAGTTCCGGAAGTTGTTGATCCCATTTGTTGTGGTGAGGCGGGGATACGTAGCCGTCTCTTTTGTTGCCTCCGTCCATCTGTCGCGTACCACTTCCGAATATTTTCTGTTGCCATATATCCAGAAGTAGGAATTGTTCTTGAAGGCGTAGCCCCCGAAACTCGCTGTTCCCAGAGCAAACAATGTGAAACCCTTCCACCTTGCCGTAAGATGAATTCCGCCGACAAACGGTGCGCCATTCCAGCCCGCTCTTCCCAGATACACCTCGTCCCGTTCGTTAATGATACCGTCACCGTTCTGATCCAGATACTTAATGTCTCCAGGACGGATGGTACCGCCAAACTTTTGTTCAGGGCTGTTGTCAATTTCATCCTGCGATTGGAATAGGCCTGCACTCTTCAGGCCCCACAAACCATCAAGGGGTTTACCTGTCCGGTTTTGGTATTCGTCTTCGAAGTTTTCATCCAGTCGGGTTGCCTTCGAAGTATGATACATGCCTGAGAACCCGACTGAAAGACCGACGTCACCAAGGTTTTTGTTTATTGCGACGTTGAAGTCAACACCCTTGCGCTGATGATTGTTGTAATTTGCATAAGGGATGAAGGACGCATCAGGATAGCCCGTCGAGAAGTAATTTGGATAAATTGTAGTGGGCTGGATTATCAATCCCTCCAATGTGTTCACGAAGAAAGAGACATCGGCAGTGATCGTTCTGTCCCACATCGATGTCCGCAGATTTAAAGAGAACTCTTTTCTGTTTACGAAATCGAGGTCTTTATTAGCTCCCCGGATGGAATTTGTCGAACGTTCCGAAGCGCCGTCGCGCCATCCCCACCATGCACCGTTTGCCTGCGTATAGTTTGCTTCCGTGAGATAAAACTCCTGGTCACCATCCCTTATATCCAAGTCTGATTTAAGGACACTACCCGACGCGCTGAGAATCAGGTCATCGAATATGGAAGAGTTGGCAAGAAAGCCCTCCCGGCTCAACCTCCATCCCAAGGTACCGGAATAAGACAATCCATTGCGACGGCCTTCGGCAAGTTTCGCTGAATGCACCAGAGCTGTTCCAAGATCTGCGAAGTACTTATGTTGATAATCGTAATTCACCTGCAGACCAAGATTCGCGTTTCCTGTGCGATGATAAAGTCCGGACCACGTTTGCTGGAATCCATTCGCGACAAGTCGTGCGGAGATGTTATGATCGCTGCCCACCGTGGTGACATAATTGAAATACGAATTCATGGCGATGGTCTGTCGGCTACTGCTACCGGTGATGTTCTGTACACCAGATTTTTCGTCGTTATTGTATTTATTTTCCGCAGGGATAACCACCACATCTTGGCCGTTGTAATTGTACCATTCCGGAGCATAGACGGCATACGAGTTATTGTAGGACGTGTTGTAGGTGGTCGCGTAATCGACCGCATACTGTGTATGAAACGAAAGCCCTTTCAGGATTCTCGACATGTCAAAATTCAGCCCCGCGTCAAACTGGAACTGGCGGCTCGTCCATTTGCTGAAGCCTGCTGCATAGTAATCTGCGAAAATATTCGTCAGGTCAGTTTGCGAACCACCCAGCAGATATTTTCCATCGATGATGTTACTTCCGCCTTCAATAGTCTGCAGAGTAATATCATCGTTAGGGTCGATGTAACTCAGGGGAATGAGCGGAGCTACCCGATTTGGACGCATAGTTGCCGAATATGTCCAGTAATTGTCTACATTATCCGGGTTGTCCGGATCACTGTCAGCAGCATTGGCTGTTCGCGCATTGTAAAAGGTTGCATTGGCATTTACAAAAGCGGTGATTGTTTCGGTTATAGCAAGATCAACGTTGCCGCGTACATTGAGGCGATCAATATAATTGTCTTTGGCCTCCCCGAATTTGAACACATCATTTTGACGTTGGTAACCAATATTTGTGTAAAACCGTGACTTCTTGTTCCCGCCGGAAAATTCCGTAGTGACGTCGCTTCTGTTGTACGCTTTGCGTAAAAAGTCTGAGGAATAGAAATCAACATCAGGATACCTGTACGGATTCAATCCGGAAGCTGTATTGTAAATCTCTTCTTCAGTGTAACGCGGAGCCTCACCGTCATTGGTAATCGCTTCGTTGTACAGTGTCATGTATTCGGCCGAACCCAGGTACTTCGGGTAACTCTTCGACACGTGAAAGCCTGTATTAGCCCGCACATTGATTCTCAGTGTTTCTGAAGTGCCCCTTTTGGTGGTTATATAAACAACACCTTTAGCCGCCCTGCTGCCATAAAGCATTACGGCAGCCGCGCTTTTTAGAAAAGTGATCTGCTCGATTTCAGTTGGCATCACGTTGCTGGCATCCCGGGGAATGCCATCAACCAGTACGAGGATTTCGTTCATCCCCCAAAGAGAGCCACCGGTCCAACCTCCTACCAACGCCTGCATGTTGTCAAGGCTATACGTTGTATAGTTTTTCTCGATCAGCTCGGTCATATCAACCACTGTCGCGCCGCCGAGGAACTGGCTCTCAGGAATTTTCCGGAAAGCTCCTTGCACTTTCGGCGACTCTTCGGCCACAGCTGCGATTGAGTCTGTTTGGGTCTCCTGGATATCCTGCGCATTCACCACGGAGACTCCTAAGAGTGCAGCACATAAAATGAAACTTAGCTGTAAATAATATTTCATATGATTTTATTTTTTGCTGCCGGCAATGGCTGCGCCTGCGTTTAATTGCCTCCGCAAAGGCGTAAAATGATTCTTCATTGCCGGAAGATTTTCGTTTAAATCATTTCTAGATTGATCGACATTACCACCCCGGGTTCTGTTCAAATTCCGGATACATTGAAACATCGGAAATCTTAAGCGGGAACCAGTAATGTCTTGTTCCAAACTGCCGGGTGAGAATTTCCACTTCGCGGAAGTTGGCTACGCGTGCCGTACTAGGATCGTTTTCCTTGAAGAAGTCATCTGATTCAAGGCGGTCAAATTCCTGCGAGGTTTTCACGTTATAAGGATATTCCGTAAGTAAAAGCCAGCGTTGGAGATCGTTGAAACGGAAACCCTCAAATGACAACTCAACCGCACGCTCTCTGCGTACTTCATCCAGAAATTTTTCCCTGCTTCCAGTGTACGAAGCATGAACGTGTCCTGCGCCAACGCGATCACGAAGGGTGTTGATGGCGTCTTCTGCTGTCTTGTCGAAGTTGTTTGATTTTCCAGTAGCGCCGCCAAAGGCTGCACATGCTTCGGCGTACATCAAATAGATATCCGCGAGGCGCATATAAGGCAGATACACATGGAGATTACCACTCCAGTTGTACGCGCCGTCATATTTATTGGCTGTGTGCGGAACGAGCTTCTGAATAAAATATCCCGTACGGCTACCGTTAGCTGCACTGCGCATAGTACCGTTTGTATGGAGCCCGGCGTAACGCAGGTATTCCATGTCAGCGGGCATTGCGGCATTCACATATTTGAAACCGTCGAATACAATGTCGTGGTAAAAGCGTGGATCGCGGTCTTTGAATGGATACGCGGGATCAAAACCCGAAGCAGGATCGTCCAACGGCAAACCATTGGCCATACCATAGAACTTCACATAATTCGCCGTAGGTTGGTGAATGATGTTATCGTGCTCTACAATTCCCTGAACCTTGGGACCAAATGTCTTGGTCGTATTCCAGTTGCTACCGTTAAAGTCTGTCGAGGGTCCGCGGAAGATAGCTTCCGTCGATCCTGGCATCAACCAGTTTTGTCCGGTTGTGTAGAAGATGTCACTGAAACGTGTGACTGCTCCCGGTGATTTTTTATGGTCGTATATATTTTCATAGTCGAATTCGGCCAATGCATATTGGGTCTGACCACTTTCAACCAGGGCCAACAATTCACCAAATGCTTCGGCTGCTTTCCTTGCGTACTCCTCATCGTAGTTATAGGTATTGCCTCCACCGGTCTGTGCACCATTCTTCATGAGGGGACTCGCCGCCCAGAGATAATTCTTCCCAAGGTATCCCAGTGCCATTATTTTATTGACGCGCAATTGGTTCTTTCCAACGGTATTTCTTCCAACCGCCGTGTTGTCCCAGTTTATCGGCAATAAAGACGCTGCTTTGGCTAGATCCTCTCCTGCCCTGTTGGCGCACTCCTGGAAACTGAGTCTTGGAAGAGTAGGCTTCTCGTCAGCAGGCAGGACCTCATCGATATAAGGAAGGCCGCCGAAATATTGCATCATTTCGAAATGCCACCAGGCCCGGAAGAAATACAACTGCCCCGCTATCACATCCTTTTCTTCCTGTGTAGCCGACGTGAGTTGATCAAGATTGGCCAGCCCGATATTAGCCTTGCGGATACAGTACCAGGCATGGGGCCACAGAGCGTGGTTAAACTTATCAGTGGACGTCGGGTCAGTAGTGGGTTTATCAAGCCAGGCACCCGGCTGACTCAGACGTCCTGCCTGCCATGCCCAGAAATTTCCGAGGTCGACCTGATTCGTCATGTGCCAGCTTCCCTCAAGGTTGAAGACTTCGTCGTCACCCCAGTTCCACGAGGTTGTCCAATAGTGCTTCTCTTTATCAGGGATGCAGTTATAGATTTCTTCAATGAATCCCTGGAAGTTCCTGAAGTTCTTGAATGCTTCGCCCTCAGACACGATAGAATCCGCCTCCTTATCCAGGAAGTCCTGGCAAGCCTGCAGGGCAAACGTTGCAGCGATCAGAAAAGCGCCGCGCAGTAATGTCTTATATATCTTCTTCATCGATGTTCAATTAAAGTGAAAGTCGTAGACCAAAGTTGTAGCGCTTCACAGTAGGGTAAGCGCCCTGACCGCCGGCTCCGGCGAAATTAGATTCACGGTCATCAGGCATCCTTGACCATACCCAGAGGTTGTTGCCATTCACGAAAATTCTCAGAGCGGAGAATCCTAACTTGCCCAGTCCGCCTGCACCGAAAGTATAGGCGAGTTCGGCGTTTTTCAATCGCGCATAAGATCCATCGAAGAGGAATTGCGTTCCGGTGTGGTAACTTGGAGTTGACAGCCATCGCGGTACAACCACGTCGGCGTCCGGCGTTTCCAGCGACCACCAGGTTCCCATATCATACACAGTGTTGAGACGGCTGCCAAAGCTGTTGAGCGGTACGTCGCGCGTCACATTACTAACGCCGTAGAACTGAACAAATCCACTGAAACCCTTCCACTCAAATCCGACCGTTGCATTAAACGTGTTCTGCGGAGTATCAGAATAACCATAAGGAATTCTATCTGAATCATCTACGATACCATCGCCGTTGAAATCTATGATATAATAGTCTCCGGGAAGTTTCTGGTTATCATTCGTGTTGAGTTGCGGAGATCCGTATATCTCATCGTAAGTATTTACGAATCCTGCGTCAACCCATGAACGGTGTTGATTGATCGCAAAGCCAGCTCTTTTCCGATAGTCGTCGTAAAGTGCCGGATCATCTGCATTTAGAATCTTATTCTTTGAGTGCGTCATATTGAGGTTAGCCCAAAGACGCACACCGTTTGATAACGCCTTACTTATATTAAGTACGATTTCATAACCTTGTGCCCGTACAGATCCAAGGTTCGCCGCAGGCGGCGTCGTACCATAGTAAGAAGGCACCGCACGATCTTCGCCACGGACGATAATATCAAATCGCTTGTCGCGGAAGAAGTCCACGCTACCTGAAATAGTTCCTTTCAGAAACGCATAATCAACACCTGCATTGAACTTCTGCACTGTCTCCCAGCGTACATCCGGATTCCCCACGGCTTGTTCCCGGACCCATGTGTAGGGGCTCGTGCCCTGATTCAGGTCGAGTGACGAATTGCCTCCGTACCCCCATTGAGTCATGTACAACCACCGGAGCGGCTGACCATTTCTCATCAGGTTATCATCACCAATTTCACCATAGGAAGCTCTGAGTTTAAGAAGG
>Ga0079224_100010898_pt1 | contig 12495 bp, 10 predicted proteins | sample Stecom2015_FD_80414 | JGI IMG/M metagenome (GOLD analysis project Ga0079224, IMG submission 80414) | Agricultural soil microbial communities from Utah to study Nitrogen management - Steer compost 2015 | ecosystem: Environmental > Terrestrial > Soil > Agricultural land | place: USA: Utah...
GTCATCAGGAGATGGAGAATACCCGTTGAGGTTTTTCCATTTGGTATCAAGAACAATGACCTCATTACTCAATCGATCCACTAGCACAATATCAGGACGCATTGAGGAACTCATTCCTTGCGACTTCCAGAACTGTTTACTTATCTGCCCTGATACTTTATGCGACAATAATTGCTTTTGCAATACACGTAATACAAATTGCTCCCATAATGCATTCATATCAAACATCAATGCCAATACATTTCTTCTTCCCTTGCTCAAGTCTGGATGATAGTTCAATAATAGCAATTCAGCTATTTCCATAGCACGCTGGTAAACTATCGTTTTTCGATTGTAAACAATCTTGGAAAAAGTACCCGCTACAACTTTAAGGGACTTTTGTTCTGGAAAATTCAATAATAAATTTCCAATCCGTGATGTTAAAAGGTTATTCCTGTTTAATTTTGAAATCAATTTTAAGGCAGTATATAGAATTTGATGCAGTTCGTGATCTCCTGTGTACTTTGTAGATTCAATGAAAAAACGTTCTCTATGGACTACATTAGCTTGAATATGCTTAGTAAATAATAGCTTACCCTTTAAAGCCTTAGCATTGCGCTGCTCACAAGTGTATTTTTTTATTAACCCTGCATGCAGTAATGATTCTAATTCAGATAAAAATAATTCAAAATAGAGGTCTAAAACTGAATTATGTTTTAACTTAAGGTCTGATGATCCAGAATCCTTAACCGAAAATCCCCAAACAGTCCGGATCATATTAATTAGTAAATGTTGCCATTTACTTTTAGCTTCAATATCTACCGCCTTATCTGATTTGGGTAAAACTTCAATCAGGGTTTCTCCAATTTGTATAACACCTACATATTCACAAAATTGAACTCCATTTCGAATTAATTTATAAAAAGGTGAATAATCTCCGTGGTAAGCGATTAGGGCCCTTAATAAATTTATTTCGTCTTCATTTAACGGATCAAAAAGAAGCTTCTGATGCTCAAATACAATAATATGTCTTCGGTTTGATGCTGACATTATTTCATTAATAAATCAAGCGCGGCCTTGAACCCTTCCTCTTTATCATCATACATACGGTAATCAATGATTTGATAAATCATTCGACTCGCCAAATCTTCTCTATATTCATAATCAAACTGAGCAAAAATGTCATCTGTAGTATCCGTTCGTTGTACAAAGCCAGAGCCTAACACCAAACCTATCTTCCCATAATCGCCAAAGAAATATTCTTGTAATAACGGAATAATATTCTTGTAGAAAGAATCAATAATCGTTTCTTCATCCTTTCCAATAAAATAAGCATGACCAATACAATGATCTCGATCGATCAACTTTTCAATTCGAAGATTAATACGTTTCAAAATATCGGAAACACTATGTTCAAAAACGATATAATCCAATTCTTCCAAATCGGGATTAGGTAATAACTCCTCAAATACAAAACGCCTACGCAAAGCAGTATCCAGGGCTTCTACTGAACGGTCTGCCGTATTCATGGTACCTAAGATATGCAAGTTCGGAGGAACAGAAAATTTCTCTTTACTATAGGGCAAAATTACTTCCAAAGCCTCTGGTTGGTCTTCACGCTTTGAGTCTTCTATGAGTGTAATTAATTCTCCAAAAATTGCAGACACATTACCACGATTTATTTCATCAATGATAAGCACATGAGGTTTTATCGAAGTTTCTACAGTGCTTTTTGAACTAAATAATTCTTTAAAAGCTTCAACTTTTATACTGTGCTTATAAAATTCATAAATCGTCATTTGAGAAATATTCACATCTAAGAAGAAATCAGGCTTATAATTCATTCGAGTAGATAGCCATTTCACTTTTCTAAAATGCTTATAATCTATAGCAACATTATCATCATAGTAATAATCACTTTCAACTATTCCTACCGCATCTACTATTCTATTGCCTTTGCTTATTATCACCACATCACCAATTTTCATACGTAAAAAGGTATAGGCAGCCTGAGCCGAGAAAGTGGTTTCTTTGTATTCTTCTGGATTAAGAACAGAGAATTTTATTTTAAAGTCATGCCAGTCTGTAATAGTTGACAAATCAGATAAATCATTTTCACCGCCATATCCTAAAGCAATAATATTATGATCTAAGCAATAATCGTGGACATCTGGCCTCGTAATTCCACCTAATGATAGTTTGAAATAGTCTTTTTTAGCCCAGTCTATTGAGTCATCTTTCTGAACATCCTTAAAAGATGCTTGCTGACAGATGGATTTAAAGATTCCATCTTCTACAGCATAGTTTATTTGCCCTCCTGAACTTTCATTACCTATAACGGGCTTAATCCCCTCCACAAAATCCTCATAGCTCATCGATTGGTGAAAGGTGGTAAATACTATTTGACCAGCATCTACCAAACGCTTGTATTCAGCTTTTATAATCGCACGAGGTTGACTTAAGTCAAATTCAGGATTAGCGATTTGTACAGCCTTATTTATGGTATGATATGTTTTTCCAGTACCTGGAGGACCGTATAAGATTTGATTCAGTACAGAATAAATCTTATTTGATGAATTTTGTTTATTCCTCTTTTCTTCGATTATTAAATTTGGAGCAACTAAGTTAGTATGTTTTTCAATCCTTGCTAATGCTTTATTCAGCATATTGTTAAATTGTTCAGAAGTTATCCTTTCAGCAATAAAAGTTGAATTTGATTCTTTCTCTTTTTGAATGCCTTGATTAACAACTTCAATAAATTCATATATCTGACTATCCACATCCTCTAACATGGTATCTAAGGATTCATACGAAGATTTTCTTGATTCAATTTTATAACTAAATATCTTTGCTTCATCATGTGACTCACTAAATAGTTTATACTTTTTTGACAATGGAGTCTTCAAATTTTTTATTAATAAAAGAGCACTTCTATTTTGTTCAGTATCTGGACTATTCGTTTGATTTAGTTCAAAAAAATAAACATATTCTTTTTTATTTCTTGAATATCTAAACTGAATTTGGATTAAGTCTCCAGCTGAACCTGGATAACCTACAGGTATTGTCCAAAAGGTTGTTGCAAAATACATAGAAGATTGAGTGCCTATGAAATAATCACTTTCAGCTCCCTTACTCGCCATTTGCCTTAAACTAAAAGTAAAGTCCTCATTAGTGTTTTTTTGCATAAACCAATTAAAAATTGATTTTTCAAATTCTCTATAATCTAACATTTATCCGTTTTTAACTTTTTATTCGAATTTAACTTTGGAAAAGCAAATTCCAAAACGGTTTTCAAATTATCTTTTATAAATAATTCGTCTAATTGTTTTTCACTTCAGAATCAGTATAGGTCTAATACTTAAAAAAATTGGTAGGTGAGAAATTGGTAGGTTTAATAATTATTACATATTACAAGATAATAAATTCTTTAATAAAAATAAATGATGAAAGGTTTAAATATTTCTTAAGTTTTTAAAATTATAGTCTCCGTAGTCTTTCAACCATTCTTTATATTCTTTTATTTTTAGATTATTTTCTAATTGATAACTATTTATTTTCTCGAGAATTTTAGAATAACTGCATCTAAATATTTCTTTACTTTCAGTCTCCTGATAATAGCTTTTTTTTACCTGGTATGGACTTAGAATCTTATGAAGATTAAATTCATGCAAATTAGTGTTATCTACCTTAAATGAAAGTAAGACAACCCAATCATTTACACCTCCGACCCCTCTACTATTTAACTTTTGTAACCTATCTTCAATATTTTCGGTGGTCATTCCCAACTTAATAAATTGTTTTGATTTGGATCCAAATAGGTACAAATGGCCGTTTTTAAAAGATCTTTTTACAAAGGCGATACGAGTAACATCGCAAACTATGCAATGGCCGGATCTACTCCTAATATTATGCCCATTTTTACAAGGAGTTGTGTTATATACAAAGAATATTTCATTCTCTTTCATCCAATATTTAATGCTATTCACAGTCTTACCATTGGCATTAACCAGTATTTTTTCACTTATTTGATGATCAGAAATAAATTTCTTCGTAAAACTATCCATTTATTTATTATTATTTTAGTGTCTGAATTTATTTTTCCAGATATTCATTTTGAATAGGAATGCAATTTTTGTAGGTGTGCATATATTCATAAGAATCGCTACATTTGTTGAAAAAAATTACCATTAGTAGATCCAACATGTACGTGTTTTGATAATTTTAGTTGTCTAATAAACTATGAATTGAGAAAAATTCATTAATAATTTAATGAATAATTCCATGTTTTTTGGTATTGTTTTATTTAACCTAGTCTATACAGATAATGCATTAAATGTTCTTTATATTTTAAATAATTATTATGATTTAATACGCGAATTTTTAATGCCATATCAAACTCATTTTTTAGTACATCTTTTTCTTTTCTCATCAATAGTCTTTTATTCTCCTTTTCGGAAAAGAAAAACCCATAAATTTTTTCAATATGATCTTTTGATTTTTTGTTGAAAGTAAATAAATGAGCACTTCGGTTTATATTTTCATTTTCTACTAAAACATAGGTGTAATTCTTTCGATTAAATTCAAAAACTAAACTATGTTCTGTCTTACCATTATTGTTTTCTTTTATAGAATAGATGTTATCAGAGGTTGAGCATGAGTCAACAGCTAATTTAATGTAAATATTTTTTTCTTTTTTGAAATCCGTTGGTTTTAATTGAATTTTAGGCAAATGAATTATCTCATCCTTTGATTGTTCTCGATTCTTTCTAATCTCATATTTTATGAGGCTTTCACTAATATTCTTTTGCTCTACTTTAAGTATTTCTTCCAATTTATATATAGAAGAATGTTTAAGATTTATTCTTTCTGAATTTTCAAAATTTATACTAAATAACTTTTCAGGAAACCTAATTTTGAAGAAAAAATCCTTAACAATATTTAATAACACCTGCGAAAATTTATTTTTGAAGCTATAGCTCTTATTGGTTTCATATATATGAACAATTATGTTTCCTTTTTGGAATTCAATATTATCCCAAGAAAAATATACAGTTCCATCCTTAAATCTTGCTTTAGGGTATTCTTTGCTTATTCGCTGAGTGTCAGACTGAGTGAAGTTAATTAATATTTTCAAATCTTCATACAAATCTGAAAAAGCTAAAAAAGAAAATTTCTTTAATGAGATTTTTTTATTTACCTCTTTATCTATGGCAGTTTAAGAAGATATAGTTTTGAGGAAAGTATATCCTTATATAGTAATAGTAAATCTACATATGATTTTTTCACTTTTAACTGATGATATTCAAATTCAGTTGGTAGTAAGAAATTATATATAGATTTGTATGCTTTCTTTAAGTCTGCACTTCTTACGTCTTTTTGGCTAATTGACAAATTAGGGTATTTCACATTTTCGATCAAACCCTTATATTTAGGATCATATTCAAGTATAATTTCAACCTGTAAGTCATCATATCCATGAAGCTTGATATGATTTTCTAAACTAACTTTATTACTCTCTTTAAATAAGCAAATAGGACAATTGGTCATAGCAAGGAATTAGAAATATTCCAAATAATCATTTGAGTAAGTTAATAAATTACATTTTGAAATGGTAAATAATTAATATAATAATTTCTAAGCAAAAAAATGATTTCCCAAACATTGAATTCATTTTATTTCAACAAACTAATGAGATTATCTAAGAAATCAAAAAAACTTGGGAACTCAAATTACTGTAAAACAAAGACTTTTGATCTTTATGAAACACCTATTGTGATAGTTCAATATCTAACAGCTAATTATCTTCATGTGCCGGTTTAGAATAGAATATGTAAAACAGGATCTTTTGACGAGGTTCTTGCTTCAAAATTCTATACTTAACAGCTAATTCATCGTTACTAATTTTTATGATAGAAACATCTTCAAGCTTAAGCATATTTACTTCTTCTTTAAAAGCTTGTTCTGCATCATACCATTTCACTGTATGATGTTTACTATATAATTTTCCTAAACTCTTTTCTAAATAGCTTATATTGAGCCCTACCACTTTTATAGTATATCTATCTCATTTTATAGATTAATTATTGAGTAAGTTTCGTGTATTTCAGTCTCTAATATATACTCATTACTTATACTAATCATCCACTCTAATATTGTATCATCAATATTTTCATCTACCAATTCAATTTGATTAGGTTGATATTTTTCTAGTATATGCTTTAAATTTCTTTTTATCTCGCCATCTGAACTATTTTGCAAATTTTTCACTAGAACATGGCAATTATTCCCAAATACTGAACGATTTTGCGCCTCAAAATCAAGCTTTTCGCGTTGAAATTCAACAGACTGAACATACTCCAAACTTTTATCGATCATTAACACAATAACAACTTCCTTAAAAAGCTCCTTATGCTTTAATTCATTGATTAAATATTCATAAAACTTTAATAGTCTGTGGTCATATCCGCCACCTTCTATAAAACTAACTAATGCTTTTTTGGAAGAATCAATTAATTTTTCAATTGGCTTAGTCTTTATTTTTAAATTCTTTAACCATTCTTCTACTTCACTATTCTTAGATAAATAGAAAGTAACAACATTAGGCTTACAATGCAGGTTTAATAAAAACCCATTTTTGTCCAACGAACATTTATTTCGAATTAGGTTTAAAGAAAATATACTTGATTTGAATTCAAAGCCTGAAGTTTTAAAAGTCGTTTGACTTATATTGTTTTTATACAAATCACGTAGTTCAACGGCACTTATTTTCTTAAGTTCCTTTAATTCTCCCCCTTTGATTAATTGTATATATTCTATTAATCGGTTATCTTCATTTAATCTGGGTAATTCGATATTGGTAGAGTCTATTTCTATATTATTTAATACTATTGAGACAATCTTCTTTTCAATAATCTCCTGCTCCTTTTGAATAGATGGAAGAAAATATAAAAAGTCTATTTCATCTTTGAATATAGATTGGAAGAAAATTGCCCAGAATAACACAACTTTATTTTTCCCTAACCGGAATTTATCTAATATTTGCTCAAGATAGAAGTAATATCCTTCACCTACTTTAGATTCTTCATAGAAAGAAGCTGCTATATAATAACCTAATAAAAACTCGTAATGTTCCTCTAGTATTAAGGGGTAATTTTTTGTAGTTTCAACAATTAGATCAACATTTTCTTTATCACTTAATTGCCTCAACCAGGCTCTTCCCTCTTCTACTTCTTCTTGAGAATAACTTTTTAAGCTACTTAAATATTCTACAGTATATTTTCCTATCCAAACAAAACGATTGAATGCTTCTGTATGAAAATGGCCATCTCTTACTTGTATAAAAGGATAAAAATCCGATTTTATGACTTCTTTGATAAAATCTAAATGAAAGGAATCCAGATTTTCAAAATCATTTACATAATCAATTACTACCTTATCAAAGTTTTTGTCAATTTTTTTATTAAAGGCAAGTTGCAAACATTGTAATAATCCTCTTCGAATTCCTTTAAAAACACGAGTTTTTTCATCTGTAAGAATATTCTCTGCTGTATGATCAAAGGCATCAATAGATTTTTTATCATCTCTATATTTTCGATCTACTGTTCGATATAGTCCTTTAGGAATTTTGAAATGATTGAAAAATAAACTTTCCTCTTTAGCAGGTATTTCAAAGTAATTAATATTACCTGATAATATTAGCAAATAATCTTCTTTCAACCTTATAGGCTCATGCTTCAAATAAATAGCTATTGACCAATCTTTTTGTGCTCGTTCTACACCTTCCCTATATTTTTGAAGAACTAATATTTTATTAAATACAAGTGATTCAGCCTCACGTAAAGAAATATAGATCTTAATATCTTTCATTTTTTCAAATTTTAAAACCATTCCCCTGGACTTACAACAGGAGCCGAAACTTTAAATAAATCTGTACTTTCTAATTCTGCAATTGTATCATCAGTTTTGATAATATACAAATTAGCATTGGTACGTGTAATACTTACATATAAAACATCTCGCAACCTATTTTGAGTTCTTAAACTACTAACCATCCGACTACTCTTGTTAAATCCAAATAAAATAACATGCTCAAACTCTAACCCTTTTGCACTAAAACTAGATATCAACAGTGGTTTTGTTGATGTAAAATCATGTGCCCTAAAATCTTTATTTTCAGCGTAATAATCATAATCAACTCCTCTATTTTTTAAGTACTCTCCCAAATCTTTCAGTAATTCTCTATCTGGACATATTACTCCTATACGCTCACGCATATTTTTAATAGAATTCAGGATTTCAATAATTTTATCGTATTCATCAGAAGTACTACACTCAATAAACTGAGGTATTTTCTGAGACACTTTAATCACCTTTGATTCCAAGTCATCATTGGTACGAGAAAATAAGGAGGCAAACTTCGCAATATTTTTATGAAATCGAAATATTTTGGTCAGACGTTCTAATAAACTTGATCTAGTAATATCAGCTTTAGACAACTCACTTTCATATATACCTTGGTTAAAATCCCCCAAAGAAGTAATTCTTTTACTCAGTTTATTAATAAGTTCCCATTCTTTGGGATTCAGATCTTGTACCTCATCTACCACAGCCACATCATAAACCTGTCTTAATGGAATAGCTTGTAATCCACTCAACAGCTTATCATACTTTTCCTCATAAGATCCATACCCCCATTCAATATTAAATTGTTTCGCTAAATTCCAAAAGAATTTATCTTTCGTATCAATAGTAATATTATCGGCTATTTCTAATTCTTTCATAGCTGTTTGCAGATAGCCGTATAAACTATGATTATACATCAATAATAAGGGTCTTACCGTTCCCTCTTGAACCATATCACGGAGCGTATACAGACTGATTAAAGTCTTTCCTGAGCCTGGAGGCCCCTCTACAAATAAATTCTTTTTCTCTCGGGATATTCTTTTCACCACCTCCTTCTGTTCGTCTGACAAACGGTTATAGGGTATTAAAAACATAATTTGGTTATATATTGGTTAGTTATAATTAAAAAGGCAAATCGCGCTGATCTAAGTATTTGGACTCATCATTCTGACCTCCTATAGATTTTGGATCGACATAAGCAAAAGGTTCATTAATTATTCCAAACACTTGTCTTAATAAATTTTTTTTGCTAAAATCAGTAAATGAGTTAGGTGCAGATTTGTACTCATCAACTAATTCCTTAGCTAGGTTTTGATCTCCTTTCAGAATACTAATTTTACATCTTATATCTCTATCCTGTTTTATTTGCTGAGGCAATTTTTCTAAATAAGTTAAAGCATCATTCTTATCGGTTTTTTGTAAAAAGACAGCATAGTTATAATGCAACGTTTTATCCTCTGGTGCTAATTCTAAACCTCTTTCCAAAGCTTCTTTTGCAGCTTTTTGTCTACCTAATGCAGAATTAAATATATAATTCACATTCCAAATCCACTTATCTTGATCATTAAACCGCTTAATAAATAATTCAGTACATTCTAGTCCTCCAAGATTATTATTCGCATCAAAATGCTTACTAATAAGATCCCGCAATAAACGTCTTTCTTCAGCTTTATTATTAGCTTGTCTTGCTTTATTTAAGTCAGACTGAGTTCGGTATGCTGCCAATTGCTCCAACGTCAATTTTCCTATGGAGAAAGGATTTTCAAATTCCGCATTCCCTATAAGTTCTTCTTCTGCAAATACCTGAATACTGAATACTTTATCTTTAGTGATCTCTGCCTCTATTTTTATCGTTGTGTCGATAGAATAGATCTTCTTCAAAGCACAACGGATCTCTCCAATAGGAAAATCAGATCCATTAATACACACTGGCACTACGACCTCATTCATCATATTCGTTTGCAACTTAAAATCAGGTATGTTTACCTTCTGAGGTAACGATTTACCCTTTTCTATAATTGGATAGAAACGATTACCCTTCAATCTTACACCCAAATTGTCACTTGTTATTGGACTTATTAAGGATACGCCATATTGATTCATAAAAAATGAATACACTGCAGCACCTTCTGCCACCAATTTATCAGGCTCTGAAGATACCAATAAACAAGCATTCACCATTTTTTCTTGTATCATCGAGCCTAAAAGTGGGTTGAAAGAACTACCACCTACTAGCAATACATAATCAACAGCGTCTAAAGTTTCATCAGCCTTTTCTACAATCTCACTGATAGAAGTACTGACAGTAGTAATAGTTTTATCGAAATACTTAAACGAGTAACTTTTCCCTCTAAAGAATTTCGTAAATAACTCCTGAAACTTCATTGCAGATAGGGAAATACTTCCTAAAGCGATTTCTTCGTTCTTAAATAAAAGTACGCTTGCATCTCGCTCCACTTCAATACTTGCCAAATCTAATTTAGCCACATCACCATTTCCAGCTTTTAAACTCATCGCATCGCAAACTAACATTTTTAAGTCTTCAGCAATGACAGTGAGCTGCGGAATGATATCTTGTTTTATATCGGTAAGCTGTAATCTGTCAAAATTAGGAATCAATGGCTCTACTAAAGGCAATAAATACTCCTCAGCGATCAACAAATCTATATCTTGTCCACCTAAATCATTATATCTGGAAATAGCTTTATTACTTATTGTAATACCTGCATCAACTCTGAAATCTACATTCAATAACGACAAATCCAGCGTGCCACCACCAAAATCAACCACCAATACATTTTTATTTCTTACTTCAGCAGCCCAACGATTTTTTTCAGAATCTGCCAATCGATTAAAATAACCTAAAAAAGCAGCATTAGGCTCATCCAGCAACATGGTCTCCGATGTGTTTATTTTAGCCATATCAGCAGCCTTTAACGTATCTTTCCGTTGATTAGCTTGAAAAGAAGCAGGAACAGTAATAATCGTATTGTCCAACTCATAATCCTGTCCATGCGTATAATTGCGTCGCATATAATTCAAAATACTGCCCGCTATTTTGTAGGGCATATCCAACTTCTCCGATACTGCATTAGGATATAGCGAATGATGATCCACGCCCATTTCGACCTTCCAATGGTAAAAAATATTTTGTTTGTACTTAAATTCTGGATGACCTTTCAAATGATACAGATTATTACCTACATAAGGTTTGCCGTCATACAATGCGATAATCGAAGCAATCTTCTCATCTTCTATCGTCTGGTCATAAGGAAAGGGACTATATTGTGGCAGACGTACGAACTGTACAGGTATTTGATTACTTTTTTCAAAATCTACATACTGTGCATCTACGGTCGCCATCAAAGAATAAGTAGTACCCAAATCGATACCAATAGAAATTGGGCTATCAATAGGTACATCTTTGTTATTGTCTGGAAATATTTTTATCAATGTCATAATTAATAATCTTAATAACTGGTTAGTAGATTGTCGGATGGTTTATATACCTATCCAATCAAATCCCATTACTTTCTGCTTAGTTTTCGTATCGTTCTATTCAGATACATGAGCTATAGATGTTCCAAATTTATGGTTATACGCTCACCTGCCATCGGAAACAAAATATCATGCTCGTACAATTTACAATCTTTCAAGATAATCTTTCAGTTTATCCTGACGTTTACGCATGTGACCTTGCTCGGATGCTTTACCCAATTTAACCATTTGCTCAAGCGCGTAGCATAAAATTTATTATTACTAACTCCACAAAATCAGTGATCAAAAATGCTGCTGTTGTTAAGGAAAATCTATATCCAGTGTCCATTATTTTCCTTCCTCCAAATTATCAATCAATAGTTCTTTTACACTAACATGCAACAAAACTGCTATTTTGTACAAGGTTTCAACACTTGGTTGATGCCTATTTTGCACATAACCAATTACCATATTAAAGCTTTTACCTAACTTTTCTGCAAGTCAAGTTTATTTAATACCCTTTAATTCAAGAACATCTTTTATTCGGTTCGTATAAACTAAAGACAGTTAATGTTATGAGATGTTTTCTATGAATTTTTTCAACATGTTAACTGTATATTATTACTCTATAAAAATCAATGATATCAAACAATATTTATTACGGGAAACCGTAAATAACTCATATTTATCCATAAATATTTATCTTTATTAATTTGTAACCAATATATAGATTCAGTAGAGGTAGTTGAATAAATAGGGGTAATTAAAACTGTTGATTAACACACATCGAATTTTCCTATTTATAGTCGGAGCAATTTTGCTGGTTGTATTAATAAAGATTTTAAAATCTAAGATAAAAAGCTACATTATGTAAACATAAAAGAACACTCTAAAAGGCGGATCCCCCCTTACTTCCCGATACAAAACTTACTAAAAATATTCTCCAGCAAATCATCTGTAGTCACCGTCCCTGTAATCTCCCCAAGATGATGCAACGCCTGCCTGATATCCATTGCTAGAAAATCCGAAGTAATCGGATTGTCAATCCCAAACAACACCTTCTCCAGCGCTTCTTGCGTATGCTGCAAAGCTTCCACATGCCTGATATTCGTCACCATGACATCATCCGTATTGATA
>Ga0079224_100010899_pt1 | contig 12495 bp, 9 predicted proteins | sample Stecom2015_FD_80414 | JGI IMG/M metagenome (GOLD analysis project Ga0079224, IMG submission 80414) | Agricultural soil microbial communities from Utah to study Nitrogen management - Steer compost 2015 | ecosystem: Environmental > Terrestrial > Soil > Agricultural land | place: USA: Utah...
AAGATGCTTATTGCTAGAAAATGGATTAAAGAATTTCAGCTTGGGGCTTCTTTTATAAGCTTCCAAAGACACATCACATTGAAATCCCCTACACAAAACCAGAAGTTAATTAATACTGCTAAGGCAAGCTGTGTAGGTGGAGGAATCACGTACAAAAACAGTTTTTGGTCCCTGCAAACCCATGGTTGTGTACTTATAGGAGAGTCAAATCTAAAAGAGAAGAAAGGATTACCTCAATATAAGGAATCAGCTGTTCCATTATGGGGAGCAAAGTTATCACAGCGCTTTGGGATGGTGGTATCGTCCTCCGGTGCAGAACTAGGTATATCCATCCCTCTCATCTTTACCGATCAAAGTTTAAAGAATCCACCAAGCGCCTATAAAATAAAAGATGATAATTCTTTCACATTTGCCCCTGCTCTTTATGGCAAATGGGCCTTAGGTAACCTTTTTTTAGACACAGAAATTGGACAGTTTACTGATCAATCTAATACATACTACTCAATAGGAATTGGGGTGAAGTTTTAGTATTAACAAAAAGGAGGATAAAGGTGAGATTATTGTTTCTTGTTTTATTTATCACTCCACTTTTTGCCTACTCCTATGATTCATTTGATGAACAAGACTTTAGACAATCGAGTAACGAATCTCATCATGTTAAGATCCTCAATCACGGACTAGCGGCACTCGAAGAAAGACTTCAATTAATTGAAGGGGCAAAAGAATCAATTGATGTTGAATACTACATCTTCAAACAAGACCTTGCTTCTCAGATCCTAACTCGGGCCCTCTTGAAGAAATCCCATGAAGGAATCAAAGTCAGAATTCTTCTAGACTACTTTGCAAATAAGAAGTCACCGAATCCTCATGTTCTCTCTCTCGTTGCTCAAGAAGGCGTCGAGATAAAGTTTTTCAACACATCCCCCTTGATTAATATTTATAACGTTCAATACCGCAACCACAGGAAAGCTTTAATCATCGATAATAAGATTGCTGTGATTGGGGGAAGAAATATTGCAAATGAATATTTTGACCTCTCAGAATTTTATAATTTCCTCGATCGGGATATGACTATTCATGGGAGTATCGTAGAGACAATTTCAAAAAGTTTTGAGGCGAACTTCAACTCACGCTGGTCAAGTCATATCAAGCTTGTAAAAAAACCGCATCCTGATGATTTCAAATACCGACGAAATAATAACTATCCTGATGATCTATCGCAATTCAGGAGAGATCTAGAAAGATGGAAAAAAAATGAAGAGGATGCTCGAGGATTTCTCTATAAAGAAATCGATATTGAAGCAATTAGAAGCCTTGGTAAAGACCAGCTTTCTCTAGCTCATAGTGGCACATGCGGGAAGCTAAAATTCCTATCAGAAGTTCCAAGTTTTGGAAGAAAAAGAAAATACGCAAGGTTACTAAAAGATCTGATTCAAAGTAAAATTGAAAATGCTAAGGAAAGTATAGTTATTGAATCCCCTTATTTTATACTTTCAGATGAATTCAAGAAAGTCGTTGATAAAACTCTGGACTCAAAGGTTGATATTAAACTTCTCACTAATAGTATAAACTCAACAGACCAGGTGTTTGTATATTCTGCTTTTGAATCTCAGCTCTATGGTCTTCTTCACCAACACCTCAATACATATATTGCAAATGGGAATCGCCCTCAAAATTATTCAGTTTTACCGGAGATAGAGTTTGCGAATTATGGGATTCATTCAAAGTCATTTGTTTTTGATGATAGAGACTTTATTATTAGCACTTTCAATCTAGACCCTCGCTCCTCAGATATTAACTCTGAATTATTAATTCTTTGTGAAAACTCTCCAGAGTTGGCCATGCTTATCAGAGAAGATATTGAGCAGCGGATGGAGGAGACTTATCATATTTCATCCGCAGGAGACCTCTTTAAGGCCACTTATAAAGAAGGAAAACTAAGGAAGATTATTTATTTTTTACTATCTAAGATTCCCGCAAGACTTCTTCGACCTTTTCTTTGAAAAAAAAGGGCCAGTTAAACTGACCCTTTCTTTTTAGTGAGCATGCTCTAATTTTACATCTCTACTTTCTTCAATTTCGATTGTCGCTTCGACTGGTGAACCATCATAGTAGAGGTCTTTATGAGTATTTGTATTCAGGGTTACTTTAACTTCATTCTTACCTGATGGAAGACTTAAATGTACCCACTCTCCATAAACTCGACCCAGTTTTTTTCCATTGAGATAAATATGCCCATGGCCTTCATGTGCTGAATCTTCTGAATTCACTTTCTCTGGAGCAAACTTGAAGTTTTTAACTGAGAGGTGAAGATTATAACCACCTTTAGAATCTTTCATCGGATGAATTACAATTTCAGGGCGAGGCACATCAACAGGGATCTCGTACTTCTCATGTTGGTTGAGTGAATACTTCTCCATAGCTTCCGCGTGAACTTTTGAGGCCATCTTTGTGTATGGAACAATCATCACTGCAAAAAGGATTAAAAAGTTAACAATCGCAAAAATATTTCTCATCCAAAGTTTCTTATGGAATCGAATAGGGGCCTGGTAATGGTGTCCTGGACCCTTTACGATAAAGACTAGAAGGGCGCCGTGAAGAATTGTATGTCCTACAACTTCAGTCTTTCCGAAGAAAGAAGTTGTAATAAAGAATACAATAGTGATCACCGCTGCAAGAGGTCGCTGTAGAAGGCAAATAATTAAAAGGTATCCCAAACAAAACTCAATAAAAGCACAAGCAATTAAGAAGAAATCATGAGGAAGCCCCATAGTTAGTGCTGGCTGACTTGCTAGAACTTCAAGCCCCCAATAAGGATAAATCATTTTTTCAAAAGCTACCCAGCAAAGAGAAAAACCAAGTCCTGAGTACAGAACCGGGAGATCAAGGTTTTTAATTCTAGGATTTTTTGCGTAACTAAAAATGAGATAAAGACCCACTGCTGGATAAACCACATAATCAAGCATATGAAATAATCCATTATCAGCAATTCCTAGAATCCAGAGGAAAACGACTCCTAGACCTGTGATTGGAGTTGTTTTTGGAAAGAGCAAGAGCAGTCCAAGGATCAGTTGAAACCAGCCCCAGAAAGGGTGAGAAATTGATATCTCTGGAGCAACCACTGAATCACCTTGCCAGCTCATCAAAAGTACTGCTCCCATAGAAATTCTCATGATCAAAGGGCCATCATCGGCATACTGATCAAGGAATGCATTAAAGCGTTGGTACCAGTCCGATTTTTCTCCCCACTTATCTATCCAGGTAAAAAGAGGAAGTGAGATGAGAGAAAGTATTAATAATCCCCAAAAATAAGGAGTATTAAGGTCAGCCAACTCCAAAGGTGGTTGCTGGAAGCTGTAATCACTGAACCATTTTACGTGAGCAAATGAACTTTGAGAGAACAAAAAAGTAATGAGTAGCGCGATGAATTTCATAAAAACTCCGTGTTTTTTTGTCATTGTGAATTATTATCACTGCAAAAAAACTGATTAACATCATGTTTGATGCAATTTTTATAGAATCACATCTTTTCAAAAGATTTGATATCTATAACAAAACGATACTTCACATCTCCTTTAAGCATCCTTTCATAGGCTTCGTTGATATAGTCCATCGGGATAATTTCAATATCTGAAACAATGTTATGCTTAGAACAAAAATCGAGCATCTCTTGGGTTTCTTTGATCCCCCCAATTAAAGAGCCGGAGAGACTTCTTCTTTTAAAAATTAACTGCTGGGCCATTACTGTGGGTGCCTCTGGAGGGATTCCAAGAAGAACCATAGCGCCATCAAGCCTTAGAAGATTTAGATATGGATTCAAATCAAGTTTCGCAGAGACGGTATTGATTATTAGATCAAAAGTGTTTGCCAATTGAGAGAATGTTTTTTCATCAGAAGAAGCGTAGTAATGACTGGCCCCTAGCCTTAGGCCATCTTCTATTTTCTTAAGACTTTGTGAAATGACTGTCACCTCACCTCCCATGGCCTTTGCAATCTTTACTGCCATATGACCTAGACCTCCAAGTCCAATCACGGCAACCTTACTTCCAGGAGCTACCTTCCAGTGCTTTAGGGGAGAATAGGTCGTAATTCCAGCGCATAAAAGTGGAGCTGCTTCTGCAAGAGGAAGGTTATCAGGAATACGAAGCACAAATTCTTCTCTCACTTTGATACTTGTTGAGTAACCACCTTGCGTTGGAGTTTGATCGATGAGGTCAATCACACCATAAGTGCCCACCATGCCATTTTCACAGAATTGCTCAAGGCCCTCATTACAACATGAGCATTTTTGACAAGAGTCCACTAAGCATCCTACACCAACTTGATCACCCACTTTAAATTTTGTGACCTTCGGTCCTACACTCTTCACCGTTCCTACAATCTCATGACCAGGAACAATGGGGTAAGTGGTGCCTCCCCACTCATTGCGCACAATATGGAGATCAGAGTGACAAACTCCACAGTATTTAATATCAATCTCGACATCGTTTTCTCGAAGATCTCGACGTTCAATAGGATGAAATTTAAGAGGAGAATTTGCGTCAATTGCTGCATAGGCCTTAACTGTGTTCATTGAAATTCCTTTTTGAGCAGTTTCTCTCCTAGTTTAGCTCAAAAAAGAGATCAGTCATGACGCTAATCTGCAAGATTCAGATTAATAATTGATGTATGTCCTCCCTCTACAGGGATTTCAAAAATGCGTTCAAACTCATTCTTCAAAGCCACTTTGACTTTTATCATGCGCTGTCCTTGCTTGAGATATACGCCATGAAAAGTAAAGGCCTTGCCTTCTTTATTATTGGCCCTTCCTCGGTATCTCTTGAGTGCTTGATATTTTGGAATCCAAGTACCGTCTTTATCTAGGATAGAGAGTCTAGCATTTTTGAACGAAGGAATGGACTTTGTTTCATTCTCTAAAAATATCTGTACCCTAAATCTGTGGAACAGAGATTTACTCTCCTGAACCTCTTCTCCCTTCAAATGTTTTACAATATATTTTACAGCTGGATGCTCGCACTTTAAAAGGAGAAGACACTTAAACGGAACACTCGCTATACCAGGTAGAGTGAAATTGAAATGATTTGATCTTACTGTCACAAATTTAAAATAATTTGTTTTTTCGAACTGATGAGATTGAATACTAGCTGGGCCTCTTTTCAAGCTCTGGGACTCAATCACTCGATAATGATCTGGTCGTGAGCTATAAATAGGAACAACTAAGTCGTCTTCTCCTATTATAAAGTTAGAAAACTTCTTTAAACCTCCAAGCGCCAAAGGCCGCAAGTTGGGCAGGTTGAAAGTATCATGAAACTCATCATAAATTTGATTGATGGTTCTTGAGCCAAAACTCATTTCATTGAGTTCGGCTTTCCCGAAAGGTGCAATAGGATTGTAGTTAATTCCAGAGTAAAAGATCTTCTTTCCGATATCTGCAATACCTGCACCCCAATAAGGGGTCGATAGAGAAATAAAGGCATCTAATTGATGAAGAAAGGGGTGATCAATTTTTTTTAGCTGGTTGATCCAAAGGCTTCCAACAAGTCCCCCTTGAGAATGCATAATCAGAGATATTTTATCTCGATCTGTTCCGCCCTTTTTTATAAATGCTTCTTCTGCAAATATATAAAAATCCTCTGCAAAGTCTCTTGCATCTTTACGATTGCTACCCGTTTCATACTCAAAGGGGATAATCTCAAAACACCTGTCAGTATTTCTCAAGTAGTCGCTTAAGTGACCAAAGGTATCTTCGCTACCGGCCACGCCGTGAAGAAGAAAAATGAAATTTTTCTGGGCGCAAGGTTCAAGTGCAAAGAGAGACTTGGGAAACAGAAAAAGTAAAAAAAGAAATAATCCGACTTTCTGCATGGCAGACTTGTCGGATTATTTTTCGAAGAATGAAGAGTATTAGTGATGTTTAATGAGAAGGACATTTGTCCTAGTGTTTTTGTCAACATAGTGAGCAAATGAACTCTCAAAGAACCCCTTGCGCTCTCTTGTGGCCATGATAATAAGGTCTGGGTTTTCAGCATTAACATAATCAACAAAATATTGTTTTGGGTTTTCACTGAAAAAACAATGGTGAATTACTTTACCTTTAAAGTCTGACGGAAGTACTTCCGTCGAGAGTTTCTTCAAATTTGCCAAAGTATTCTCTTCAATTGTTTTTCGGTCTTCTTCTATAGGATATACGAGAGGCATATTACTAAAAACAAATGAATAGGTAATCTTACTAGCAATATGAACAAACTGGATTTCACTTGCGGAAAGAAAGGGCATTTCTTTCAAGTCACTTAATAAATTATTAATCTCGTTACTAAAATCAATGGCCACAATTACTTTCTTTGCAAAAGACATAACCTTCCTCACTTTTTATTTTTAGATCCTAAAAATTTAACTATTTCTAAAGCAGACAATGGAATTAAACTTATGGCAAGTAAGGCAAAGTTCTCACTTAAAGTAAGTGCCTTCATGCTGAAGATTTCAAGCAAAATATCAAATTGCTGGATAATGATCTGACAGATAAATGGGATAGCGCAGGCCCCAATGTGATAATAATTAAGCCTCATTTCTAAGAAGGTTTTTGTTTCACTTCTATTGGCAAAAGATCTAAAAATTTGAGCGTAAACAAAGAAGGTAAAAGCATAACTACGACCTGTTAAGAGATCGTAATTTTCAAGTGAATAATAATAAAGCCCAAGACCTAGGACCGTTATAAAAAAACCAGAAACAATCATTTCAATGAAAAAGGCTTGATCAAAAAAGCTTTTAGGGGTTGGTTTGCGGCTTTCTTCTAAATAATGGGGAGGTACACTTTCAGCGGCAAGGGCCAAAGAAGGAAGACCATCTGTAACGAGGTTAATCCATAATATATTAATAGGTAAAAGAGGAATTGGCATCCCGGCCATTGTACTTAGTAAAATAAAAAGAAGTTCCGCTAGATTCGTAGAAAGTAGATATTGAAGTGTTCTCTTAATATTTCCATTAACAGCCCTACCTTCTTCTACAGCATCTACAATAGTTGCAAAGTTATCATCTGTGAGAATCATACTAGAGGCTTGTCTAGCAACTTCTGTTCCCCCTTTCCCCATTGCAACACCTATTGAAGCTGCTTTTAAAGCAAGAGCATCATTAACCCCGTCCCCTGTCATCGCAACAATAAGGCCAGCGTCTTTTAATACATTAACAAGATGAAGTTTGTTTTCAGGTGAGACGCGAGCATAAACACTTACCTCTTGGACGGCTTTAAGAAACTCCGTTTCTGATAGAGAGTCCATATCGGCACCTGTAAGAACAGGACGATTAGAATTAACACGAATTCCAATTTCTTTTGCAATAGCAGCTGCTGTTCGAGGGTGATCTCCAGTTATCATAATGACTCTAATACCGGCCTCAATACATTTTCTAACAGCTTCCTTACTTTCTTCCCGAGGAGGATCAGTAATGGCCACTAAGCCTGCAAAGATCAGATCGGATTCAGCTTCCTCCGTTTTCATAGAAGAGTAGTCAGCATCGTTCAGTTCTTTATAAGCAAAGGCCAAAACACGCATTCCTTTCCCAGAATATTCATCTGCTTTATTGTTGACCTCTTCAACTAGTGAGTCATCAATTTTACAAACCTTAAGAATCGCTTCCGGTGCCCCTTTTGTATAAATCAGATCTTTATTGTTAGCACGAACGGCCACACTCATTCTTTTGCGATTACTTTCAAAGCTCCATTCCCATTGTCTGGGTTCTTGGTCTTTGAGCTCCCCGATATCGATGTTATTTTTTTGAGCATAATCAAGAAGAGCTATTTCAGTTGTATCTCCTACACCGCCATTTTCCAGAGAAGCGTTATTACAAAGGACCATGATCTTTTCATAAATACTTTTATCCACTTTGGGCATAATTTCATGAACAGTCATTTTACCTGTAGTTAGAGTCCCCGTCTTATCGGTGCAGATAATATCTGTAGTTCCTAAGGTTTCTACTGAATGCATTTTTCGAACAAGTGCTTTCTTGTTGGCCATACGCCTGATGGCCATCACGAGAGCGATGGTGACGACAGTCGGAAGCCCTTCTGGAATGGCCGCAATTGAAATAGAAAGAGAAGTCATAATGATTTCAGTCCAGGTCCACTCTCTCCATAGGCCAATCAAGGCAACAGAAAGAATAACAACTATTCCAAGTAACAAGAGAATGTGACTTACTTTTTCTAATTTTTTTTGAAGAGGAGTTATCTCTGAAACAGTTTCATCCATTAATTGAGCAATTTTTCCAATTTCCGTATTTTTACCTGTACCAACGACGATTCCACGACCGGTTCCGGTCACAATTGCCGTACCCGCATAGATCATATTAGTTCGATCAGCTAAAATTGTTTTTGACTCGAGTACCTCTGCTTGCTTTTCAACAGCTAGGCTCTCTCCTGTCAGAATTGATTCATCACATGAAAGTTGGCGAATTGAAATAAGTCGCGCATCTGCAGCAACATAGTCACCGGCTTCAAGTACTAAAATATCTCCCGGACAGACTTCTTTAGAATCAATGGTTGTGACCTGAGAATCTCGAAGAACTTTTGCTTTGGGAGAAGATATAGATTCAAGAGCATCTATTGATGACTCTGCTTTCAATTCCTGAACGAAGCCGATGATTGAGTTAAGAATGACAATGGCCAAGATGGCCCAACCATCGAGAAACTCTTTAAGATAAAAAGCAATTCCTGATGCCAAGATTAAAATATAGATAACGGGATTTTTAAATTGCCTGGCAAGAATGACCCAGGCAGGGGTTTTCTTTTTAACTACAATAGAGTTTGGACCATACACGGATAAGATTTCTTGAGCTTCATCACTTGAAAGCCCAACTTTAGGATTTGTTTTTAATTTAGAGACTATTTTCTCAACTGATTGGGCCCAAGCTTGCATTACTAACCTTTATTTGGAGTGCAAATATCCTTTATCATAACAATAAAATAATTCTCATGACAAAAATCATTTTTTTAAAGTTTTGACCTTCAGAGTTGTATAATAGACTTTTAATTTCTAAAATAATCTCACATGAACACAAAATTTTTTATATATAAGTCTAGTGGCGGCATAGAACCTTTTTCTAAAAGAAAGTTATTCAACTCATTGAAACGTTCAGGCCTTCCTATTGATAAATGTCATTCCATCACCAATCAAATTTGTAATGAAATTAAGCAAGGAGATAATACTAAGAGTATTTATCAAAAAGCTTTAAGGTTAGTTAATAAAGAGTCTCATTATGCTGCCGTACAATACTCTCTAAAGAAGGCCATCTTTGAGTTAGGTCCTGCTGGACATAATTTTGAACGCTATGTGGCCCGCTACTTTAATGCGATAGGTTTTTATACTCAGAACAGTGTTATTCTTCAGGGCCAATGGGTTAAACATGAAATTGATGTTAAATTGGTTAAAGATCAAGAGATATTTTTCGTCGAATGCAAGTTCCATAATAAAATGGGAATTAAAAATGATATTAAAACCGCTCTCTATGTACGTTCAAGATGGGAAGATTTAAGAAAAGGACCAGAAGGTAAAAACCTTACAGGCTTTTACCTAGCTTCAAATACTGGTTTTACGAAAGATGCCATCAGATATTCTGAAGGAACTGGTCTTAGACTATTAGGTGTTAATGCTCCTTCAGAAAAATCTTTCATCGAGGAAATAAAAGAGATGCAACTTTATCCTGTGACCAGTCTTAAAAGGCTTCCTAAGAATATAAAAAACTATTTGATCTCAAAAGATATCCTATTAGCTGAAGAGGTGGTCACTCAATTACATCTTTTAGAGAAATTTGGAATGAGTGAAGAGGACGTTGCTGCAGTAGTTTTTGAAATAGAGCTACTTACGAGGAGAGAATAATGAAAATTACTTTTTGGGGTTCTACTGATGATGTAACAGGGTCAATGACTTATGTTCAAACTCCTGAAGGATATATCTTAATTGACTGTGGTCTAGTTCAAGGAGAAGACAAAGAGAGCAAAAATAAAAATAAACTCCCCTATCCTATAGACCCTTCGGAGTTAACAGCAATTATTATTACTCATGCCCACCTCGATCACACGGGTCTCATTCCACGTATGGTAAGAGATGGTTTCCGAGGTCGAGTTTATTGTACACCAGCAACATCAAGGTTAATGCAAATTATCTTAATGGATAGTGCTAAACTCAATGCAGAGAATAACTTCTACGACACCAAAGATGTTAATGTCTCCATTCCCCTTATTAAAACCATTGATTGGAATGAATTCTTTGAAGTTATAGGAGCAAAACTTCATTTCATCTCGGCCGGTCATATTCTAGGAGCTTCATCTTTAGTCATTGAAAAAGATAATAAGAGAATTGTCTTTTCTGGAGACCTTGGAAGGTTCGATGATCCTATTCTTCTTCCCCATCAACCTTGTCCTGAAGCCGATATTGTGATCATGGAATCAACCTATGGCAACAGAACAAGACATTCCTCAATTGATGATGAGCTTAAGAAATTCCTAAAAGTGGTTGCTAAAGAAAAACGAATTGGAATCATTGCTAGTTTTGCTGTCGCACGGGCACAAACTCTTCTCACCCTCATCCATCGATTTCATCAAAATAATCCAGAATATAAAGTAAGAGTTGTCATGGACAGTCCTATGATGAAGGCCTCTAATAGTGTCTATAAACGATTCAAACACCTCACTCTTCAAAGTGATGAAGTCTTTGATGCTTTGGATGATATTGATGCTATAGAATATCAAAAAGAGTGGGAGTCACTTCGTAGTAAAAGTGGACCTCTCATTGTCGTTTCCTCTAGCGGTATGCTTACAGGAGGTCGTATCGGCCGCCATTTACTTAATTGGCATAATGATAAAAAAGCCATTTTACTCCTCGCAGGTTACCAAGGAGCCAATACTCCTGGAAGGAATCTTCTAGAAGGAGCACGTCAACTAAGAGGGCCTGATGATGAGGTCTTTGAATGGCAAGGAGAGATATGGCACTCCGACGCTTTTAGCTCTCATGCAGATCAAGGAGAACTCATCGAATGGGTTAAATCATCTAAGGCCAGTCATATTTTTCTTTTACATGGAGAGGCAAATGCAAAGAATGTTCTTTCAGCAAAACTTAAAGAACAAGGAATGAAAAATGTTTCAATCCCTGTTCGAGGAGAAACATTTGAGATCTAGAACTTTTCCTGGAGAAAAATTTCGACTAATGCGTTTAGTGCATCAGTAGTAGTAAATATTCCATATACTTTTCCATCGTCATCGAGAACCAGTGCTGAGCCTTTCTTTTGAGAGGATAACTGAAAGGCCACATCCCCCAGATTTTCATTCACATTCACTGATAAAATATCTGAGTTCATAATATCTTCAATATGCATAACTTTATCCCAAACTTTACCCATATGAGTAAGAACATCTCGCTCCGAAATCATTCCCTTTACATCTTGCTCACCATCAATAACTGGAAGATGGCGAATCCCATTCTCTTGCATTAATTGAAGTGCTTTATCTAATAAATCTTTAGAAGAGATTGAAATGACGTATGGGCTGGTGAATTCTTCAACTTTCAAATCACGTATATCCATTAATATCTCCAAGCATTTAGTTATTAAATCCTCATAAGGATCATCGATATCTTAGCAAACGAATATGATACAGGTCATTTATTTATACTTAATATTCTTAGAAGACTTTTTCACTTCATGGTCAAACACCATGAAAGAAGATAAAATAACTTATGATGAATAGACGAACGCTTATTAAGCTAATGGGTTTGGGATTACTAGTTCCTGCCTTTTTATGGAAAACAAGAAACAATATGAATACAATTAAAAATACTCAAGAATTGATGCCCCTTCTTTTTATTGGCCATGGTTCGCCACTCAACGCTATTGATGATAATGAATTCACTCAGACCTTAAACCGCTTAGAGAAAAAACTCCCTAGACCCAAGGCCATACTCTGTATTTCTGCTCACTGGATGACAAGAGGAAGTTGGATCACTGAAATGGAAAGCCCTAAGACCATCCACGATTTCTACGGATTTCCACAGGCCCTCTTCGATGTGCAATATCCTGCACCAGGTTCCCCTGAATTGGCCCAGGCCATAAAGAAAGAGATAATTGATCCCAATATTCACGGGGATACTATTGAATGGGGACTTGATCATGGAACTTGGTCAGTACTTAAACACATCTATCCCAATGCGGACATTCCTATACTTCAGCTAAGCTTAGATATGACTAAAGATTCTCCTTACCACTTTAAACTGGGTGAGAAGATAAGATTCCTAAGAGAACAAGGTGTACTTATTGTTGGTAGTGGAGACATTGTTCATAATCTAAAAACGATGAACTGGGATAAAAAGGCCACTCCTCATTCTTGGGCAAAGGAGTTTGATGAGTGGACTTTAGATAAAATAAAAAACAAAGACTTCTCACCTCTAGTACACGATGTAATGAAACATCCAGGAGCTTCTATGAGTATTCCTACATGGGATCATTACTATCCAC
>Ga0079224_100010901_pt1 | contig 12495 bp, 10 predicted proteins | sample Stecom2015_FD_80414 | JGI IMG/M metagenome (GOLD analysis project Ga0079224, IMG submission 80414) | Agricultural soil microbial communities from Utah to study Nitrogen management - Steer compost 2015 | ecosystem: Environmental > Terrestrial > Soil > Agricultural land | place: USA: Utah...
CGCAGTGGCTGGTATCACGCGTGGCCGGGTTAGCATCGACGGAAGGGACTTCATGGTTCGACCAAACCTTTGAGCCTGAACTCGAGCGGCACAAAAAACGCGCAGTGTTCCACATGTCCTTCAAAGCATCCAGCAGTCACAGCGGCGCGACGAGGCTTCGGCCCCTGATGTCAGGAAGTTGGGTGAGTGAATCGACGGTCCGCAGGCCCTGCGATATAACGTCCTGGGAGCGCTTCTGCCGCAGGGACTCGCTCGGGGGAAAGGGCCCCGTAAAATTGGCGGGATTTTCTAACTCAAACGTTTTCGTCGCTGACGATAAAGACCCTCAGCTGGTCGGCCAAACCCTTGCAGGCTTTCGATTGTGTGCGCGCGAGCAACGGGATCGGCACTACGATCGCGGGCAGGAACGAGGTGCCGCTGAAGTCGGCGCTGACCGTTCCGGCGTCTTCCAGTCCTTTGAGGTCCCAGACGGACGCATCATAATTGGAATCGTTCTGCCACCAGGCGAAACCAAAGCAGCCGCCGCCGCCGGGGCCTGCCGCGCAGGACATGCTGCCGCCACCAGCGACCCGGTCGGTAGCACCGTCAAGCCAGACGACATACCGGATGCCTTTCTCGGCGATCTTCTCCGGCACCCCCGGGCGCTGCATCAGGTCGGGCAGACTCTTGGTTTCGGCCGGGGCGGTTCGCGGTTCGAACCAGGGGAACAGCGCGTCGACAAATTCGCTATTGGGGACGACGCGGAGCCCGTTGGAGCCGCGCCCGATCGAGTCACCCACGCAGGATATGAAGTCCGCTTCCGTTTCATTGCCGAGGTGGTAACTTTTCGCCATGATGACGACACCTTCACCGTCGCGTAAACCGGTATCGCCGGTTCGCATGTCCTCGACGCGTGAGGTCACGCAGGCGCTCATCGTCAGGCTAATGGCGGCAAGCGTGGTGCCACGGAAGAGGTTCCATCCGGTATGAGATTGATTAGCCGGTATCATCTCGCGGATCCTCCTGGGAAATTGTCTGCAGGTTTTCAGCGGGCGCTGACTCGAGCCTCGCCGGTGGTTTCGCAGCAACGCTCGAGCGGCGTGCTTCGGTCAGTGCGCTGATGCCGGTTGCCTTGTCCATCTGCAGGATCACGAGCGCAGCTGCGTCGCGCATCGCCAGCACGGCGGCCCGTCTCAACGCATCGTCATTGCCGATCCCTTCGCTCATGCTCTTGCCATAGGCGCTGATCGGCCAGTTCGCGATCTGGTTGCCTTCTCCGTCGAATATCTTGATGCGGTAGCGTATCCACACCGCAAATGCATCGGTCTGGCTTTGATTGGGTACGGAAAACTCGAATGCGTCGATGCTCGGCTCGATCAGTGCGTCGACACCGAGATCAGCGGCTTCTGCGCCCGTCGGGACAACCTGGAAGTCGGTGAACATGGACTTGAACAGCTTTTCGAACAGCATGCTGTTGGAGCGCCCCATGTCGATGGTCCATTTCTTCTTGCCGATAACCTGTTCTTCGTGGACGAAATGCTCGAAAGCTTCGGGGAACCGCGCCGCGACCGACAGGGGCATCTTGTCGATCAGCGGATCGGGGATCGTCGGATCCTTGAGGGTTACCTGCGTCGAACAGCCGCTCAACGCTGCAATGAACATTGCAACCGAAACGAACTTGAGCCTTGCTGCGATCAATTTGGCCAGTCCCGGGGAAGGCTAAGGAAATCCGGTTTATTCAGTTCTCTGAGCATGTGTACACGCCAGAGTTCCGTCAAAGCGATAGAAGCTGACGCCTGTCACTTTAGACCCGGTTTATGAGCAGCGCAACTGGTGCTTTTCGTTAATCTCCGCCACTTCATCCGCGCCATTCCAGCGGCAGTTCCCGCACCAGCGCGGCCTGTTCCCGAAGGCTCAGCAGGTGCTCGTCCCAGTACCGCGGCGAATCGAACCAGGGGAAGGCGATCTTGAAAGCGGGATCCTCCCAGCGGCGCGCGATCCAGGCCGCGTAGTGCATGATGCGAAGCGTGCGCAGCGCCTCTACAAGGTGCAGCTCGCGGGCGTCGAAGCGCCGGAATTCTTCATAGCCTTCAAGGAGCGACGCGAGCTGGGGCGTCTGCTCCTCCCGATCGCCCGAGAGAAACATCCAGAGATCCTGGATCGCGGGACCGGACCGTGCGTCGTCGAAGTCCACGATATGAAGCTGCCCGCTTTCCGAAACCAGCACGTTGCCAGGGTGAAAGTCCCCGTGCAGGCGGATGGTCCTGTGATTGCCGGCTCGCTCGAAAGACTCGCAGACGCGATCCAGCAGATCCTCAACGACCCCCTCATACACGTCCGCCAGGTTTTCCGGGATGAAGTTGTTGTCCAGCAAATAATCCCGGGAAGCATCTCCATACGACTGCACGTCCAGGACGGGCCTGTGCCGGAAGGGGCGCTGTTCGCCCTGCAGGTGCATCCGCGCCACAAGCCGGCCCAGTTGCCGGAGCATTGCAGGCTCATCCAATTCCGGGGCCCGGCCGCCGCGCCATGGCGAAATTGCAACACGAAACGGGCCGCAGTGGTGGAGCGTCTGGCCGTCGATCGCCAGCGGTGCGACTACCGGTATCTCCTGGGCGGCGAGTTCGGAGGTGAACCGGTGCTCCTCGAGGATCGCATCGTCGCTCCAGCGAGCCGGACGATAGAACTTCGCCACCACAGGAGGCTGGTTCTCGATTCCTACGCGATACACGCGGTTCTCGTAGCTGTTCAGCGCGAGGAAGCGCCCGTCGCAGTGGAAGCCCAGGTTTTCCAGGGAGGCCAGGATATCGTCCGGGCGAAGATCCGCATACGCCAATACCGGATCCGGTGGTCCTGCGGGTTCCGTCATGCTTGCAGCCGGGATTCCCTTTTCCGCTCGGTCTCTTTAAGAAATTTCTTTCTCATCCGGATATTTAAAGGTGTTACCTCGAGTAGTTCATCATCATCAATGAACTCCAGTGCCTGCTCGAGAGAAAAGCGGATTGGCGGAGTCAGCACAATATTCTCATCGCTGCCGGCCGCCCGGATGTTGGTAAGCTGCTTGCCCTTCGAGGGATTGACCGACAGGTCGTTCTGCCGGCTGTGGATACCGACGATCATGCCCTCGTAGAGCGCCTCTCCGTGACCAATGAACAGCCTGCCGCGCTCCTGGAGGTTGTACAGGGCATACGCCAGCGCCTTGCCGGCAACCATGGATACGAGCACGCCGTTGTTGCGCTGCGCGATCGCTCCGGGAATGCGTTTCGCGTACTTCTCGAAGACGTGATAGATGAGACCGGTGCCCGACGTAGCGGTGAGAAATTCGGTGCGGAAGCCGATGAGTCCCCGGGTTGGAATGCGGTAGTCCATGCGAACGCGGCCCTTGCCATCGGGCATGATGTCGAGCAACTCTCCCTTGCGGTCGGCCAGTCTGGACATCACCGCGCCCTGGTACGCCTCGTCTAAGTCCACCGTCAGCTGCTCCCACGGTTCCAGGACCTCGCCCTCCGCTTCCTGCATGATTACCTCGGGCCGGGACACTGACAGCTCGTAGCCCTCCCGCCGCATGTTCTCGATGAGGATCGACAGGTGCAGCTCGCCTCTCCCCGAAACCCGGAACTTGTCCGGGTCGTCCGTGGGAGCTACACGCAACGCCACGTTGTGCTTCAGTTCCTGGTCCAGGCGTTCGCGGATCTGCCGGCTGGTGAGGAATTTCCCTTCCTTGCCTGCGAAAGGAGACTTGTTGACCTGGAAAGTCATCGACACGGTCGGTTCATCTACGGCAAGGGCAGGGAGGCCTTCCGGCCCGTCCCGCGGGCAGATGGTGTCCGAGATGTTCAGTTCATCAATGCCACTCAACACGATGATGTCCCCGGCGCTGGCCTCCTCGATCTTGCGGCGCGAAAGGCCGTCGAAGCCGAACAGCTCCAGCACCCGCGCGCGCCGGACGCTCCCATCGGCGCCTACGATGCTGACCGGCATGTTGCTCGAGATCCGGCCGCGCTGGATCCGGCCGATGCCGAGGAGGCCGACATAAGCATCGTAGGAAAGACTGGAGATCTGCAGCTGCAGCGGACCCTCCGGGTCCACCGGCGGCGCAGGCACGTGCGAGACGATGGCTTCGAACAACGGTGTCATATCGCCGCCGGTCGCGTCGGCACGGAGGCTTGCATACCCCTCCAGGGCCGAGGCATAAATTACCGGAAAGTCGAGCTGTTCCTCGGTTGCACCCAGCCGGTCGAAGAGGTCGAAGGTCTGGTCCAGGACCCAGCTCGGCCTCGCGCCGCCGCGGTCGATCTTGTTTATGACGACCAACGGCTTCAACCCCCGGGCGAAGGCCTTCTGCGTGACGAAGCGGGTCTGGGGCATGGGCCCATCCACGGCGTCGACCAGCAGCAGGACGCTATCCACCATCGACAGCACGCGTTCTACTTCGCCGCCGAAATCGGCGTGGCCGGGTGTGTCCACGATATTGATGTGGTACCCGTTCCAGTGCAGCGCCGTGTTCTTGGCGAGAATGGTGATGCCGCGTTCCCGTTCCAGCACGTTCGAATCCATGACCCGGTCGGGCGCGGCAGCGCGCGGCCCCAGGGTGCCGGACTGCTGCAGGAGCTTGTCGACGAGCGTGGTCTTGCCGTGGTCGACATGGGCGATTATTGCGATGTTGCGGAGCTTTTCGAGGGCTGACATTAAGGCTTTTCGGCGGGCGGAAAGGCCGCGGATTATAGAGAGCGGAATGGCGGATTGATACGGCCTGGAAACAAATGGTGCCGGGCTAGGGCGGAAGCGCTTTTACCATCATCGCGACTTCCTTTGCTCCATTGTCGATGACCTGTGCCCCGACCTGGCGAAAGCCGTGGCGCAAATGGAATTTCATCGAAGCGGGATTTGACGGACGCAGGTTCACCTCGCAGGCGAGCATCGGGAACCGACCTGAGAAGTGTCGTTCGAAGTCCTCGTACAGTGCGCTTGCCAGGCCGTGCCGCCTCGCGCGTTCCGCGACGGCAATACGATCGATATAGGCGAAGGAGGGATAGTTGCGGCAGAACCAGAGGAAATTTGGACTGTCGTACTTCGCGTCGGGGGTGAGACCAATGAGGAACGCGTCCAGGCTTCCCGGATCGCCGGTTGTGGCAACCCTGAAGTAGGCGGCCTGGTTGCGCAAGTCGCGCATTTCTTCCATCGCGAGGCTGTTCACGTGCGGGACGGCCATTTCGTTCATCCGGAGAACGACATCCAGTTCTTCTGGCGCAACCTCGCGAATTGTAAAAGCAGCCATCCGGTCCATGCCGCAAATGTTAGGTAGTTCCCACAGCCAATGCCAGCACAGTACTGGACACCAGCCATCGCCTGCGCTATGCCTGCATTCCGGAGTCACCGTGGCGCCCCTGCTACGGAACATCGTGCAATCTTTTCCAGAAATCCAGCGTGAATGCTTTGGGTGAAACCAGGTTGAAGCATCCTTTCTCTTCGATTCGCCGGCTGAGCGCAGGTGCACTGACCGGATGGGTGTCGGCCTGGTCCCGCGGCCATGCGACTGCCTGGCGGAGTCGCCCCGAGGCTCTCGAACAGGAACTGCGGCTGCGCAATGAGCAGTTCGAAATGCTGTTGAACGCAGCGCCGATCGGGGTGTACCTGATCGATGCCAATTTCCGCATCCAGCACGTCAATCCAGTTGCACGGCAAGTCGCCGGTGCCGATGCAGGCGAACTGGTTGGCCGTGACTATTCCGAAGTGGTGCATCTGATCTGGTCTCGCGAGAGGGCGGAAGAGGTGGCCCGGATTTTCCGGCGAACGCTCGAGACCGGAGAGTCGCACCACGAGCCGGAATTCGCCGAGTATCGGGCCGACCGCGATTTGATCGAGTACTATGACTGGCGCACCCAGCGCATCGTCCTGCACGATGGCTCTTATGGGGTCGTTTGCTATTTCCGCGACATCTCGGATCAGGTTACCGCCCGAAAGAGGGTCGCGGAATCGGAACTTCGCTACCGCACGCTCTTCGAGTCCATAGACGTTGGCTTCTGCATCGGGGAGATGATCTTCGACGATGCCGGCACGGCGGTCGATTTCCGCTACCTTGTGACCAACCCTGCCTTCGAGACCCACACCGGCCTGGTGGATGCCAAGGGCAAGACGATCCGGGCGCTCGTGCCAGACATAGAAGATTACTGGATCGGGCTTTGCGCAAGCGTCGCAGTGACTGGCGAACAGAAGCGCTTCGTCAACCACGTGAAAGCCATAGACCGCTGGTTCGAGGTCGATGCGTTCCGGACCGGAAGGCCGGAGCAGCGACGGGTAGCCATGCTGTTGTCGGATGTCAGCGAACGGAAGCGGGCCGAGCAGGCCCTGCGGGAAAGCGAACAGCGTTTCCGCACCATGGCAGACAGTGCACCGGCCCTCATCTGGGTCTCCGACACGACCGGCAAGTGCACATATTTCAACCGCCAGTGGCTCGAGTTCACGGGAAAACCGCTTGAAGCGGAACTCGGCGATGGATGGATGAAGTCCGTGCACCCCGATGATCGAGAGCAGACAGAGGAAGCCTACGATACGGCATCTGCTGTTCGTGGGCCCGTCCGGACAGAGTTCCGCCTGCGGCGCCACGACGGGGTGTACCGCTGGCTGGTGGAAGAGGGCGTTCCGCGGCATCTGCCGGACGGGCAGTTTGCAGGATACGTCGGCGTCTGCATTGACATAACGCAGCGCATGCAGTGGGAAAGAGCGCTGCGTGAGACAGACCGGCGCAAGGACGAGTTCCTCTCCACGCTGTCTCACGAGTTGAGAAACCCGTTAGCCGCAGTCAGCACCGCCACGAACGTGCTCAGCAACTCGCGAGATGACGCTGATCGGGTGGGCGAGATGGCAGCCATCATAGAGCGACAATCGTCCCAGCTCGTACGCTTGATCGACGATCTCCTGGATGTCAGCCGTATTTCACGCGGAAAGGTAAAGCTCGAACGACGGCATATCGATATTGCGGACGTCGTCCGCAAGGTACTCGTCGATTGCGGCTCCGTGTGCGAGCAGAAGGGGCTCGACCTGGTTGGGCACCTTCCCGAGCGACCGGTACTGGTTGACGCCGACCCCGTACGCATGGCCCAGGTAGTAACCAACCTGCTGGACAATGCCTGCAAGTTCACGCCGTCTGGTGGCCAGGTGAGGGTCTCGGTCGGGCAGGAATGTGGCCAGGCCGTCATCGATGTCGCTGATAACGGCATCGGGATGTCTCGGGAGCAGCTCCCGAGCATTTTTGAAATGTTTACCCAGGTGGAAGATACACCCGGCGATCGAACCGGAGGGCTGGGCATCGGTCTCTCGCTCGCGAAATCGATCATGGAACTGCACGGCGGCACCATCGAGGCACACAGCGAAGGCCCGGAAAAGGGTAGTGCTTTCGCCTTGCGACTTCGCGTCTCCGACAGCGATGCACCGGGTGATCATGTTACGGAGGAGATTGAAGCGGAAGCGGTTCGACCTGAGTTCAAGCGGATAATCGCGGCGGACGACAATGTCGACACGCTTCACGCGGTCGCTCTCCTGCTCCGGATGAAGGGCCACGATGTTGAAACGGCTGTCGACGGCGTCGACGCACTTAAGAAGGTGCAGGCGCATCCACCGGACATAGCGCTGCTGGACATTGGAATGCCCGGCATGGACGGGTATGAAGTCGCCAGGCGTATCCGTCGCGAGCCCTGGGGCCAGAACGTACTTCTCGTGGCAACGACGGGGTGGGGCGCTCAGCGCGACAAGCAGCAGGCGCAAGCGGCAGGCTTCGATGCACACCTGACGAAGCCGGTCGATCTCGATGCTCTCGAGCGGTTGATTGCGGCGCCGCAGAAGCGTACCGATGGTCCCCCCGATGTCCCGCTTCACTAGCGGATGGCGGCGCACCGCACGATAAATGTGACCAGCGACGACGACGGCCCAGCTGCCGTCGACTATCGTACCCGGCCATTTTGTCATCCTGCTGGAAACAAGCCATGCTTATTGCGCGACCTGCACGCCTGCTGAGAGTCCTGTACCTGTTGCCGCTGATGCTTGCGGCCTGTTCCGGAGCGCCGGACGACGAGGAGGCCCTGGCGTCCACCGACGGTATCCTGCGTTTCATACCCGCAGATACGCCTTATGTGTTTGCCACGACAGAACCGCTGCCGGAAGAGGCGCACGAAAAACTGGCGCCTTACGTCGAGCCGATCGTGCAGTCCTACAGCGCAATGCTGCTCGCAGCAATCAACCAGCAATCTGACGAGCCTTCTGAATCGCATCTTGACGAGGACACGAAGAAGCGCGTGTCCTCGGTCATCGAACAGGTAGCCGGGATGATCACGTCGGACGGCATACCTGAGGCGGGCATCGACCGGAATTCGACGGGTGCCGTGTACGGTATCGGCCTGTTGCCGGTCCTGCGGATTACGCTCAGCGACGGCAATCTGTTTGAATCGACCATGAGCAGGATGGAGGCCGAGGCTGGCGAGAAGATGAGCGTTGCTGATCTCGACGGCCACTCTTACCGCTATGCCGGCAACGATGAGGCTCGCGTGGTAGTCGCCGTCATAGGGGACCAGCTGGTGCTGACGGTCGTGCCGAGCGTTCTGCCCGAGGCTTCCCTGAAGGAGGTTCTCGGTATAAAACTTCCCGGCAGGAGCATCGCCGAATCGGGTGATCTCGCTGCCTTGTCCGCAAAGTACGGCTTACGTTCCTATGGGCTGGGAATGGTGGATGTCCGGCGCATTGCGTCGACCTTTCTCGACGATCAAACCGGCGTCAACCGCGAGTTGCTGGCGCTGGGGGAATACGATTCCTCCAGCCTCGACGACGTGTGCAAGGCCGAGATACGGTCCCTGGCGGGCATAGCACCGCGCATCGTTTCCGGTTACACCGACATCACTGCGCAACATATCAAGTCCAACACGGTGATCGAACTGCGAACCGACATCGCCGCCGGGGTGCAGACGCTGACTGCGCCCGTCCCGGGCCTCGGCAGCGCGCATGACGGTTTGATGTCCTTCGGCATGAGCCTGAACATGCTGGCTGCGCGCGAGTTCTATGCTGCTCGACTCGATGCGCTGGAAAAGGATCCGTACGAATGCGAGCTGTTCTCGGACGTCCAGGCAGGAGTAGCGAAGGGACGCGAGCTTCTGAACCAGCCAATTCCGCCGATTGTGTACGGCTTCCGCGGATTCCTCGCCGTCATCGAGGACATCAAGGGAATGGATATCGCAAAACAGCAGCCGCCGACGGACGTCGACATGAGAGTCCTCGTAGCCACCGACAATGCTCCGGGGCTCCTGGCGATGGGTGCGATGTTCAGCCCGCAGATCGCATCGATGAACTTAAAGCCGGATTCGAAGCCGGTGAAGCTGGAACTGCCGCCGGTCGCTGCGATGACGGAGGCGGCTTACGTGGCAATGTCTGAAAGTGCGCTGGCACTTTCATTCGGCGACGGCAGCGAAGTGGAACTCAGGACGATGCTTGCGGCAGCTCCCACGGAACCATCGCCCTTCATGAGCCTCGACATGGATGCCGGACGCTATTATGGCTTCATAGGGGATGCCATGGCCCTCACCGACGGCGCTGATCAACCGCCCGAACTGGTAAAAGCCCAGGGCGAGGTAATGCAGACGTTCGCCGAAATCTTCAGCAGAATTTACTTCGACGTACTCTTCACGGAGCGCGGCGTCGAGATGCCCGCGACGATACACCTCGCGGACTGACCTGTGCGTGGGCGGCGATTTCGGCGGTCGCCGCCCGGCAGGGACTTGCACGCTGCGGCCGACCGGGTCAGGATTGAGCGTCGGCATTGCCATCATTCAATCAACCAGCGGGCAAGACCATGAAAACTCATATATTCGCCGTTCTATGCACCACCGCCCTCGCATTCCCGGCATTCGCCGCGCTCAAGGCAGGCGACACGGCCCCTGACTTCGAAGCGCGAGCGTCGCTTGCGGGAGAGGAGTTCGATTTCTCGCTTGCGAATGCGCTCGAGAAGGGCACGGTGGTTGTCTACTTCTATCCGTCGGCCTACACGCAGGGCTGCAACGTCCAGGCGCGCGAATTCGCGGTAAACATGGACAAGTTCGAAGCGGCCGGCGCCAGCGTCATTGGCGTCTCGCTCGACAGCATCGAGCGTCTCAACGATTTTTCAGCCGATCCGGAATATTGCGCCGGCAAGCTGGCGGTTGCCTCTGACGAGGACGGAGAAATCGCGAAGTCTTACGAGCTCGACGTCCAGGCCGGTCGCGAAGGCATCAAGGATACCCGCGGCGTAGAGATCGACCACGGCTTCGCGGAGCGGACCACGTTCATTGTCACGCCGGACGGGAAGGTCGCCGAGACCATCGGCGGCCTGTCGCCGATGCAGAACGTTCAGAAGACACTCGAGGCAGTCGAGCGCCTGTCGATGTAAGGGCGCTGCCGGAGCCCGTGATCGGGCGAGTTCGCCCCACGCTCGATCTCTCGCACACCGAGGTGCTCCTTGTACATCGGCAGCGCCAGTGAGCTCCAGGCGAACCGGTCGGGCAACTTGCATGCGCAACGCAGCGAATAATTCCCGAACAGCCTGCGGTGGGCTGCTATTAGCCTTGCTGCTCACAGCCTGCTCCGTCACGCCGCCGCGCGACCAGCAGAACATCTGTCGTGTCTTCGAGCAGCACCCGGACTGGTATGACTATGCCAGGCATTCCGAAAAGCGCTGGGGGGTGCCGCCGCACATCCTGATGTCGTTTGCGCATTTCGAGTCCGGTTTCCGTTCGAACGCCAGGCCGCCGCGCGAGTGGTTCCTCAAGGTCGTGCCGCTTCCCCGCCAGTCTTCCGCTTACGGGTATGCACAAGCCCAGGACCCGGCGTGGAAGGATTACATGAAAGAAACAAACGCGACCTGGTTTTCGGACCGGGACAACATGAAGGACGCGCTCGATTTCATCGGCTGGTACAACTACAAGTCCCACAAGGAACTCGGTATATCGACCTGGGACCCGAAGAACTTATATCTTGCTTATCACGAGGGGAGAGCGGGTTACAGGGCCGGCGCGTGGCGTCAAAAGCCCGACCTGATCAGGCTGGCGGAACGGGTCGATTGGCAGGCGCGAGAGTACGGCGAGCAGCTTCGCCAGTGCGAGGACCGTTTCAAGTGCGATTCGTGGTACCAGTTCTGGCCGGTTTGCAGGAAATGAGCGAATTCACTCAGCCCTTTGCGTAAGGCCCCGGCGCGCTTTGGAATTACGTGCGCGTCGAACTTTCCTGGCGCCGCTCTCCGATCCACCCGCCGAGCACGCCTGCAAGAAACGGCACCAGGCCGCCGGCGATGAGGCTGCCGAAGGTGAAACTCCCTGCGAGAATGAGGGCGATGACCACCGCGATCGCGGCGGAGATGCCTGGCTCCAGAATCGTCCGCCCGGTCGATTTCAATCCCACGATAAAGCCGCCTAAGAGGAACACGAGGAAATTACCGATCGCGAGCGCAGCAACCTGGCCGCCGCTTAATGCGATGTCTTCCATCTGGGTAGCTTCCTGGATGTCAGGCATCAGGAAGAGGCCCATGAGAATGCCGGCGGCAATGCTGAGGCCCAGCATGATCAGCACACCGAAGCCGATCCATTTCCAGTCGAGGTTGCCTGACATCGGGGTCTCCTGTCCTGCGCCGTGGGAGCGAGCGTAACATCTTACCGCAGGCTTGATATGCTCCAGAAGAGCTGGCCGTTTCAGCGACGAGGAGTGCAAACCGATGGTCCTTGATCGCCGCTACTGGATGTCCCTTTCCTCGGCAGGCGTCCTGTTTGGGACGCTGTTCTTTGCTTTCTCCCTGACGCCCAGTCTCCTGCCGCGCTCGGCTTTGATGCAGGGCGTGGTCTCGGGACTCTCGCTGGCGGCCGGTTACGCGGTCGGCGTAGCCGGGCACTCCCTCTGGCGTTACCTTGAACTGCCCTCGCCATCGCAACGCGTGGAGCGAGGAATTACGATAGTTGGCGGCGCGGTCTGTTTACTCATCGCCGTCGTCTTCCTGTGGAAAGCCTCGGGTTGGCAGGACTCGATACGCATCCTGATGGACATGGAACCCGTCGAAGGCGTTCGGCCTTTCACTGTCGGCTTGATCACCCTGCTGGTATTTGGTCTGCTGCTTCTCTTCGCCCGGCTGTTTCGTCGCACTCACCAGTTCATATCGAAACGGCTGTCGCGCTTCATCCCCAGGCGTGTGTCGTTCGTCGTCGGAATTGTCACGACGGTTTTCGTCTTCTGGTCAATCATGAACGGCGTGTTGTTCCGCTATGCGCTCCGCACGGCAGACCTATCCTTCCAGCGGGTCGACGCCCTGATAGAGGATGATGCGGAGCAGCCTCGAAGCCCACTGAAGACCGGCAGCCCTCGCTCGCTGCTGGACTGGACCAGCCTTGGCAGGGCCGGGCGCGAATTCGTTTCCTCCGGCCCGACTGTTGCGCAATTGAAGGCTTTCTTCAACGAGGAAGTCCGGGACCCGATCAGGGTATATGTCGGCCTGAATTCCGCGGAGACCGCCGA
>Ga0079224_100010903_pt1 | contig 12494 bp, 12 predicted proteins | sample Stecom2015_FD_80414 | JGI IMG/M metagenome (GOLD analysis project Ga0079224, IMG submission 80414) | Agricultural soil microbial communities from Utah to study Nitrogen management - Steer compost 2015 | ecosystem: Environmental > Terrestrial > Soil > Agricultural land | place: USA: Utah...
CACTGAGATTTGCGTTTTTTCGACTTTTTCCTGCACCTTCATTCAGTGCATAGAAATCGCACATGCCATTATCTTTAAGTAATGCATATACGTTTTTACAACCTACACAACAAAAATCCTTATCGTCGTAATGTATATAGGTGTCATCACTTTTTTCGCCACAGTGATAACATTTATCAATTACAAGGTTTTCCATAGCCTTAAAATTTATGCAAAGTTCTTACTTATTTTCCCCAGAAAACATGATAAGAGTCATAAGCCTATGTTTGCAACTTGATTTGAAACTTGTCTAGTTTTTCTGCAGGTTTTTGGATTGGGTTTAGTCGAGCTTCTATTTCCAAATATCCATATAGAAGATTGGAGGGAATGTAATTGTCTTATCTTACATATAACTTTTGTTCAGATAATTTTATTGTGAATTTTTGTTAGAAATAGATTGAAGTTTGATTTTAAAAAAAATCCAATTAATAAAATTGTTTACACAAATTTTGTTTGAATTTTTGCGGGGCTTAACTTTAGCAAAGTTTTAAAACTTTGCTAAAGTTTAAGAGGCCTAACAAAAAAACCATCTCAAATTAGCTCCCCCTAAAAAAATCTTATGTATAATCGAAAATTAATAACTTAAAGTGCCTATTATTTACCCAACTCTAGGCAAACCAAATTAGTTACAAAATTGGAAATCGCTGCTATCCCTGGCGCAGTTCTAAATCGAGGAATTTACAAGTTTTTTATCATTATAAAATCGTTCATTTCAAAGCCTTTTCCTATCGGAAAATCTGCCGACTTCTCTATCTTGAACCCAATTTTAAAATAAAAATTTATTGCCATTACATTTTGTCGATTTACTTGTAAACGCACTGTATTACAGCCTTTTGATTTAAGATATTCGAATGCTTTTTGTATTAATAATTGTGCAGCTCCCGTGCCTCTATAATCTTTGAGTACATAGCACTTAGGGATAAAACCTTGATCAAGCTCTTTAACTTCGGCACTAATAAAACCTATGGGTTTTTCGTTTTCTTGAATTAGATAAAACTGTATGTGTTTTAATTGTTCTTTGAGCGAAGCTTCTGAATACATCGAATTTAGCATATAATCAACTTGTTCCTGACCTATAATAGCCGGATAATGTTCATTCCAAATCTCATAAGCCAAATTTCTTATGCTTTTTATATGAATTGGTAGTGCATTGATTATAGTAAAATTCATACAAGTTTTATATTTGTGTATGCAAAGGTATATAAGTGTAGTAGGATTGTTAAGTATTGGTTTATTTTTCTTTTCATGCAAAGTTTCGAAAGCTGATAAATCGAACAAGAAAAAAGCAGAGGAAAAAATAGAGGTGAGTTTTAACGTTCGTATGGTAGAAAAATACTGTAAAGCACTTCGTATGAGCAAGCTATTAATTGACGAATACGAAGCTGAAAAATCTGCAAAATTTGAGAAGTTTTACGTAGTAAATAAGAAAGATAAACATAGCTATAAGTTATTTTTAGACGAGAATGGTTTTGCCACCATTAAGATTTGTCCGGGAGATTATTCAGTATATTTTATAGACAAAGTTGATGGAGTTCTCAATTCTCCAACTCCAAAATGTTTAGAGTGGAAAGAAATAGTAGATGCAGAATTTAGTGCACGAGAGAATGGCACAGAAATAAATTTTACAGTTACAAAAACATGTAATCCTTGTTCTATTCTAAAGCCTTAAAGTTATAAGGTATTTTGATGGGCATAAAGGGAGGAGTTTCTCTTTTATAAGCTTGGTATTCAGGCCTAGTTTCTAATAATCTTTTTTCCATCATTGGGATAGAAATTAGTCGAAACATTAGGTACATTGAGATAGATCCTATGCATGTCCACCAATAATCTGGATTTGCATTAAATCCGATAAAGAAAATTCCTACCCAATAAATACATTCACCAAAATAGTTAGGATGACGAGATAATCTCCATAATCCAGATTGTATAAAAGCATGTGGGTCTTTATTTTTCTTCTTGAAGATTTTTAATTGTTCATCGGCAATGAGCGAAATAACGACTCCGGTAAGCGAAACAGCCAAAGCTAAAATATCTAAGCCGTTAGTTTCTCCACCAAATTCAGTAATGGCAGGGTATAAGGGCAGCATACCCAAGAATATTTGCAAAGTTTGAAAGAGGTGAACACCGAAGAAAATACTTAGAAAAGCTTTCCATTTAGGGGCTTGTTTAAGTTTTACAAAGCGCCAATCTTCATGTTTTAAACCTTTCCAACCTCGAGCCCAATTAAGAGTTAGGCGTATGCCCCAGCTCATGACTGCAATAAGGACTAAAATATGTCGAAAAGAATCAATTTCCTTGTCGCTTATTTTGAAGAAATAAAAAAGATAGACTATAGGAGCCAAACTCCAAAAAGGGTCGAAAATGGAGCTATTATTAAAGGCTGTACTAAACAGATAAATGAATAGGGTAGAAGAGAACATCGCAATAGCTAAAGCTTCTAATGGATGTATATATGATGGAATATAAAACAGAATTGCTTGTCCTAAACCGAAAGCAAAGGTGTAAATAAAGAAAAGGATTAGGAAAGAGAAGGATGCGTTAAAATTAACTTTCATAGGTTGGGATTACACATACCATTTAGCACAAACTTGTTCGGCAGCTTTTTGTTCAGCGGCTTTTTTGTTTTTGCCTTCTGCCTTAGCTTCTTCTACATTGTTGATATAAATGGTAACGGTATATATTTTATCGTTGTTTTCTAGCTTGGTTTCAATATGTTCAAAGCGCACGGGTTGTTTATTTTTTTGTCCCCATTTAACTAGTTTACTTTTATAATCATTATCACTATTAACTAAGGCAAGTAGGTTCACGTTTTTATCGAACATTGCCAAGGTTTTTTTATAAGTAAAATTAAAACCTTTGTCGAGATACATAGCACCAATAAGTGCTTCAAAGGCATTTCCTTTGACGTCTTCAGGCATGATACTATTTTTGAATTCTCCTACGATTAGTTCGGGTATACCGGCTTTTTCGGCGAGTTGATTTAGTGTACTTCTCGACACAAAACGAGTTTTTAATTTAGTCAAACTTCCTTCGTCCATATGAGGGAAGGTTTTGAATAAATAATCTCCAATAATAGCGTCTAAGATGACGTCGCCAAGGAATTCAAGACGTTCGTTATGTTGACGAAAGAGTTCTTCTTGAGCATTTGCGTAAGAGGCGTGAAGAAATGCGCGATAGTAAATAGACATATCGCGAGGGGTATATCCAATTATTGATTTGAGTTTTTTTTCAAATCCTTTTTGGACGTAAGCCGGACGTGTATGACTGCCAAAGAAAAGCATGCATACTAAAATAATAAAAAATGAATGGGAAATGGCATTTAAGCCAATTTTTTTATAATAACAGAGGCATTATGACCACCGAAGCCGAAAGTATTACTTAAAGCGGCATTAACGACTCTATCTTGAGGTTTCCAGAAAGTAAGATTAAGTTTAGGATCTATTTCTGGATCATCTTCGAAGTGGTTAATGGTAGGTGGCACTTTGCTATCTTGAATAGCGAAGATACAAGCAAGCACTTCAATTACGCCGGTTGCACCTAAAAGGTGACCAGTCATACTCTTCGTAGAAGAGATGTTTAAATTATAAGCATGTTCTCCAAATACATCTTTAATCGCTTTAGTTTCAGCGATATCTCCAAGAGGAGTAGATGTACCGTGAACGTTAACATAGTCAATTTGCTCTGGTTTCATACCAGCGTCGAGCAGAGCTAATTCCATTACACGTTTAGCGCCTAAACCTTCAGGGTGAGGGGCTGTGATATGGTTAGCATCGGCAGTAGCTGCGCCACCAGCAATTTCGGCATAGATAGTTGCACCACGTTTAACAGCGTGTTCGTATTCTTCAAGAACGAGAGCACCAGCACCTTCACCGAGCACGAATCCATCGCGAGTTTTATCAAACGGGCGTGATGCAGTTTCGTACTGTTCGTTGTTTGTAGAAAGTGCGTGCATAGCATTGAACCCTCCAATACCACCAATATTTACGGCAGCTTCAGAGCCACCCGTAACGATGATATCAGCTTTACCGAAACGAATAAAATTAATGGCATCGATAATAGCGTGAGTAGAAGAAGCACAAGCAGAAACCGCTGCATAGTTTGGTCCACGGAAATTATTTCGGATAGAAATATGTCCAGCAGCGATATCAACAATAGTTTTAGGAATAAAGAAAGGGTTGAAACGCGGGGTTCCATCACCTTTACCAAAAGCAACTAATTCTTCTACAAGGGTATCAAGCCCACCGATACCGCTCGACCAGATAACCCCAACGCGGTCTGGGTCGAAATTTCCTTCGGTAAGTCCTGCCATTTTAATGGCTTCGTCAGAAGAAACGATGGCATATTGAGCGAAAGCGTCAATTTTTCTAGCCTCTTTGCGATCCATGAATTGAGTAGGATCGAAATTTTTCACTTCGCATGCGAAGCGAGTTTTGAATTTCGATGCATCAAAACGGGTAATTGGAGCCGATCCACTCTTGCCTGCAAACAATGCTTGTCTGTACTCTTCAGCGGTGTTTCCAATAGGCGTCAGAGCGCCCATTCCGGTTACTACTACCCGTTTCAACGTCATTCGAAATAAAATTTAGTTAATAACTATTACTTTGTAGCGTTCTCCTCAATATACTTGATTGCATCACCTACAGTACCGATTTTCTCAGCTTGCTCATCAGGAATTGCGATTTCGAATTCCTTTTCGAATTCCATAATCAATTCAACTGTGTCTAATGAGTCAGCTCCTAAATCGTTAGTGAAGCTCGCATTTTCGGTTACTTCGCTTTCGTCAACTCCAAGTTTGTCAACGATAATAGCCTTTACTTTTGCTGCAATTTCTGACATAAACGTATTGTTTAATAGGTTTTACCGGGTGCAAAGTAAATAAAAAATAGCCTGATTAGACAAATTCTTTAATCATTATAGCTAATTTTACTTTAAATTACTTTGATTTCCAGTGGTTTAACTTAAATTATTACTCGTTTGTTTTTAAAACTTTACCCCAAAATAAGGATAATTTTTTATTTATAGGTTACTTGTTTTACTGCTTCAATTATTCTGCTCACATTTGGTAAATAAGCTTCAATCAATGAAGTTGCAAATGGGAACGGAACATCTCTGCCTGTTACACGTACTATCGGAGCATCTAAGTAATCAAATGCTCTTTTTTGTGTCATATAGGTTACTTCTGTTGCAATATTTCCTAATGGCCAACTTTCTTCTACGATTACCATTCTGTTGGTTTTCTTAATAGATTCGATAATTAAATCGTAATCGATAGGACGTACAGAACGTAAATCGATAACCTCAGCATTTATACCCATTGCTTCTAGTTCTTCAGCTGCTTTGTGAACTATCTTCATCATTTTACCAAATGATACAATGGTAACATCTGATCCTGGGCGGGTAATTATACCTTTTCCTATTGGAATTAAATATTCTTCTTCTGGAACTACTCCTTTGTCGCCATACATTTGCTCACTTTCCATGAAAATAACAGGGTCATTATCACGAATTGCGGTTTTTAATAAACCTTTTGCGTCGTATGGATTAGAAGGAATAACTACTTTAAGACCCGGACAGTTTGCATACCAGCTCTCGAAGTTTTGTGAGTGTGTTGCAGCTAATTGACCAGCTGAACCTGTAGGGCCACGGAATACAATAGGTATGTTGAATTGCCCATTACTCATTTGGTAAATTTTTGCCGCATTATTAATGATTTGATCAATCCCTACTAATGAGAAATTGAAAGTCATAAATTCTATAATCGGACGTATTCCGTTCATAGCTGCACCAACTCCAATACCTGCGAACCCTAATTCAGCAATTGGAGTGTCGATTACACGCTTAGCGCCAAACTCAGCCAACATACCTTTAGATACTTTATATGCACCATCGTATTCGGCAACTTCTTCTCCCATTAAGAAGACGTTTTCGTCTCTGCGCATTTCTTCAACCATCGCCTCGCGAATGGCATCACGAAATTGTATTTCTCTCATAATTTTATTTTATGCAATTTGACTTTGCTTAACTAAGCAGAACAAAAGTATAAAAGTTTTAATATCTTCATGCTCTACTTTTGTAAATGTTTGGTATGCAGCGCTATAAAATGTAGTGGTCTTGCTATTCTTTTAAAAAATGTCATTTTTTCTAAATATTAGTAGTCATGCATACTTTTTTTTACATTTGTGAAGATTTATTGAAAATTCATTTATCATGAACATTTTAGTTTGCATAAGTAAAGTTCCGGACACTACGTCTAAGATTTCATTTACAGACGGAGATACAAAGTTTAACTCACAGGGTGTAACTTGGATTGTTAACCCATCTGATGAGTGGTATGCGTTAGTTAGAGCATTAGAGATTAAAGAATCTTTAGGTACAGGTAATGTTACTATTGTAACTGTTGGTACAGCAGAAGACGATGCAATTATTCGTAAAGCATTAGCCGTAGGTGCTGATAATGCTGTGCGTATTAACTTCGATCCTGCAGATTCATATTCTGTTGCGACTGCTATTGCAGACTATGCAAAAACGCAAAACTTCGATTTAATTTTAACTGGTAAAGAAACCATTGATCATAACAACTCTGAAGTTGGTGGTATGATTGCTGAATTAATGGGTTACGAATTCATTAATCCTGCTAATAAATTAGACATTAACGGCCGTATAGCTCGCGTAGAAAGCGAAACAGGTGGCGCTACATATGTTTATGAAGTGGAATTACCTGTTGTATTATCAGCTGCTAAAGGTATGGCTGAGCAACGTATCCCTAACATGAAAGGTATTATGGCTGCTCGTACTAAACCAATTACAGTGGTTGAAGCTGCTGGTCAGCCTAAAATTAAGGTGGTAAAATTTGAATTACCTGCTGCTAAAGCTGGTGTGAAAATGATTGCTCCTGAAAACACAGATGAATTAGTGAAATTACTTCACACAGAAGCAAAAGTTATTTAATTATTGATTATTGTAAATACAAGTATAGAATTATGTCAGTTTTAGCATTTGTAGAAAGCGCAAACGGAAAAATTAAAAAAGCCGGTTTCGAAGGCGTTTCATACGCAAAAAATACTGCCGATAAAGTAGGCGGAACTGTTACTGCAATCGTATTTGGAGCTGTTGATGCTAGCGAATTAGCGTCTTTAGGTGAATATGGTGCAAGCACTGTATTACATGTTGCTCAAGAAGCAGATGTAGTAGGGATTTTAGATGGAGTTAAAGCTGCTGCTGATAAAGTAGGTGCTAAAACGATTATCTTCCCATTCGATGCTACAGGTAAATCAATCGCATCTCGCTTAGCTGCTCGTTTACAAGCAGGTTTGGTCTCTGGTGCTATTGCTTACCCAGAAGTAAATGGTTCTACATTTATCGTTAAGAAAAATGTATTCTCGGGTAAAGCTATTGCTCATGTAGAATTAGCTACTGAATATAAAATTATCGCATTCTCACCTAACGCAACTGGTTTAGTTAAAGTAGGTGGTACTGCTACTGTTGAGGCTTTTGCTCCAGCATTGGGTACGTCTAAAGTTAAACAAGTTGAAGTTAAGAAACAAGAAGGCGAAATTCCTCTTCCTGAAGCTGAATTAGTTGTTTCTGCTGGTCGTGGATTAAAAGGTCCTGAAAACTGGGGAATGATCGAAGAGTTAGCTAAAGAATTAGGTGCTGCTACAGCTTGTTCACGTCCAGTTTCTGATATAGGATGGAGACCTCACCATGAGCATGTTGGACAAACTGGTATTACTGTACGTCCAAACCTTTACATTGCTGTTGGTATTTCTGGTGCTATTCAACACTTAGCTGGTGTTAACCAAAGTAAAGTAATCGTAGTTATTAATAAAGATGCTGAAGCTCCTTTCTTTAAAGCTGCTGATTACGGTATCGTAGGTGACGCTTTTGAAGTAGTTCCTCGTTTAATTGAAAGTGTGAAAAAACTTAAAGCAGGCCAACTGTAATTAAGGTTTTACTATAAATAATGAAACCGTCTTCCATAAGAAGACGGTTTTTTTGTTTTAGGTTCTTTCTTTCATATGTAAAATCCTTTTAGACGACTTCCAGTCAATATACATTACTCAAACCCCTGGACTTAATTAATTCTCTATTATATTTTCCATTTCTTATTATTCCATAGAGGCTTTATTTATGGATTGAAATTCGTAGTGGTGAGATTGTTATATAATATTAAAATTAGAGCCATTTAAACTTGTTTAAAGCGTTTAATAGAAGAGGGAATGAAAACATATGGAAAAGAAAAAGACGACCCGTTAGAGTCGCCTTTTTAATTATTAAGTAAATCGAAGATTAGTTAACAGCAGATTTGAAATCTGAATCTTCGAAATATTTTTGGAATTCAACATCTTTAGCAGCTTTAGCTTTTAAAGAATTGTCGCGAGTGAACGCTTCTTTTAAGTTAGAAAGTACGCTTGCTTTGTTAGTTAAACGAGCAGAAGCGATAGCTTTTAAGTAGTAAGAAAGCGCTTTCTATTGGTCATCAGAACCGTCGATAGTAGGAGCAACTTCACCAGGGTTACCAGCTAAACATTTAGCTAAGGCAGCGTTGAAAGATTTAGTGCTTCCGTATAAAGAAACGGCTTCAGAGTATTTACCTTGAAGGATGTATAAAGAACCTAAAGCGTGGTCAGCATCTTCGTTTCCAGCTGCTTTTTTGAAGTATTCTTCAGCTTTAGCAGTTTCGCCTTTTTGGTAAAAATATTTACCTAAGTTAGCTAATACAGTTTTTTCGTTTGGAGCGATTTTTTCAGCTTTACGGAATTCGATTTCAGCTTCGTTCCATTTATCCATAGCTGCATAAGCTACACCAGCGTTGTTGTATGCTCTCCAGTCTTCAGGATTAGATTTTTGAGCATTTTGATAAATAGCTAAACGTTGGTTTTCGTCAGTAATTAAATTTTGAGCAGCGTAAAGTTTTTCTTCAAGAGTTAAAGAATCTGGAGTGTTTACTGCTTTAGTTTTGATTTCTTCAGCTGTTTTTTCGCGAAGAGTAACAGTAGTTAAAATTTCAGCACGACGAAGAGGAGCTAAAAGGTCAGCTTCTACAGCACTGATGCTTTCACCACCGATAGATTTTAATTGTTTTTGAAGTTCGTTACGGCTTACACCAGTTTTAACGATTTGAGCAACTTGGCTGTTACCATTTTTCTCTTTAACACGAGCTTCAAAACCAGCTACGTCGCGTCCTTTACCTTCACTGCTAACAAATTCGCTATTTTCAGCAAGAACTTTATTTAATTTTTTAAGTTCTTTTTGAACTACAGATTTAGTTTGAGTAGCACGCTCACCAGATAATTTTTGGTTGTATTCGTCAGATCCTTCAGGAGAAGCCCAACCAACTACATCAGTTTTTTTGAAAGTACTACCGTTTCCGCTATGTAGTTTAACGAATTCGCGGAAAGCTTTGATATCGTCGCTGTTTAATTCAGACGGACGAACAGTTTTGCTATTATAAGCGAAATATACTGAAGCGTTGTGTGTAACATTCACTGGACCATAGTTGTGTTTACCAACAGAACCAGCAGTTTCTTTTACTACTAAAAGTGGAGTAATACTAACACCCCAATCAATTGGTTTTTCAGTTTTAGCATTGAATTTCTCAGTAGTTTTATCTTTAATAAAACCTACTGCTTTAACATGCATTTCTGCGTGTTCCATTCCTGCTGCATACTGAACAACACCTGAATGAGAGAAGCTTCCGCCAGTTTTGTCTAAAACAATACCTTCACCTTTGTTTTTAACACCTTTAACTAATAGAGGTTTTCCTTCTACTGTTTGGCCATTAAATTCAAATACTGGTGTAAGTGTTGCACGTCCATTCTTAGGAATAGCTTTCTTTGGATATTCTCCCGATACTTTGAACGCAACACTGTCGTTCTTGTATTCTAACGGATCCGGAGTAACTTTATAAGTTACCTTATCTAAGTTGAACTTAGAACATGCCGCTAGCAATACCACTGAACACGACACCGGAAATAAAGTACTTTTTAATTTCATAAACACTCGCTTTATTTTCTATAAATAATTACCCCAAAATAAATGAATTCCTAACATTTAATCAAATAAATGTCCTAGTTAATCCGCTTTTATTTAAAATTATTTAAATTAAGTGGAATAATTCCACAGTATTTATGCCATTTTGATGCTCATTTTCAAAGATAAAGCGGTGCATTGCTTCAAATACATGTGGATTGTTTTCAAAATCTATATCTTCTGCATTTATTACTAAAATGGGTACATTTAATATAGTCCTAAAATATTCAAAATAGCCTGATTCTATGTTTTTTAGATAGTAATTTGTTATCTCTTGCTCGTATTCTCTTCCCCGTTTTTTTATATTGTTTTTTAAATGCTCTACATCTCTATGTATGTAAACTATTAAATTAGGCATAGGTAAAACACTATGCATGATGTCGAACACTTTACGAAATAATGAAAACTCTCCTTCATTTAAATTATTTCTTGCAAATATGAACGACTTCGCAAATAAATAATCCGATACTATATTCGGTTGAAATAAATTTGGAGTTTCTGTTTCTCTCTTTAATTGCGAAAACCTTTCGGCTAAAAAGGAAATCTCTAATTGAAAGGCTAAAGACTCTGGATTTTTATAGAATTCTGGTAAATACGGATTGTCGGCAAAGTTTTCGTATACAGACCTTGCCTGAAACTTCTCTGCCCATAATCTGGTTAAGGTGCTTTTCCCAGCTCCTATATTACCCTCTACAGCTAAATAATATTTGTCTAGCCTTTTCATTTGTCGTGCAAATTAACAGGTATTTGTGTATTTCCCTTATATTTATACCATAATTTTATCTTTTTATGCAAGCTTTAAATCAAGTTATTATTAACAAAACTGGTGTATCTCAAATTGTTAAACTAGGAAATTTAAATATTAAAAGTGGGCGAATTTGTGCTTGCGATCCTCTCGTTGAAAGTTATTTTGTGCCTTTCGAAACGGAAGTCCCTAACGGAAGCTTCCCTGTTGAATTATACCTAGAAGAAGATACAGACTTGGTTGGTATGGCCGTGGTTTGGTTCCATAAATCTAATGAAGAACTTAATTGGAAAATGGCTACTGTGCCAGGTGAATCTATTTCTGAATCTGAGGTTGAAGAAGGTTTTATCCTTGGATTCCCCGTTGAAAGTGGTTTAGCTTGCTTCATCGACCCTAGCTTCTCTAAATCTTTCCTTGAAAAAGAAGATACTAAATCTGAAGTTGAAGAAGATACAAATGAAAGCCCTTTTATTGGCTCTTTGCTTAACGAAAATGGAGGTGATTGGGCTATGGCTTATATGAATGATTCTGAAAATATTGCTGTTTTCTCTAGCGGATACGGTGAAGGTAATTATGCTTGTTATTTTGGTTATGATTCTCAAAATAACCTAGTTGCTGTGGCTATGGACCTCGATGTTTTCTTTGTAGATGAGGAATAATCTTTATTTTTTCATTTCGATATATTTGCCTAGTTGCTAAATTTGTATGAGGGGGAAATGTTAAAATTTAGCATATGTTAACATTTATATTTATATTTGTATTGTATGAGAACACAAATAGCCAAACCCCTTCTGAAATCTCTCTGTGTTAGCGCCGTACTCCTACTCTTTTCTAAGGAGCTTTCATCACAAGTTATTACAACGCCGGTTACACCTAACCAAGCTGTAAGTAATGTACTTATTGGTGGCGGAGTAAATGCTAGCAATGTAGTATATACTGGTTCTGCTAATGCTATAGCCCAATTTACTGCAACAGGTACGAATTTACCTATTCAATCAGGATTAATTATTTCTACAGGAAATGCTAGTAATCCACTTTTGAATGGTGCACCATCTAACTTCTGCTCAACTTCTAATGGTACTCCAGGTAATCCTACTTTAAGTGCGATTTCTGGCGTTCCTACAAATGACGCAGCTATACTTCAATTCGATTTCATCCCCCTAGGTGATACTCTAAAGTTTAATTATGTTTTCGGTTCTGAAGAGTATAACGATTTCGTTGGTGGTTCTGTAAATGACGTATTCGCATTCTTACTTTCTGGCCCTAATCCTGCTGGAGGTAATTATGTAGATTACAATATTGCGCTTTTGCCAGGTACTACTACCCCTGTTTCTATCAATACGGTTAATAATGGGTACTCTTTTGGATGTACAGGTCCTTGTAATTCAGCAGTATATCCAGGTTGTCCATATTTTATTGATAACTCTTGTGGAGCTCCTTCTGGTATTGCTTGTGACGCATTTACCGTGCAATTAACAGCAATTGCTCCTGTAGTACGTTGTCAAACCTATACCATTAAATTAGGGATTGCCGATGGTGGAGACTCTGTTTATGACTCTTGGGTTTTCCTTGAAGAAAACTCTTTCGTTAGTCCGCAATTATTGTTTGAGTCTAGTCCAATGCTTGGTGGTGGTCTTGTGGGTAATGTGGATACTCTTTTATATGAAGGTTGTACCAA
>Ga0079224_100010904_pt1 | contig 12494 bp, 12 predicted proteins | sample Stecom2015_FD_80414 | JGI IMG/M metagenome (GOLD analysis project Ga0079224, IMG submission 80414) | Agricultural soil microbial communities from Utah to study Nitrogen management - Steer compost 2015 | ecosystem: Environmental > Terrestrial > Soil > Agricultural land | place: USA: Utah...
CAAGACGGGGTTATAGCGACCGCTTTGATTCAGGTTCTGAAGAAAGCGCCGGCGGTCGTTGGGGCTCAAATACACCAGGCCGCCAAGCTCATCCAGCAATTCCTTGATGTCGCCCTTCACGCTCGCAGGCACGACCGACAGCGTGTAATCGCGATAATTGCGCGCCAGGACCACGCCGTTCCTGTCCAGGATTTCACCGCGTCGAGGCGGTATCGGCACCACTGCAATGCGATTCTGGTCGGCGCGCGCGGCCAGGCCGTCGTAGCGGATTACCTGCAAATACCACAGACGCCCGGCCAACGCTATGAAGCACAGCAAGGCAAGCACGCCCGCCACCGCCACGCGCAGCAGTATGCGACGCTTCTGATGATGGGTGGTTTTCTTGAACTCGAACATGGGCCCTAGACGGCGCCGGCGTCGGCTTCATCAAGCCGGCGTTGCGGCAAATGCAGCAGAATATCCGCCAGCGGCCATAGGGCCACCGTAAACAGCGATGACCACAGCCAGTCCCAACCCGCCCATTCGCCAGAAAGCCAGGCGCATATGAACTGGGTGATGGCGTTGGCCACCACGAATATCGGCAACAGGTGGATGGCCTGCACGATGGGGTTGAAACGCAATAAGCGTCGGCGCAGCACGATGGTGCCATAAGCCACGAGCGTAAAGGTAAGCGCCTGGCCTCCCAGTAGCGCGGCATCGTGCACGTCCATGAACAGGCCAAATACAAAAGCGGTAAGCATGGTGACGCGCTGCGATTCGTTCAAGCACCAGAACGCAATGACCAGGAGCAGCAGATCTGGCGCGGGCTGCCATAGGCGCCACGGCAACAGCGAGATCATCCAGACGAGCATCAGCGTGATCCAGATAAAGATCAGGCCCGACGGCTTCTTGAATGGCGAGGTGTCGATGGGCTGCAACGAACTCAGACCGGATCGCACCGGCCCCATCGCCGAAACGCTATTGTCCGGCTTGCGTAGCATTGGACGCGCCCTCCTTGGATTCCTGCGCCGAGACATCGACCCGCAGAACGAGAAAATGACGATGCCGCTCGGGGTGCGACAAGGGCGTTGCGACGGCCAGCGCGAAGCCTGATGCGACGTTGCGTTCTACACGGTCGACCTTGGCTACCGAGAGGCCAGCAGGAAACAGGCCACCGATTCCGCTGGTGATCAGTGTGTCGCCCGGCGCCAAATCGACATCCGCGGTCAGGTAACGAACTTCGACCTTGCCCGAAACATTGCCACCGAATGCAATGAGACGCAAGCCATTGCGCAACACCTGCACAGGAATCGAGACTTTGTCGTCGGTCAGCAGCGCCGCCTCGGAGGTGAAGGGCGTGACCCTTACGATCTGGCCGACAATACCGCCTTCATCAATGACCGGCATGCCCGGCTGGATGCCGCTGGATGTCCCCTTGTTGAAGATCAGATGGTGTGAAAATGCATTGGGGGGCTCGTACAGGACTTCGACCGCCACCGAAGGCTGAACCACAGCGTCGGCGACATTCAGCAGACGTCGCAGTTGCTCGTTTTCGGCGGCCAGTTGGGCGGCATGCGTGGATATCTGTGCCAGCTCAATGCGCTGGCGCTGCAAGGCTTCTTTCTCGCTGCGGGCCAGCGCGGCCGCCTCGGTCCAGTTGTCGATATGCTCGAGCGCGTCCCGGGGAGCCATCATGAGGCGTTGAAAGGGATATATGACGACCGATATGGCCTGCCTGGCAGGATCAAGGGCCTGCCAGCGGGAATCCACCACCAGCAGGGTCAGTGCCAGCAGAACGAACACGAACAGCCTGAATTCAGCGGTAGGGCCGCGCTTGAATAGCCTGATCGTGCCGGATTCTTGCATGAAATAATCGCGCCTGCGCCGTAATATGCCCGGCGCACACGAAGGGGCACCCGACCCTTAAAGAACTAAATTCAATCGTAGATGAACACCGTACCGAGACGCTCAAGGTGCTCGAGCGCTTCGCCGCAACCGCGCACAACGCAGGTCAGGGGGTCTTCAGCCACCACCACGGGCAGGCCGGTTTCTTCCTGGAGCAGCCGGTCCAGGTCATGCAACAAGGCGCCGCCGCCGGTCAGGGCAATGCCCTTGTCGGTGATATCGGCGCCCAGTTCAGGCGGCGTCTGCTCCAGCGCCGTCTTGACAGCTGAAACGATCTGGTTCAGGGGATCGGTAAGGGATTCAAGGATCTCGTTGGACGAAACCGTGAAGCTGCGGGGTACGCCTTCCGACAGATTGCGGCCCTTGACTTCGATTTCGCGGATCTCGGAACCCGGGAAGGCGGAGCCGATTTCCTTCTTGATGAGCTCGGCGGTGGGTTCACCGATAAGCATGCCGTAGTTGCGGCGTATGTAGTTGATGATGGCTTCGTCGAACTTGTCGCCGCCGACGCGCACCGACCCCTTGTAAACCATGCCGCCCAGCGAAATGATGGCGACTTCGGTCGTACCGCCGCCGATGTCCACCACCATGGAGCCGCTGGCATCGGAGACGGCCAGTCCGGCGCCTATGGCCGCGGCCATGGGTTCTTCGATAAGATAGACTTGGCTTGCACCGGCACCCAGGGCAGATTCACGGATGGCGCGGCGTTCAACCTGCGTGGAACCGCAAGGTACGCACACGATGATGCGCGGGCTGGGCGCAAACATGCTGCGCGGATGCACCATGCGGATGAACTGCTTGAGCATTTGCTCGGTTACCGTGAAATCGGCGATGACGCCGTCTTTCATGGGACGGATGGCTTCAATGTTGCCTGGCACCCGGCCCAGCATCTGCTTGGCTTCACGGCCGACCGCCTGGATGATTTTCTTGCCGCTGGGGCCGCCCTCGTGGCGTATGGCCACAACGGAAGGCTCGTCCAGGACGATTCCTTTGCCGCGAACGTAAATAAGGGTATTGGCGGTCCCGAGATCGATCGCCATATCGCTGGAGAAGTAACTACGAAGGAATCCGAACATGGGCGCCCAGTGTGGTGTCAATTATTGAAAAAGTCCGTTGGATCGGTGCGCCATCAAGCGCAAACGCGAGGCGCCGAAGTTTACCAACGAATTAAACCGACAATGATAACTTATAATTGATGCCTGATAAGGTCGAATAACGGCATATTATTTTCTGTAACCAGCCTGTTGCATGGCGCGTTACACGCTAATACATTGTTGGCCGCAACCCTCTTCCAGTAAAAAGATACCCATGGCAATAACCGAAAAAGATGTGGCCCGCATAGCCAGGCTCGCACGCATTGAGCTTTCGCCGGATGAAAGCACCCGCGCTCAAAACGAGCTGAACGGCATTTTAAGCCTGATCCAGCAATTGCAAGCTGTCGACACGACAGGCATCGAGCCCATGGCCCATCCCCTTTCCGCCCACCAGGACATAGCCCTGCGCCTGCGTCCCGACACGGCCTCCCCGACCCGGACGCTGCAAGAGCGCCAAGCGCTCATGGCCAACACGCCCGCCGAGGACAACGGCCTGTTCCTGGTTCCCACGGTTATCGAGTAAGCCATGTCAAGCACGCCTCTACACACACAATTCGATGGCATCGCCTCGCTGCGCAAGGCGCTGCAAGCGCGCGAGCTCAGCGCCCGCGACCTGGCGTCCAGCGCGCTGGACGCCGCCGTGGCCCGGGACGACCTCAACGCCTTCCTGCATATCGACCGCGAGCTGACCCTGACGCAGGCCGACGCAGTCGACAAGCAATTGTCGGACGGCCTGGCAGGCGCCCTCGCCGGCATTCCGATCGCGCACAAGGACGTATTCGTTACCGAGGGCTGGCGCAGCACCGCAGCCAGCAAGATGCTCGAGCACTACACCAGCCCCTTCGATGCAACCGTGGTCGCCCGACTGAAACAGGCCGGCGCGGTCTCCCTCGGCAAGCTGAACTGCGACGAGTTCGCCATGGGCTCCGGCAACGAAAACTCCGCCTTCGGGCCCACCCGAAATCCCTGGGATCCCACCGCCGTTCCCGGCGGCTCGTCGGGCGGTTCGGCAGCGGCTGTCGCAGCCGGCCTGATCATGGCCGCCACCGGCACCGACACCGGTGGTTCGGTGCGCCAGCCGGCGGCGCTTTGCGGCGTCAGCGGCATCAAGCCGACCTATGGTACGGTGTCGCGTTTCGGCATGATCGCCTACGGCTCCAGCCTGGACCAGGCGGGCCCCATCGCGCGGCACGCCCGAGACCTGGTCGAGCTTCTGGACCCCATGAGCGGCTTCGATCCGCGCGACTCGACCAGTCTTGAGCACTGCGACGGCGTACCGAACGCGCCCGGCCGCATCCGGGCCGACTTCGAAGCCGCGCTGGCCGGTCAGCAATCGGCGGACAGCCAGCCCCTGAAAGGCTTACGCATCGGCGTTCCGGCGGAATTCTTCAATGGCGCCCTGGCGCCCGATGTTGCGGCCGCCGTTGAATCGGCCCTGCAAACGTTCGAATCGCTCGGCGCCGTACGCGTCAGCATTTCATTACCGCGCACCGAGCTATCCATCCCTACCTACTACGTCATCGCGCCGGCCGAGGCATCAAGCAATCTGTCGCGCTACGACGGCGTCCGCTATGGGCACCGCGCCGCGCAGTACCGCGACCTCGCCGAAATGACCAGCCGTTCGCGTACAGAAGGTTTCGGTGCCGAGGTGCTGCGCCGCATCATGGTCGGCACTTACGTGCTGTCTCACGGTTACTACGATGCCTACTACCTGCAAGCGCAACGTGTGCGGCGCATGATCGTCAACGATTTCCAGCAGGCATTCTCGAGCCATTGCGACGTCATCATGGGGCCCGTCACGCCCAGCGTCGCGAAACATATCGGCGACAACCGCGAAGACCCCGCCGCAGACTGGCTGGCCGACGTCTACACCTTAGGGGTCAGCCTGGCCGGCCTGCCCGCCATGTCCATACCCTGCGGATTCGGCGCCGAACGCCGCCTGCCCATCGGGCTGCAAATCATAGGCAATTACTTCGGTGAAGGCCGCCTGCTTGCCGTGGCCGACCGCTACCAGCAAGCCACCGACTGGCATCAACGCAAACCGGAACAACGATAATGGAATGGGAAATAGTCATCGGCCTGGAAACGCACGCACAGCTTTCCACCGAATCCAAAATATTTTCTGACAGCAGCACGCGCTTCGGCGCCGCTCCCAACACGCAAGCCAATGAAGTCGACATGGCTCTGCCGGGCAGCCTCCCGGTGCTGAACAAAGGCGCGGTCGAACGCGCCATCCAGTTCGGCCTGGCGGTAGGGGCTCATATCGCGCCTCGTTCGATTTTTGCGCGCAAGAATTATTTCTATCCCGACCTGCCCAAGAACTACCAGATCAGCCAGTTCGAAATTCCGGTGGTGCAAGGCGGAACCATCAGCTTTTTTGTCGGCGACCAGGAGAAAACCGTCAATCTGACACGGGCTCACCTGGAAGAGGACGCGGGCAAATCCCTGCATGAAGACTTCACCGGTCCGCGGGGCGAATCATCCACCGGCATCGACCTGAATCGCGCCGGCACCCCGCTGCTGGAGATCGTATCCGAGCCGGAAATGCGCTCGGCGGCCGAAGCGGTGGCCTATGCCCGCGCACTGCACGGGCTGGTGGTCTGGCTGGGTATTTGCGACGGCAACATGCAAGAAGGCTCGTTCCGCTGTGACGCCAACGTCTCGGTTCGCCCCAAAGGCCAGGCCGAGCTGGGCACGCGCAGCGAAATCAAGAACGTCAACTCCTTCCGCTTCCTGGAGCGCGCCATCCTGTACGAGGCGCGCCGCCAGATCGAACTTATCGAAGACGGCGGAAAAGTAGTTCAGGAAACCCGCCTGTACGACTCCGATCGCGATGAAACCCGTAGCATGCGCAGCAAAGAAGATGCGCACGACTATCGCTATTTCCCCGACCCCGACCTGCCTCCCCTGATCATCGCCCCTGACTGGATTCAGCGGGTGCGCGATGCCATGCCCGAACTGCCCGCTGCCAGGCGAGCGCGCTTTGAAACGGAATTGGGCCTGAGCGGCTATGATGCGGCGCAATTGACCATGGCCCGCGCCGGCTCCGACTATTTCGAGCAAGTCGCCGCCCTGCTGCCCGAAGGCCAGGCCAAACTGGCTGCCAACTGGGTTCTGGGCGAACTTTCGGCTGCGCTCAATCGCGACGAGATCGACATCGGGGAAAGCCCGGTACGCCCGGCCGCGCTGGCCGCGTTGATCGCACGCATCATCGATGGCACCATTTCCAACAAAATGGCGCGCGATGTCTTTACCGCCATGTGGACCGGCGAGAGCAATGGCGACCCCGATGCCATCATCGAGGCGCGTGGGCTGAAGCAGATCAGCGACAGCGTCGCCATCGGCGCCATGATCGACGAGGTGCTGGCTGCCAATCCAGCCATTATCGAAGAGTTCCGGGCCGGCAAGCAGAAGGCCTTCAATTCCCTGGTCGGCCAAGTCATGAAAGCCGCCAAGGGCAAGGCCAATCCGCAGCAGGTCAACGACCTGCTGAAGGAAAAACTAGGCTGATGGCTGCCAGGCCTCAGACGCCGTAGCGCGCCCGGTAGGCCGCTACGGCCTCGCGGTGTTCGCCCAACTGGGCGTCTCCGTCGAGCAGCGCCATGATGTCGGTCAACGACGCGATGCTGACCACCGGCATGCCATAGGTCGCCGAGACATCCTGTACCGCTGAATGTGCCGACAGCGCGCCGTCCGGCCCCGCGCGCTCCATGCGATCCAGGGCGATCAGCACGGCGGCCGGTTCAGCGCCGGCCTGCCTGATGATCTCCACCGATTCGCGCACCGATGTGCCGGCGGTGATGACGTCATCGATGATCACCACCCTGCCTTGTAGCGGCGCGCCTACCAGCATGCCGCCTTCGCCATGGTCCTTGGCTTCCTTGCGATTGAAAGCGAAAGGCACATCGCGCCCGCCCAGCGACGGATGGCCGGCAAGGGCGACCGAGGTCGCTGTGGACAAGGGAATGCCCTTGTAGGCGGGCCCGAACAGCATATCGAAGTGCAGGCCCGAGTCCACCAGCGCCTGCGCGTAGAACTGTGCCAGGCGGCCTATGGATCGGCCCGTATTGAAAAGGCCCGCATTAAAAAAATAGGGGCTGATCCGCCCCGATTTGACTTTGAATTGCCCAAAACGCAAGACTCCCTGATCCAGGGAGAAACGCACGAAATCCGTACGATTGGAAGAGTCAGCCATCATTCAGCCAGGAAGGAGAAAACCGATATTATCGGTCATAACGACCCCTTGCCCAAGGACACCACCAGGAAATCGATGAACGAGCGTACTTTGGACGTCAGGTACTTGCGGCTTATGTAGCTGGCGTAAAGTTCGTAAGGCAATTGACGGTACTGCGGCAGTATCTGCACCAGCGCGCCGGATTTCAGGTCGTCATCTACCAGCCAGCCCGGCAGGAAGCCTATCCCCACGCCCGCCCGTACCGCGTGGTACGAAAACGTTGAATCGTCGGATTTCATCGCCGGTTCCAGGCGTAAGCGCACTTTTCCCTTGGGCCCTTCGAACTCGAAGGTATCGGTGTTCAGGTAATTGGGAACGATGCCTTTGTAGCCCGCCAAGTCGGCAATCGTTGCCGGCAGCCCATGTATCAGGTAACTGGGCGCGGCCACCAGATGGAAGCGTATCGCGCAAATCGGCCGCGCGATCAGTTGCGGCGATGGATCGCGCGTAACGCGCAAAGCCAGGTCGTAGCCTTCCGCCGCCAGGTCGACCTTGCGATTCGTGAACCGCAGGTCCAGCACCACCTCCGGGTGCATGCGCCTGTAATCGGCCATCAGGCTCACAATGCGCGGATTGGCAAACCAGACCGGTGCCGTCACTTTCAGCGTCCCGCGAGGGGCTTCCACACCGGTGCCTATCGCAGCAGCGGCCAATTCGAGGGTTTCGAGGGCGTTGCGGCATTGCTCGTAATACAGGGCGCCGGCTTCCGTCAGGCTGATCTTGCGGCTGCTGCGATTCAGCAGCCGCGCGCCGAGCTCACGCTCCAGATGTGCCAAGTGCTTGCTGACCATGGGCGCGGATATGGAAAGCCGCTCGGCGGCCGCCACAAAACTCCCTCCATCGACGATTTCCCGCAGCACACGCAGGCTGACCAAAGTGTCCATTGTTTCCCAATAAGAAATGAATCCATAATAAAACAACTATATATTTCCTATTATTATTCTATTAAACTTTCTTACGGTAAATCATTGACATAGCCGGCCTTTATCAAGCAACACAACTCAACGAAGCAGCATCAAACCTACGGGGACAACTATGACGACACATTCATGCACCATCTGGGCGCCACGAGTATTAAGTATTTTGCGCATAGTGGCGGGCTATTGCCTGTTGTGGCACGGAACCAGCAAGTATTTCGGCATGCCGGGCAACGCCATCGACGGCCTGCAGGTATTCTCCATGATGGGTATTGCCGGACTTATTGAGCTGGTCGCCGGCGTGTTGCTGATCATCGGCCTTTTCACCCGCGCCGCTGCATTCGTCGCTTCGGGCTTTACCGCGGCCGCCTACTTCATCGGCCACGTCGCCGGTAAAGGCATGTTGCTCTTCCCCGTGATGAATGGCGGTGAAGCGGCGGTCTTGTTCTGCTTTATTTTCTTCTACATCATCTTCGCCGGCCCCGGCCCGTGGAGCGTCGACGCTCTGCGCAATAAATCGGAATAAGCCGGCGTCCTTTGCACCGCTCCCGGCCCGCGCCGGGAGCCGCTGGGCCAACCATGAAACTACCCACCTACTTCATTTCGCATGGCGGCGGCCCCTGGCCGTATATGCCCGAGATGCAGCGCAGCAATGCGGCGCTCGCAGCCTCGCTGGTCGACATTCCGGCGCAACTGGGCCGCAAGCCTAAAGCCATCCTGATGGTTTCGGCGCACTGGGAAACTTCCGGCGTGTTCAAAGTCATGGCCGCGCCCAAGCCGCCCATGATCTACGATTACCACGGATTCCCGGCACACACCTACGAGATCCAGTATCCCGCTCCGGGTGCGCCGGCTCTGGCTGACCGGGTCCAGCAACTGCTCCAGGCCGCCGGCCTGCCCATACAGCAGGACATGCAGCGCGGCTTCGACCATGGCGCGTTTGTGCCCGCCTTCGTCATGTATCCGGACGCCGACGTCCCCATGGCGCAGTTGTCCATCAATGCAGATTACGATCCGCAAAAGCACACCGCACTTGGCCGTGCCCTGGCCCCCTTGCGCGACGAAGACGTACTGATCATAGGCAGTGGTCTCAGCTACCACAACCTGCGCCAGATATACGGCGGCGGCTCTGACGCGTCGGCGCACTTCGATGCCTGGCTGCAAAAAGTCCTGCTGCATAGCCCGGCCGAGCAGCGCGCACAGTTGCTGGCCGACTGGGAAAGCGCGCCGGCGGCACGGTTGGCTCACCCCAGGGAGGATCACCTGATACCCCTGATGGTAGCGGCCGGCGCGGCTGAAAACGAAGCGGTCGCCTGCGTGTACCACGAGACCCAGGCCTTTGCCGGCATCACCGCATCAAGCTTTCGCTTTGGGTCCGTCGCATAAGCCGGCACGCGGCGCACCACCCCGTCGCGCAGCGCGCTGTATCGGTTAAAGTCTATGCTTTGATCGATACAGAGTAGCCAAAATGCTTCGCGTAATTTCCGCCAATCTCAACGGTATCCGCTCGGCCGTAAGCAAGGGCTTTCTTGACTGGATCGCCGCCCAAGAGGCCGATTTCATCTGTCTTCAGGAATTGAAGGCGCAGGCCGACAACATGACGGCCGAGATGCTGAATCCCCCCGGCTATTACGGCTATTTTCACTACGCCGAAAAAAAAGGCTATAGCGGCGTCGGGCTGTATGCGCGCCGCCAGCCGCTGCAAGTCATTGAAGGCCTGGGCGTCCCTGAAATCGATGCCGAGGGCCGCTACCTGGAGCTTGTCTACGACAAGCTCTCGATCATATCCGTATATTTACCCTCGGGCTCCAGCGGCGACCATCGGCAGGCGGCCAAATACGTATTCATGGAACATTTCTTTGCCCATCTGACCAATCTGGTCAAATGCGGACGGCAGGTCATTCTGTGCGGCGACTGGAATATCGCTCACAAGGAAATCGACCTGAAGAACTGGAAGGGCAACCTTAAGAACAGCGGCTTCCTGCCCGAGGAACGCGCCTGGCTGACACGTGTATTCGACGAGATCGGCTGGGTTGACGTGTATCGCAGCCTGTACCCGGAAGCAACCGGAGACGCTTACACATGGTGGAGCAATCGTGGCCAGGCCTGGGCCAAGAACGTGGGCTGGCGAATAGACTATCAAATCGCCTCGCCCGAAATCGCCGCGACGGCCATAGCAGCGTCCATCTATAAAGAGCAGCGTTTCAGTGATCACGCGCCCCTGACAATCGATTACCAGACATCGCTGTAGCCGATACCAGGGGTCACACGTTACCGACCGCCCTTGCGTCTGCACTGCCCGGCCGGCTCAGCAACTGCCGCAGCACCTCAAATAAGCGGGCATCGCCTGACTGCGCCACATTGAAGCGCAGAAATGATCCGGCCGACTTGGACAAGCTGAATACATTGCCAGGGGCCAGCACAATCCCCTGCTTCAGCGCGCCACGGCTAAGCTCCACCGCATCGACGCCTTCAGGCAAGCTGCACCACAGGAACATCCCGCCGCGGGGCCGCATCCACGCCTGTATGCCCAAGGCCGCAAGCTGCCCCGCTACCGGGCCCATGGCATGGGCCAGGCGCAATCGCAAGCTTTCGGTATGCCGGCGATAGCTGCCTTCCTTCAGCATCCTGTAAACCAGTTCGGCGGACAAGCGGCTGCCGCCGAATGTGGTCGCTATCTTCAGATCCGCCAAAGCGTCTATCCATTCAGGCCTGGCCGCGATATAGCCGCAACGCACGGCCGCTGAAAGCGTCTTTGAGAAGCTGCCCACATGCACAACCCGGTTCAAGCCGTCGAACGCAGCCAGTCGCGATGAAGGCTCCGGCTCGAAATCGGCAAATATGTCATCTTCGACGATGGTCAGCTCGTACTGCTCGGCCAGCTTGAGCACACGGTGGGCTGTCAGGGGTGAAAGCGCGGCACCGGTCGGGTTATGCAATGCGGAATTGGTCAGATAAAGGCGCGGCCTATGCTCGGCGAGTGCCTGCTCGAATCGCGGAAGCTCCGGTCCGGTCGGCGTGTATGGCACTCCCACGACCTTTGCGTGGTGCGCGCGCAGCAAGGCATGGAAATTGAAGTAGCATGGGTCATCGACCAGCACGGTATCCCCCGGCTCCAACAGGAACCTGCACAGCAGATCCAGGGCCTGCGTGCCGCAATCGGTCAGCAGTATCTGGCCGGGCGCGGCGTCGATGGCGCTTTCTTGCAGCCGGCGCGCCAACAATTGCCTGAGCGGCGCAAACCCCAGCGGAGTATCGTAGCTGGACAGTACCTCGGAATCCGCTTTAGCCAGCGACCTTAAGGCGCGGCGCATGCTGTCTTGCGGCAGCCATGATGGCGGCAGCCAGCCGCAGCCAGGCTTGAGCAGCGCTTCTTCCGTCTCCAGGGCTTGACGCGCCACCCACAAGGGGTCGATCTCGCGATCAAGCCTGGGACCTATATCGATCAACGACAGGGGCGGCATAGGCGCCGACACGTAGAACCCTGAACCTCTGCGAGCGAAGATTGTCCCCTCCGCCGCCAGGCGATCATAGGCCTCGACGACCGTGGACTTGGAGACGTTCATATGGCCGGCCAGCGCGCGTATTGACGGCAGCCTGGCGCCAGTGATCAGTTGACGCCCGGCAATACGTTGATGAATTTCGCGCATCACGTGCGCCGTAAGCGTTATGGCTTCCATATGGTTTCTCCGTGTACACGATAGCGCTCTGTCCGTACCGCTATATGTACCAGTACAGATTTTTATAATTGTACTGATGTGTATCTGGCTGCGCGAGCGTGAAAGCATCATTATTCAGGCACTGAGTCGATATGGAAAAACAATGAATGAAGCTTCCAAAGGATGGCTGAACGGACTGATAGGTGTAGCCATCTTCAGCGGATCGCTGCCGGCCACTCGCGTGGCGGTCGCCGGATTCGACCCAGTATTCCTGACCGCCGCCCGTGCCGCCATCGCCGGTATGATGGCATTGATTCTGCTGGGCACACAGCGCAACGCCCGCCCGCCCCTGCGCGACATGGTAAGTCTGTCGACGGTAGCGCTGGGCGTGGTGCTGGGTTTTCCGCTACTGTCTGCCCTGGCGCTACAGCACATTACCGCTGCGCGCTCGCTGGTCTTCATCGGGCTGCTTCCGCTATCGACCGCTATTTTTGGGGTCTTGCGCGGCAAAGAGCGGCCCCGCCCCGCCTTCTGGCTGTTTGCCTTGCTGGGCAGCGCCTGTGTGGCGGGATTCGCGCTGGCCCAGAATACCGGCGCTTCCTGGCGCGGCGATCTGCTGATGCTCGGCGCCATCCTGACTTGCGGCTACGGATATGCGGAAGGGGGTCGACTGTCACGCCATATGGGCGGATGGGAGGTAATTTCC
>Ga0079224_100010905_pt1 | contig 12493 bp, 13 predicted proteins | sample Stecom2015_FD_80414 | JGI IMG/M metagenome (GOLD analysis project Ga0079224, IMG submission 80414) | Agricultural soil microbial communities from Utah to study Nitrogen management - Steer compost 2015 | ecosystem: Environmental > Terrestrial > Soil > Agricultural land | place: USA: Utah...
GGCGATGGCGGAGCGGCCGCACGCCGAAAAGCTCGACGCGGCCCCCCGTGCGCTTGCGGGCGCCAAGGCGTGCGTTGACCACGAGGGTGTCGTTGACCGCGACCACGCCGCGCTCGTCGCCGGGCGCGGGAAGGTCGCCGAAGCTCAGGTCCTCGATGGCGCCGGTGGCCGCGTCGAGCCGCAGCAGTCGGCTTGCGGTCCGCTCGGGGGCGGGGTGCTGCGCGACGAGCTCGGCGGGCAGCTCGTAGTCGAACTCGGAAAGGCGCATCGCGCGCAATTATAATTTCGCTGCCTCGTCCTCCGCGCGCGCTCGCCGGCGCCGGGCCGGAATGGCGGAACTGGTAGACGCAGCGGACTCAAAATCCGCCGGCCGCAAGGTCGTGAGAGTTCGATTCTCTCTTCCGGCACCATGGTCCTGCGCGGACCGCCTCGGCCGTCCGGCGCGGATCCCCTCGGCGACTCGTTAAATTGTTGCAGAACCGACGCTTGCGGCGCCGCTCGGCTGGACACCGCCCGGGGGGCAGCGTACGCTTTTCTTCCTCAGGGGGGATTCATGGTCAGGGCGCAGGTAAGGGTGCTGCCGTCGGCGGTCGGAGCGGCCACCGCGGCAAACAGGGTGATGGTGGTGGACGACCAGTCCACCGGCCGCGCCATCCTCGAGCAGGTCATCCGCAGCCTCGACGATCGCGTCACCGTCGAGGGCTTCGCGCGCCCGGTCGACGCGGTCGTCTGGGCCACGCGCAACGTCTCCGACCTGGTGCTCGTCGACTACATGATGCCCGACATGGACGGCATCGAGTTCGTGAAGCGGCTGCGCGCGCTGCCGGGCTACGAGCACGTGCCGATCGTGATGGTGACCGTGCACGACGACCGCAAGGTGCGCTATGCGGCCCTCGACGCCGGAATCACCGACTTCCTGACCAAGCCGGTCGATGCGCGGGAGTGCCTCGCGCGCTGCCGCAACCTCCTCACCTTGCGCCGCCAGCAGCTCACGCTCGAGAATCGCAAGCGCCTGCTCGAGCACATGGTCGCCGACGCGACGCGCGAGGTGCGCGAGCGCGAGAAGGAGACGCTGCTGCGCCTCGCGCGCGCCGGCGAGTTCCGCGACGAGGAGACCGGCTACCACCTGATCCGCATGTCGCGCTATGCCCGGCTCATCGCCGCCGGACTGGGCCTCGAGCCCGACGAGATCGAGACGATAGAGCTCGCCGCGCCGCTGCACGACATCGGCAAGATCGGCATCCCCGACCAGATCCTGCTCAAGAGCTCGCCGCTCGATCCGCACGAGTGGGAGATCATGAAGCGCCATCCGGTCATGGGCCACGAGATCCTGAAGGGCAGCCCTTCCAAGTACGTGCGCATGGGCGCGCTCATCGCCCTCGGGCATCACGAGCACTTCGACGGCTCCGGCTACCCCAACGGGCTGGTCGGCGACCACATTCCCCTGTGCGCGCGCATCGTCGCGCTCGCCGACGTTTACGACGCGCTCACCTCCGAGCGGCCCTACAAGCGCGCCTGGAAAAGCGAGCAGGCCTTCGACTACATCCGCTCGCAGGCGGGCAAGCACTTCGACCCGAAGGTCGTCGAGGCGTTCCTGGCCGCGCGCGACGAAGTCGAGCGCATCCAGAGGGAATGGTGCGACCAGCCCTCGCAGCGCTGAAGCGGCCGCTCGCCGCGCTCAAGCGCCGGCTAGCCAACCGCCCGGATACGGAGCACGAGCAGGCGCTCGTGCGGGTGGCGCTCGGCCTCGTGCTGGGCCTGTACCTCCTCCCCGAGATCCTCGACCGCCGCGATGCCGGCGAGCCGCACATCCTGGTGTGGTTCAGCTACACGGTCGCCTCGATCGCCCTTTTCATCGGCATCCTGCGCGCGCCGGGCGCCTCGCCGCTGCGGCGGACCATCGGTGCGGCGCTCGATGCGGCGACGACCACCTGGTGCATGGTGCACTTCGAGGCGCTCGCCGCGCCGATGATCCTCATCTACATCTGGTCGACCGTGGGCATGGGATTCCGCTTCGGCCCGCGGCAGCTCTTCATCGCGCTCGCGCTCAGCGTCGTCGGCTTCACGGTGGTCCTCGCGCTGAGCGACTTCTGGCGCGCGCACCGCGCCATGGGCATCGGCTTCATGGTCGGCCTCGTCGTGCTGTGCCTCTACGTGCGCAAGCTGGTGCGACAGTTGTTCGACGCCCTCTCTCGCGCGGAGGCCGCGAACCAGGCGAAGCGCCGCTTCATCTCCGTGGTGAGCCACGAGATGCGCACGCCGCTCAACGCCATCATCGGCATGGCCGAGCTCCTGCGCGAGACGCCGCTCTCGAGCGAGCAGGCGGACATGCTGCAGACGCTGCGCGGGTCCTCGCGCGTGATGCTGAACCTCGTCGAGGACGTCCTCGACTTCTCCAAGATCGAGGCCGGGAAGCTCACGCTCGAGAAGACCGACTTCGACGTCCACGCGCTCGTCAACAGCACCTCGCGCATCCTCGCCACCCAGGCGCTCGCCAAGGGGATCGAGCTCGTCGTGTCGATCATGCCGGAAGTGCCGCCCGCCGTGCGAGGCGACCCTCATTACCTGCGCCAGGTGCTCATCAACCTGGTCGGCAATGCCGTCAAGTTCACCGAGCGGGGCAGCGTCACGGTGCACGTCTCCGCGCACTCGGAGACCGAGCAGCGGGTGCGCCTGAAGTTCTCCATCCGCGATACCGGCATCGGCATCGCGCCGGAGGCCCAGAAGCGCATCTTCGAGAGCTTCGCCCAGGCAGACCAGTCCACGACGCGCCGCTTCGGCGGGACGGGCCTCGGCACGACCATCGCCAAGCAGCTCGTCGATCTCATGCAGGGCAAGATCGGCCTGGAGAGCGCCGTCGGGCTCGGCACGACCTTCTGGTTCGAGGTCGAGCTCGACAAGCAGCCCGAGCGCCAGGGACAGGGCGCCGGCGAGCTGGCCGGGGCGCGCGTGCTGCTGATCGGCTTCCCGGCGGCCGAGCGTCAGGTCGCCGAGGAGGCGCTGCAGGGCTGGGGCGCGGTGGCTGTCGGTGCGGCGACGATCGAGGAGGCGGCGGCGCGCCTGGTGACCGAGATCAGCGTCGCCAGGCCCTATCACAGCGCGCTTATCTACGAGGCCGGGAACGACTTCGCTTCCGCGCAGCGCTTCCGCCGCGCGGTGCCGCACCCGGCACCGCCGGCCGTGCTCGTCGTTCCCCGCGAGGTGGAGGTCGCGCGGTTCGACGCGCTCCTCGCCGGATTCGCCGCGGTGCTCGAGATCCCGTTCCAGAAGCGGCAATTCTTCAACGTGCTGCACTCGGTCGTGGCGGCCGACGAAACGCACGAAGGCGTCGTGCGCCTCGAGGACTACGGCAGGCGCGGCGCGCCGGAGCGGCGGCTTCGGGTCCTCGTCGCCGACGACAATCCGACGAACCGGGAGGTGATCGGCCGGATCCTGGAGCGCGGCGGCCACGAGGCGACGCTCGTGGCCGACGGCGAGCAGGCGCTCGACGCCATCGAGCGCGGCCGCTACGACGTCGTGCTGCTCGACCGCAACATGCCCGGGCTCGGCGGGATCGAGGCGTTGCAGGCGATCCGCCTCATGGGAGGCCCCGCGCGCCTGCCCGCCGCCATCCTTTCCGCCGACGTCACGCCGGAAGCGAAGCGCGAGGCGCTCGAGGCAGGCGCCGACGCGTTTCTCTCGAAGCCGATCGAGGTCACGAAGCTCCTGCGGGAGATCCAGCGGCTCGCGCAGGGTGCGGCGCCCGCGTCGGCCGCGCCGGTTGCGGCTGCGCCCGAGGCGCCCGCGGCGCCGGTGCCCCTGCGGCCGGCCGCCGCCGCCACCCAGCCGGCGCCCGTCAACCTGCAGACGCTGCGCCATCTCGAGGAGCTCGGCTCCGCCCCCGACTTCATGGACAAGCTCGTGCGCGTTTTCATCGGCGACAACGAGCAGCTCTACCAGCGCATCGAGCGCGCGGTCGCCGGGCGCGACTACCCGGAGCTACGCACCCTGGTGCACGCCATGAAGGGCTCGTCGGCGAGCATGGGGACCGATCGCCTCACGCGCGCGTGCATCGGCTTCGAGAAGCTTTCCGACGCCGAGCTTCGCCTCCAGGCGCAGGGGCTGCTTCGCCAGCTCGGCGAAGAGCTCGCGCTCTCGCGGCAGCATCTCGAGAGCTACATTCAGGGCGCGCGCAAGTCCGCGGTATAGGCGGCGGTGTCCGGCATGGCCCTGGCCGGGGCTTCCCGCCGGCGACGGGTGTCCTCCGGAATCCCGGCGGCCTTGCGCAGGGCACGGGAGGTGAGGCCGCTGCCGTCCGGCTTCCAGCCTGGCGCCGCGAACATGTAGCCCAGCGCTTCGCGCAGCGAGCGGGCAGTGCGCAGGTCGCGTGCGAGCGCCATCCATTCCGCAAAGGCGATCTTGACCGGGTTGTTCGTGTCGATCTGGCGCACGAGCCCATACGTGATCGGCGCTCCCTCGCGCTCCTCGGCGAAGGTGCCGAACAGCTTGTCCCAGATGATCAGCACGCCGCCATAGTTGCGATCCAGGTATTCCGGCTCGGTGGCATGGTGCACCCGGTGGTGGGAAGGCGTGTTCATGAAGGACTCGAGGAAGCCGAGCTTGCCCACGGATTCGGTATGCAGCCAGAACTGGTAGAGCAGGCTCGCCGCATACGTGAGCATGACCGCGCGCGGGTCGAACCCGATCCAGCACACCGGGATGAGGAAGAGCCACGGGCCGGCGATGAACTGCGTCCAGCCCAGCCGGTACGCGACCGACAGCGTGATCTGCCGCGCCGAGTGGTGCACGCTGTGCTGCGCCCACATCCACCGGGCCTCGTGGCTGAAGCGGTGCAGCCAGTAGTAGGCGAGCTCGAGAGCGAAGAAGAGCGCGACCCACGACTCCCACCGGTCCATGGGAATGTCGAACGGGCGAAGCTCGTAGGCCGCGATGTACACGGCGAGCATCAGTCCCTTGACCGCAAGGTCCGACACCAGCCTTCCGATCGCCACGACGAGGTTCGATGCCGTCACCGCCCAGCTGTAGGGTCGATGGAGCACCCGCTGGTAGTAAAGGCCTTCGATCGCGATGGCGAGCATGAAGACGGGCAGCGCGAACAGATAAAGCTTCGATGCATCCATGATTCACCCCTTCAATAAGCGGAAGCAACGGCTAGACGGCGAGGGCAAGAGACTCCGCGCCGGCCACCGGTTGCGGCAGGGACGCCGGTGCCTCTTGCGCAGGGGCGGCGGACGCCTCGGCCGTGCGCTGCTGCTGCGCCCGCACGAGCCAGCTCATCATCTTCAGGTCCCGCTCGGTGAGCCGCAGCGCCGCGTCCACCCACGTGGCGACGACCTGGTCGAGCTCCGCCCGCGTGATCGGATTGACGATCTGGCGCAGCCGGTACACCGCCTGCGACCCGTTCTGGCGCCGCCGGTTGGCGGAGATCCATTGCTGCACCGCGGCCTCGCCCTGACCGTCCTCCGCCAGCACATCCACCACGCCCATCTCGTGGAGCTTCTGGGCCGAGTACAGCCGGCCCGAGAGGATCATCTCCTCGGCGGCGCGGATGCCGATGCGCCGGGCGAGAAGCTGGTAGGCCCCCATGCCGGGGAACAGGTTGAACATGATTTCCGGCAGGCCCATCTGGGCGCTTCTCTCCGCGACGATGACGTCGGAGGTCAGCGCGCACTCGAAGCCGCCGCCCAGCGCGTCGCCCTGCACCAGCGCGATGGTGGTGAGCGAGGGGCAGCCGTAGTTCACGATCCTCGCATGCAGATTGTCGATGCAGCGGGCAGCGTAGTTCTCGAGCGCGCGGCGCTCGCCGGCGCGGATGAGCAGCATGAAGAGCGCGAGATCGCCGCCCAGGTTGTAGACGCCCGGCGCGCGCGACGCGCCCACGTAGTAGCGCGCCTGCATCCACTCGCCTCCGATGCAGACGCGACCGCCGTTCGCCTCGAGCGCGGCATCGTGCTGGCGGATGTCGTGCAGGAGTCCCGGGTTGAAGCAGGGCGCGCCCTTGGGGTTCATGTAGCCCCAGATCGTGCCGCTCGAGGGCTCGAACTGCGTTTCGAGTTGAGTGCCGGGTTGGCCGTATTGAATTCGAAGACCGACCGCATCGTTCATGTTGCTCATGACGTCTCCTTCCCTAGAAGCGCCCCGGGGGCGGGGCAGTTATGGTTTCGGCTTCGCGCGCGCGGGCCTTGCCGGCGCACCCTCGATGCCTCCCGCGGACCATTAAACGCCCGTTTCAGTACCGCGTGCAATTGCCGGTTTTGACTGGAACTTTGGCTTGTTGTCCAGTAGCTACATCGGGTAAATTACGCGGCGAGGGGGACCCGTGTACGCAATCGTCTACAAATCCGACGGCTTTCCGGTATGTCGGCAGGTGGAGGGCGTCAGCCCCGATCCGGTAGTGACCTGGAACACCGAGGATGCGGCCAAGGCGTTCATCGCGGCGAAGGGCGCCGAGGGGGAGTTCCAGGCGGTCCAGCTGACCGACGAGGCCATGGACCGCATCGCGCAGGCGATGGGCTGCCCGGTAGAGTCGATGACCTTCGACCCCTACCCGGCCTGAACCGTCAGAATTCCAGGTTGTCGATGAGCCGCGTGGTCCCGAGGCGGGCCGCGGCGAGCACCACCCGCTCGGCATCCCGAGGCCCCGGAACCGCCAGGTCGCTCCTGCGGCGGACTTCCACGTAGTCGGGCTTCCAGCCTGCTGACGCGAGCTCGCTCATCGCCGCGTCGGCGCTCGCGCCTTGTGCGACGCTTCGCAGCACGCGCGCAAGATGGGGCGCTTCGGCGCGCTCGGCGGCGTCGAGGTAGGCGTTGCGCGAGCTCATCGCCAGGCCGTCGGGCTCGCGGACCGTCTCGCCCGCGACGATCTGCACCGGAAGGTTGAACTGGCGCACGAGCTGGCGCACGACGAGAAGCTGCTGGTAGTCCTTCTTGCCGAAGACCGCCAGGGCAGGCTGCACGCAGTTGAAAAGCTTGAGCACCACGGTCGCGACGCCGTCGAAGAAGCCGGGCCGGAAGCGCCCCTCGAGCTCGGCGCCCAGCGCGCCGGTGCTCACCCGGAAGGTCTGCGGCTCCGGGTACAGCGCGCGCTCGTCGGGCGTGAAGACGAGGCCGACGCCTTCGGCCCGGAGAAGCTCGCAGTCGCGCTCCAGCGTGCGCGGATAGCGGTCGAAGTCCTCGTTCGGGCCGAACTGCAGGCGGTTGACGAAGATGCTGACGGCGACCGTGGGCGCGAGGCTCCGCGCGAGGCGCACGAGCGAAAGATGCCCCTCGTGCAGGTTTCCCATGGTGGGCACGAAGGCGAGCGGCCCGGCGCTGCGCGCCGCGGCCCTCATCGCATCCGGGTCGGAGAAGACGCGCATCATGCGAGGCTGAAGAATTCGCGCCGCCCCTTCATCGCAAGCACGCGCGAGACGAGAAGCTCGAAGTCGGGGTCGCGATCCACGAAGTTGAGATTCTCGGAATTCACGATGAGAAGCGGCGATGCGGTGTAGTGGTAGAAGAAGCGGGCGTAGTTCTCGGCGAGAAGGGTCAGGTACTCGTCGCTGATGCCGCGCTCGAAGCCGGCGGCGCGGCGGCGCACCCGCTCGACGAGCGTGGCCGGCTGTGCCTGCAGGTAGATGACGAGGTCGGGCACCGGGGACTGGGGCCGCAGCGCCTCGTAGATCTTCTGGTAGAGCGCGAGCTCGTCGCCCGAGAGCGTGAGCCGCGCGAAAAGAGGGTCCTTGTCGAGCAGGAAGTCGCCGATGACGGCGCGGCCGAACATGTCCGGCTGCGCGAGCGGCTCCAGCATGCGCGCGCGCTGGAAGAGGAAGAAGAGCTGCGTGGGGAGCGCGTAGCGCGGCATGTCCTGGTAGAAGCGGGGGAGGAAGGGATTCTCCTCCGGCTGCTCGAGGACGAGGTCGCCGCCGAGGCGGGCGGCGAGGCGCCGGGCGAGGCTCGTCTTCCCCGCCCCGATGGGCCCCTCGACCACGATGTGCCTGAACCTATGCACGGAACACGAAGTAGACGGCGCCGACGATGCAGAGCGCGGCCCACAGATAGTCCAGCTTGAGCGGCTGCTTCATGTAGAGGATCGCGAAAGGCACGAACACCACCAGCGTGATGACCTCCTGCAGGATCTTAAGCTGGGGAAGCGACAGACGGGTGTATCCGACGCGGTTTGCCGGGACCTGCAGCAGGTATTCGAAGAGTGCGATGCCCCAGCTCGCGAGCGCGGCGATCCACCAGGGCTTGGCCGAGAGGTTCTTGAGGTGGGCGTACCAGGCGAACGTCATGAAGACGTTCGAGGCCACGAGGAGCGCCACCGAGATGACGATCGGCGAGGACTGCATGGTCAGGCCAGCCGCTCGACCCGCTGGCCGGCGCTCAGCGGGAGCCAGGCCCCGGCCGGACCGAGGCCGGGAATGGCGAGCCCGGCATCGAGCTCGAGGAGCGGGCGGAGCACGAATGCCCGCTCCTGCAGGCGCGGGTGCGGAACGGTGAGACGCTCGCTCTTCAGCTGGAGCGTGCCGTAGAGGAGGAGGTCGAGATCCAGCGTGCGCGGCGCGTTGGCGAAGGGGCGCTCGCGGCCGGGCGCGGCCTCCGGGCGCGGGAGCTGGTCGAGAAGGTCCTCGGGCGCGAGCTCCGTGTCGAGCCGAGCCACGGCATTGATGAAGTCGTCCTGTGCCGGCGCACCGGCGGGCTGGTCTCCGAGCGGGGCGCTGCGATAGAGCGAGGATCGGGCCAGAACTCGCGTCGCCGGCATGCGGTCCAGCTCGTCAAGGGCAAGCCGCACGTGCCGGAGGGGACCGTCGAGGTTCGACCCGAGCCCGACGTAGGCGATCGTCACGATGCATCCGCTGCAGCGGCGTCGGGCCGCTTCTTGCGACGCCGGCGCCGGCGCTTGCGCGGTGCCGTGTCGGGAAGGAGCATCGCCTTGCGGGTCTCCGCGTCCGCGCTCTGGAACGCGCGCCACCAGGCTTCCAGCTCCGCCGGTATCTCGCCGCTCGCCGCCCGCAAGGCGAGAAAGTCGTACGCCATGCGAAAGCGCGGCGCCTCGAGCAGGCGATAGGCGCGCTGCCCGCCGCGCTGCTCGAAGCGGGGCTGCATGGCCCACACCTCGCGCATCGTCGCCGTGAGCTTGCGGGTGATGGCCAGCTTCTCGCATTGCACGTCCAGGACCTCGTCCATGGCCGCTTCCAGCGCGGCGACCGGACGCTCGCCCCGCGCCTGGCGCGCCTTGGAGGCGGCCAGCACCTCGTGCCAGAGCAGGGCGGCGAAAAGGAAGGCCGGCGAGACCGGCCGTCCGGAGAGGACGCGCTCGTCGGTCTGGGCCAGCGCCAGCGTGACGAAGCGCTCGCCGAGCGGCTGCTCGAGAATCACGTCGAGGAGCGGCAGCAGGCCCTTGTGCAGGCCGACCTCGCGGAGCTGGCGCAGGCACGCGCTCGCGTGCCCGGAAAGAAGCAGCTTCAGCATCTCGTCGAAAAGCCTCGCCGGGGGCACCCGCTCCATGAGGGGCGCGAGCTTGGCGATCGGCTCGCGCGTCGCGGGGTCGAGCGTGAGCCCGAGCTTCGCTGCGAGGCGCACCGCCCGCAGCATGCGCACCGGATCCTCGCGGTAGCGCACCTCCGGGTCGCCGATCATGCGCAGCACCCGCTTCTTCAGGTCGGCAAGGCCGCCGTGGAAGTCGACGATCTCCTCCGTCTGCGGATCGAAGTAGAGCGCGTTTACCGTGAAATCGCGCCGCCGCGCGTCTTCCTCCTGCGTGCCGAACACGTTGTCGCGCAGCACCCGCCCATGCTCGTCCTTGTCGACGGTCTCGGGATCGGCCGCCCGGAAGGTCGAGACCTCGATCGTCTCCTGGCCGATCATGACGTGGACCAGCCGGAAGCGCCGGCCGATGATGAGGGCGCGCCGGAAGAGCGGCTTGACCTGCTCGGGACGCGCGTCGGTCGCGACATCGAAATCCTTCGGCGTCATGCCGAGCAGGAGGTCGCGGACCGCGCCGCCGACGACATAGGCGGAGAACCCCGCTTCGCGCAGCGTGGCGCACACCTTGGCCGCCGCCGGACTGATGGCCTCGCGGGAAAGCCCGTGCTTCTTGCGCGGGACTCGTGTCATTTCTGCCGAGGAAAGACCCAGAACCCGCCGGATGAATCTTTTTATCATTTAACCCGGTGATTTTAGAGAAATCACCGGCCATCCGCGCCGCTTGGCCTCGCCGGCAAGGCGGGAATCGGGGTCGACCGCCACGGGACTCGTGGCGAGCTCGAGGAGGGGCAGGTCGTTGTGCGAGTCGCTATAGCAGAAGCGCTCGGCGAAGTCCGAAAGCTGCCGCCCCTGCCCGGCAAGCCAGCCGTGAAGCCGCTCGACCTTGCCTTCCCGGAAGGACGGGACGCCTTGCACCTTGCCGGTGAAGCGACCCTCCCGCATCTCCGGCTCCGTCGCGATGAGCGCCTCAATGCCGAACTCGCGGGCGATGGGGCGGGTGACGAAACTGTTGGTGGCGGTAATGATCACGCAGAGGTCCCCGCTCTCGCGGTGGCGCGCCACCAGCGCGCGCGCGGCCGGCGTAATGGCCGGAACGATGCGGGACGCCATGAACTCGCCATGCCAGCGTTCGAGGTCTTCCGGGGCGTGCTCCGCGAGGGGGCGCAGCGCGAATCCGAGGTATTCGTGGATGTCGAGCGTGCCCGCGACGTACTGGTCAAAATAGCGCCGGTTCTGCGCCTCGTAGTCCTCCCGGTCGAGGATCCCGCGGTCGACGAGGAACTGCCCCCATTCGTAGTCGCTGTCGCAGGCGATCAGGGTGTTGTCGAGGTCGAACAGGGCGAGGCGCATCGGGCGCCCCGGATTCTACCGATCCTCGAGCGCTTCTTCGGCAGCTTGGGGGCGGCGCTAGAAGCGCCGGCGCAGGCCGATGCGGAAATCCTCGAGCCGCAACAGCGTGCCGGCTTCCCGCGAGTACGCACCCGCGCTGAGAGACCAGTCCTCGTCGAAGGCAAAGCGGCCGAACACGCCGTACTGCCGCGCCTCGATTCCGAAGATCGGGGCGGCAAGGTAGTCGCGACCCCGCTCGAACGACATGCCCAGGCTGTGCTCGCCCAGCGCATAGGACCAGCGAAATTGATCCGAAGGCGCGAAGCCGATCGTGTCGCGCCAGTTGCCCGGCGCGAGGAACCGCTCCCGTCCGGGGCTCAGCCAACCGCCCGCCAGCGACGGGTCGATGCCGAAGCCGCCGATCGCCGGATCGATGTCCCGGGCGGGAAGCCTCAGGCCGTCCTGCGCCATCGCCGGCAGGCAGGCGGATGCCAGAAGGCCAAGAAGAGCGAGTGTCCGGGTCCTCACGCGGTGCGAGCCTCAGCGTTGGTCCGGGCACTACTGTAGTCAGCCAGGCTTGCCTTGTCGAGGCACGAATGCACGGGACTGCGGCTCCGCAAGAGCCTCGCGCACCAGCGGAATGGTCAACGAGCGTTGATGCGCAAGGGAATATCGGTCGAGGTGCTCGAGCGCTCCGTTCAGGCTATGCAGATCGCGCGGCAGCCGGGTGAGAAGGTAACGGGCCACCTCGACCGGCAGCTCGAGCCCTCGGCGGGCGGCGTTCGCGCGCAGGTGCTCGATCTTCTGCGCCTCGGTGAGCGGCTTCAGCTCGTAGACGAGGCCCCACGCGAGCCGCGTGCGCAGGTCCTCGCGGAGCGCGAGCTGGTGAGGCGGCCTGCCTCCGGCGGCCAGCACGGCGGCGCGCCCGTCGCGCGCCGCGTTGATGGCGAGGAAGAGCGCCTGCTGTGCCGCTTCGTCGAGCGACTCGACGTCGTCGGCCACCATGAGCTGGGGATTCGCTCGGGCGGCAGCCTGGAGGAGATGGGTGCGGCCGCTGCCCGGCGCGCCCCAGAGGTAGATGATGGCCTCCGGAAGCTCGCCTGCCGCGAGCGCTTTCACGCGGGCGAAGGCCTCGCCGTTGGCGCCGGGCAGGAAGTTGCCGAGCGTCGCCTTCGGAGGCGGCGAGATCTCCAAAGGCAGCTGCTGCATGGGGCGTCGATGCTGCGTGGTCGAGTAGAATGCGAGACTCTAGCATGGCGAATCCCGGACTCTCCTATCGCGACGCCGGCGTGGACATCGACGCCGGCGACGCGCTTGTCGACGCCATCCGGCCGCTTGCCCGGCGGACGCTTCGGCCCGAGGTGCTCGCCGGCATCGGCGGCTTCGGCGCCCTCTTCGAGGTGCCGGCGAAGTTCCGCCAGCCCGTCCTCGTAGCGGGAACCGACGGCGTCGGCACGAAGCTCAAGCTCGCCTTCCAGCTCGACGGCCACGACACCGTCGGCATCGACCTCGTGGCGATGAGCGTGAACGACGTGCTCGTGCAGGGGGCCGAGCCGCTCTTCTTCCTCGACTACTTTGCCTGCGGCAAGCTCGAGCAGGGCGTCGCGGCACGCGTGGTGGCCGGCATCGCGCGCGGCTGCGAGCTCGCCGGCTGCGCGCTCATCGGCGGCGAGACGGCCGAGATGCCCGGCATGTA
>Ga0079224_100010906_pt1 | contig 12493 bp, 10 predicted proteins | sample Stecom2015_FD_80414 | JGI IMG/M metagenome (GOLD analysis project Ga0079224, IMG submission 80414) | Agricultural soil microbial communities from Utah to study Nitrogen management - Steer compost 2015 | ecosystem: Environmental > Terrestrial > Soil > Agricultural land | place: USA: Utah...
CATGACGCCGCGCGTTGTCTCGCGCCTGCAGAACTGTACGACGACGTGGCCCGGGCCGTGCTGGATCACCACGATGCGGTGATCCCCGGCCTGCCGGTCGTCGACACCCTCAAGGAGGTCGACGACGACGGGCGTGTGCGGGCCACGTTGTCACGCGCTCGGCTGCGCGCTATCCAGACGCCGCAGGGCTTTCGGCGCAGCCTGCTTTTGCGGGCCCACGCCGCGGCCGGCGCCGACGAAGCCCCCGATGACGCCTCGATGGTCGAGGCGCTCGGCGTGCCGGTGCAGGTCGTCACCGGGCATCCGGACGCCTTCAAGGTGACCCGGCCCCTCGACCTCGCCCTCGCAGAGATCGTCGCGGCACGATCACGACCAGCACCGAAGCCCGCACCGTGACACCGAGAGTCGGCATCGGCGTCGATGTGCACCCGCTCGAGGCCGGACGGCCGTGCTGGATCGCCGGACTGCTCTGGCCGGACGAGCCGGCCGGATGTGCCGGGCACTCCGACGGCGACGTGGCCGCGCACGCGGCCTGCGACGCGATGTTGTCGGCGGCGGGGCTGGGCGATCTGGGCTCGGTGTTCGGCTCGGACCGGCCCGAATGGGCCGGGGCGTCCGGAGTCGCCTTGCTGACCGAGGCGGCCCGACTCGTGCGGGCGGAGTCCTACGACATCGTCAACGTCGCCGTGCAGGTGATCGGGAACCGGCCGCGGGTCGGCAGCCGCCGTGCGGAGGCCGGGGCGACACTCTCGGCGGCCGTTGGAGCACCGGTCACTGTCAGCGGCACCACGACGGACGGGCTCGGGTTGACCGGCCGCGGCGAGGGCGTGGCCGCGATGGCCGTCGCCATGGTGTCCGGACCGTCACGAACCGGGGCGTAGTCGCAGTCCCTGCATGCCACCGTCGACGGCCAGCGACGTGCCGGTGACCGACGCCGCTGCCACCGGGTTCGCCAAGTAGGCGATAGCGGCCGCGACATCGTGAGCCGAGACGAGGCGACCGGTGGGTTGCCGGGCCTCCAGCGCCGCTCGCTCGGCCGCCGGGTCGTCCGCGGCGTCGAGGAGCCGGGCGACCCACGGCGTGTCGGCGGTGCCGGGGGTCACGCAGTTGACCCGGATTCCGTCGCGAACGTGGTCTGCGGCCATCGCCAGCGTGAGCGAGAGGACCGCGCCTTTGCTGGCGCTGTACAGCGCTCGCTGCGGCAAGCCCGCCGTGGCCGCGATGGAACAGGTGTTGACGATGGCGGCATGGCGTGACGAGCGCAGGTACGGCAACGCCGCACGACTCACCCGGGCCATGCCGAACACGTTGACGTCGAAGACCCGCAGCCACTCGTCGTCGTCGTTGTCGGCCACGGTTCCCGCTGCTCCGATGCCGGCGTTGTTGACGAGGATGTCGAGGCCGCCGAATCGGGCCGCGGCGTCGTCGACGGCTGAGCGCACCGAGGCGTCGTCGGTCACGTCGCAGCGCAGGGGGACCAGGGCGGCCGGTACGTCGTCGATCACCCGGTCGAGGACGGCGACCTGAGCACCCTGCTTGGCCAACAGGGTGGCGGTAGCCAGTCCGATACCTGAAGCGCCGCCGGTGACCACGGCAGAGCGGCCGTCGAAGTCGCCCATCATCTGCTCCCGACTGTCGAGGATGTTTCCACGAGACATCCTATGATAAGGCCGGATCAGTGGTCTGTCCGGTCACCTGAGCCATGGCAATACTGCGCGTTCATGCGATACTGGTCGAAATTCATCGGATGTCCCAGCGTTACCGCGAACCTCAGAAAGGTCTCCGGATGAGCATCATCGCCGCGATCGAGACGTCGGATCTGCGCTTCGCCACGTCGCGATTCCTCGACGGGTCCGACGCCATGAACCCGGACCCGGACTATTCGGCCGCGTATGTCACTGTACGCACCGACGCCGCCGACGAGCTGGAGGGTCATGGCTTCGTCTTCACGATCGGCCGGGGCAACGACGTGCAGGTCGCTGCCATCGACGCGCTGCGTCCGCTGGTGCTCGGGCGCGACGTGGAGGCGATGATCGCCGATCTCGGTGGCCTGTGGCGCGAGCTCGTGCACGATTCTCAGTTGCGCTGGCTCGGACCGGAGAAGGGCGTCATGCACATGGCGATCGGCGCCGTCGTCAACGCCATGTGGGACCTGCGGGCCAAGCGCGAGGGCAAGCCGCTGTGGCAGGTCCTCGCTGAACTGTCGCCGGCCGAGATCGTCGATCTGGTCGACTTCCGCTACCTCACCGACGTGCTCGACCGCACCGAGGCGCTGCGGCTCTTGGAGCGGATGAGCGACGGCCGCGCTGAGCGCATGGCCAACCTTCGTACGCAGGGTTTCCCCGCCTACACCACGACGCCCGGCTGGCTCGGCTACGACGACCAGAAGCTGGCCCGCCTGGCCGGCGAAGCCGTCGAGGACGGGTTCACGCTGATCAAGCTGAAGGTCGGCGCCGACCTCGACGACGACCGGCGCCGGCTGGCCCTCGCCCGCGACGTGGTCGGCCCGGACATCCGTATCGCCATCGACGCCAACCAGCGTTGGGGCGTCGACGACGCCGTGCGCTGGATCAAGGAGCTCGCCGAGTTCGACCTGGCGTGGGTCGAGGAGCCGACCAGCCCGGACGACATCCTGGGGCATGCGGCCATCGCCGAGCGGATCGCGCCGATCCGGGTCGCCACCGGCGAGCACGTCGCCAACCGGGTCATGTTCAAACAGTTACTCCAGGTCGGGGGGACACAGGTCGTCCAGATCGACGCGACCCGAGTCGCCGGCGTGAACGAGAACATCGCCATCCTCCTGCTCGCGGCGAAGTTCGGCGTTCCGGTGTGCCCGCATGCCGGTGGCGTCGGGCTGTGCGAAGTCGTGCAGCACCTGGCGATGTTCGACTACGTGGCCGTCGGCGGCAGTATGGCCGGGCGCACGATCGAGCACGTCGATCATCTGCATGAGCACTTCACCACCCCGGTACGCGTCGACCGCGGCCGATACGTCGCGCCGTCCGAGCCTGGCAGTGGTGCGCAGATCATCGCTTCGTCCCGAGACTCCTTCCGCTTCCCCGACGGTCCGGAGTGGTCGAACGGGTCGTGATGCCGCTGTCACGGTAGGTCGGCCGCGCGCCTGATCCACAACTCGACGCCGGCGATGTGCACGGTCGTCCACGACCGGGCCACGTCGGCAGCGCCCTCAGCCAGAGCGTCGACGATGGCGCGATGCTCGGCGATGGTCCGGTCGACGGCGCTGGCCTCGGTGATGGCGCGCCACACGCGGGCCCGCGAGGTGTCGCTGGACAAGCCCTCGAGCAGCCGGGCGAGGTACTCGTTGCCGGATGAGGTGTTGATCAGCCGGTGGAACTCCGCGTCGAGTTCGACGAGCTCGTCGACGTCCTCGGCCTTCTCGGCCGCGGTGTTGAGTTCGCGCAGGCAAGCGATGGTCTCGGCATCGATCCGTTGCGCGGCCAGTTCGACGGCGGCCGGCTCGAGGATGCGCCGGACGTGCAGCAGATCGAGCACCGAGTCGTCCTGATGCAGGTCGACGACGAACGACAGCGCCTCGAGCAGCAAGCCCGGTTCGAGGCTCGTCACGTACGTGCCATCGCCTTGCCGGACGTCGAGCACCCGGATCAGCTCCAGCGCCTTGACCGCCTCGCGCAACGAGTTCCGTGACAGCCCGAGGCGCTCGCCGAGTTCCTTCTCCGGCGGCAGGCGATCACCGGGACGCAGCTCGCCGGTGACGATCATCGCTTTGAGCTTGTCGATCGCTTCATCAGTGACGGCCATATGAGTCAGAGTCTCACGTCAGGCCCCGCTGAGGTCGGATCGCCGGGGGTGCCCCGGTGTGGTGGTCCGGTGGGTGACCTCCGGACGGATCTCCGCACGTGAACGGCGCCGTGGCCACGGAACGGGCGGCAGCCGCAACACCGTCACCGAAACCATCAGGGCCAGCGCGCCGAGGGCCCAGCCACCGGGGATGTCGCTGAGCCAGTGGTAGTCCAGCGCCGTCATGAGCGCGCCGGACACGAACACCGCCACGGCGGCCGGCTTGATCCAGCGGCGGAACCGTACCGGGTCGGGCTTGAGGCCCTGCTGGCCGAACAAGACGACGACCAGCAGGAGCCAGGTGAGCGTCGCATTCGCCGTGTGCCCGGACGGGAAGGCCTGGCCGACGCCGTACAAGACGTCCTCGCCGCTGGCCGGCGGGGTGCGGCTCAGGCCGAACTTGATCCAGTACCCGATGAAGAAGACCGTCGCCAAGCCTGCGCCGATGGCGATCAGCGGGCGGAGGCTACGCTGCTTGTACGCGACCCACGCCCCGACGCCCACGATGATGGGCAGGGTGTAGAGCCGTTGTCCGCCGAGGCTGGCGAGCGCGTTGAGGATGCTACGCGGCCAGCCGGTCGGCTGTCGGGCGTCCAGATAGACGTGAACGGGCCAGTCCCAGGCCTTGAACGGCCCCTCGATGGCGATCTGCCAGGTCATCAGCCCGAGTACGCCGGCCGCGAGCAGGCCCAGCAGAGCTGACGCCGCCCAAGGGGGCATGCGCCGCCGGTCATTCGAGCGATTCGGCTCGATCACGTCAGGCGCTCCATCGGGCAGGTCAGTGGTCATGGCAGGGCGTCATCGGTGGCATGGCTCACGACCATTGTCCCCCATTCCCGGCTGAGTCGCCGTGATGGTGTGGTGTACCGCCATGCAATGGCTACCCTTGTCCGGTGAGTCTTCGCCTGTACGACACAGCCAGTGGTGCAATCCGCGACTTCGTCCCGATCGTCCCCGGGCGCGTCGGGATCTACCACTGTGGGCTGACCGTGCAGGGCCCACCGCACGTGGGTCACATCCGCAAGGAGGTCGTCTTCGACGTCCTGCGACGCTGGATGGAGTACGCGGGATACGAGGTCACCATCGTCGCCAACGTCACCGACATCGAGGACAAGATCCTCGCGAAGTCCGCCGAGGCCGGCCGGCCGTGGTGGGCGTGGGCCTACGAGAACGAGCGTGCACTCGACGCCGCGTACGAGATCCTCGGCTGCACACCTGCCACGTACCAGCCACGGGCGACCGGACACATCCCGGAGATGCTCGAGTTGATCGATGAACTCATCGGGCGTGGTCATGCCTACGCCGCCACCGACGGCTCGGCCGACGTCTACTTCGACGTGCGGTCCTGGCCGGCCTACGGCGAACTGTCCGGGCAGAAGGTCGACGAGATGGAGCCGGCAGCGGACGCCGATCCACGCGGCAAGCGCGACCCGCGTGATTTCGCGCTGTGGAAGGGGCACAAGCCGGATGAACCGGAGTCGGCGTCGTGGCGTAGCCCGTACGGGCGCGGGCGGCCGGGCTGGCACCTGGAGTGCTCGGCGATGGCGGCCAAGTACCTGGGGACCGAGTTCGACATCCATGGCGGCGGTATCGACCTGCGTTTCCCACACCACGAGAACGAGTTGGCCCAGTCTCGCGCGGCTGGACAGGCCTTCGCACGGTACTGGATGCACAACGCCTGGGTGACCACCGCCGGCGAGAAGATGAGCAAGTCGCTGGGCAATTCGTTGCTGGTGTCCGACGTGGTCCGGCGGGTGCGCCCGATCGAACTCCGGTACTACCTCGTGGCCGCGCACTACCGCAGTCACGTCGAGTTCTCCGAGGAGGCGCTCACGGACGCAGCCGCGGCCTTCCGGCGTATCGAGGGCTACGTCGTGCGCGCCTCGGAAGTCGTCGACGGGGTCCACGCAGGCGTCGAGGTGCCCCCCGCCTTCGGCGAGGCGATGGATGACGACCTGTCGGTGCCGCAGGCGCTGGCGGTGGTGTTCGACACCGTTCGTGAGGGCAACCGGATGCTCTCGGCCGGCGAGCGTGACGGATTGCGGGACAACCTCGCCTCCGTCCGCGCGATGCTCGGGGTTCTGGGTCTCGACCCGTTGGCTGACCCGTGGGTCGGCCTCGACTCCGTCGGCAGCAGCGGCGAACGGCTACGTGAGGTGGTGGACGCTTTGGTGCGCGCCCTGCTCGAACAACGCCAGGCCGCGCGCGCCAACAAGGACTTCGCCACCGCCGATGCCCTGCGTGACCAGCTCAGAGCCGCCGGAATCATCGTCGAGGACAGCCCGGACGGCGTGCGCTGGGAACTGAGCGACCCGACGAGCCCGGGACGTGAGCGCTGATGGCCGGCAACTCGCGGCGCAAGGGCGCGATGCGCAAAGAGGGCACCAAGAAGGGCATGGTGGTCGGCTCCGGCGGCCAACGCCGTCGGGCGTTGAAGGGCAAGGGACCGACCCCGGCGGCGAAGGACCGAACCGGGCATCCCAAGGCGCGGCAGGCGGCAGCGGCCGCGGCCAAAGGCAGGACCAACCGGGCGGCTCCACGCGCGGGTGGACGGGCGGGTTCGGCCGAGGTGGTCTTCGGGCGTAACGCCGTCGTCGAGGCGATGCGTGCCGAGGTGCCGGCCAAGACGCTGCACGTCGGCGAACGTCTCGACAGCGACCCCCGGGTGCGCGAGTCGCTCGAGCTGGCCGTGGCCCAGGGCGTGCCGATCCTCGAGATCTCTCGCGCCGAACTCGACCGCATCTGCGGCGGTGGGGTGCACCAAGGGCTGGCTCTGACACTTCCGCCGTACACCTATGCGCACCCCGATGACCTCGTCATCGCCGCACACGAGACCGGCCAGACCCCGCTGATCGTCGCCGTCGACGGCGTCACCGACCCCCGGAACCTGGGCGCGGTCGTGCGCTCGGCGGCGGCGTTCGGTGCCCACGGTGTGGTCATACCCGAGCGGCGCAGCGCCGGGATGACCGCGGGTGCCTGGAAGACCTCTGCAGGCGCGGCGGCGAGCACTCCGGTGGCCCGGGCCACGAATCTGGCGCGAGCGCTCCGGTCCTTCCAGGAGGCCGGCCTGTTCGTCGTCGGTCTCGACGGCGAAGGCGAGACGACCCTCGACGCTGCTGACGTCCTCGACCAGCCGCTGTGCCTCGTCGTCGGCTCGGAGGACTCGGGTATGTCGCGAGTGGTGGCCGAAGCCTGCGATCTGGTGGTGCGCATTCCCATCGGTGACGCGGTCGAATCGCTCAACGCCGGGGTCGCGGCCGGCGTCGCGCTGTACGAGATCACCCGCGCCAGGGCGGCGTCGGAGCCACGGTAGGCTGAAGTCCGCCGGGCACGTGTGGCGCGGGTCACCATCCTTCGTTGACGTGCACGGACCGTAACGACCAACGCCGGCGGATGATCTCCGGCCGGCGCGAGCCGTGGAGGTACGACGACGTGCCGGTGCACCGGTTGCTGCCAACGCCCGAGGCCCGCGATCTACTCGACCTGGTCGGCGAGATCGCTGAGCGCGAGCTCCGCCCCGCTGCCGGTGCTGCCGAGGAGGCCGGACGCTTTCCCCGCGACACCATCCGCACCCTCGGGCGTGCGGGACTGCTGGGCCTGCCCTACGACGACGAGTTCGGCGGCGGTGACCAGCCGGCCGAGGTGTACCTCGAGGTGCTCGAGGAACTGGGTACCGCGTGGGCGAGCGTGGGGCTCGCGGTGAGCGTGCATGGCCTGTCGTGTTGGCCGGTGGCCACGTACGGCACGCCGGAGCAGCGCAAACGCTGGCTGCCGGAGATGATCGGCGGCGAGTTGCTCGGCGCCTACTGCCTGTCCGAGCCGCATTCGGGCTCCGACGCCGGTGCGTTGACCACACGTGCCGTGCGTGACGGCGACAGCTACGTCCTGACCGGCACCAAGGCATGGATCACCCACGCCGGCGTCGCCGACTACTACAGCGTCTTCGCCCGCACCTCCGACGACGGCCCGCGCGGCATCTCCTGCTTCCTCGTCCCCGCCGACGTCGAAGGACTCTCGATCGGTACCCCTGAGCGCAAAATGGGGCTGATGGCATCGCCGACCGCCGTGGTCCACCTCGACGGCGTCCGGATCTCGGCTGACCGCCGGATCGGCGACGAAGGCGCGGGCTTCGGCATCGCTCTCGAGGCCCTCGACACCGGGCGGCTCGGTGTCGCGGCGGTCGCGACCGGGCTGGCTCAGGCCGCACTCGACTCCGCCGTCGAGTACGCCAAGCAGCGCGAGCAGTTCGGCCAGGCCATCATCGACCACCAGGGCGTGGGATTCATGCTGGCCGATCTGGCCGCGGCCGTGCAGGCGGCGCGGGCGGTCTACCTCGCCGCGGCGCGGCGGCGCGATGCCGACCTGAGCTACCGCACCGAGGCGTCGGTCGCCAAGCTCATCGCAACCGACGCCGCGATGCGAGCTACCACTGACGCCGTACAGGTCTTCGGCGGTGCGGGATACACCCGCGACTTCCCGGTCGAACGCTACTTCCGTGAGGCGAAGGCCATGCAGATCTTCGAAGGCACGAACCAGATCCAGCGCCTGGTCATCGCCCGCTCCCTGGCGCGTGGCTAGGCTGCCTGTTCGAGGTAGGGAAGTAGCTGCTCGAGCGCATACGGGATCGACAGTGGCGACGGTGTGTTCAGGCCGACGATGGTGGCGTAATCCAGGACGGCCACCGTGCCGGGGAGCTGTTCGAAGCCCGCGATGTCGGCGAGGTCGGCTTCGTCGCCGCCGTTGATCAAGAACGCCAGAAAGTCCGCTCTGAGCAGGTCGGAGCGTTCGGTGCTGACGTTGATCCGCGTCTGCCCGGTCTTCTCGCCGTGGTCGCGCACCGGCGGGTACATCGTCATGCCCAGTTGCTGGAAGAACACGCTGGAGCCGTCCGCTTCGTCGGCGACGATGTAGATCGCGTCGCCCACGACGTACTGGGCCAGGGCGAACGTCTTGTTCCGCAGGCCGGGAAGGTCGTCGGCCACGGCGGCGACCTGCTCGTCCACCGATGCGACGAGCTCGTCCGCGGCCTCGGGATCGGCCAGCACCTCCCCAGCGGTGTGGACGAGATCCTGCCACGGCTCGACCTGTGCGGCGTCGAGGGTCGCGATGGTCGGCGCGATCTGCGCGAGCTGGTCATAGACGGCCTCGTCGGTGATCGAGTAGGTGCCGACGATGAGGTCGGGCTGCAACTCCGCGATCTGCTCGACCGGCACGCCGTCGGCCATGTTCAGCGCCTCGGCTGAAGCCGGCAGATCCTGCCACGGCACGCCGGACTCCGGCATGTTCGGGTCCACCGCATAGCCCACCGGCTCCACGCCCATGGCGAGCATGACGTCGGTCCATTGCACGTCGAGGGTGACGATCCGCTCCGGAGCGGGCTCGACCTCCGTCGTGCCGAACTGGTGCTCGACGGTGACTACGTCGGCACCAGTTCGGGTGTCGGTCGCGGGGTCCTCGTCATCGGTGCCACAGGCGCTGAGGCCTAAGGCGCCGATGAGCAGCGCCGTGAGCACCACCATGCTGTGCCGGTTGAGGATGCTGCGCATGAGGTCAGCCTAACCTAACTTTCGGCTGACGCGACGGTCTGGGTGTAGGAGTTCTTGCACCTCTTTGACCTGCGCAGACGGCGGGCGCTGTGGTGCGGCCGCTATGCACCACCATGCCTCCCTCACCAGCAATAGGCTTGCAACCCTGTTCCTGCTGCAATTCGCCTCGTGATGTTCACAATCGACGACGTGGACCTCAAGTTTCGATGGACGAGTCGTCCGAGTCGATGCTGCGGCGCAGCACGATCAAAGCGGCCAGCCCGAAGACAGCCAGTACGACCGTTCCGAATGTCGCGACGGTGGTCAGGCCTTCGGTGAACGCCGCGCGTGCGGAGCCCAGCAGGGGGACGGCCACGTCGGCCGGCAGGTGCTCCGCGGCTGCGACTGCGCCGGCCAGAGTGTCGCGGCTGGCAGCCGCGAGCTCGCTGGGCAGGCCGGCCGGCACGGTCACCGAATCCCGGTAGATCATGGTGCCGAGGCTGCCGAGCATCGCGATACCGATGGCGATGCCGAACTCGCCACTCGTCTCCGACATCGAGGCCGCCGACCCGGCACGCGAGGGCGGCACCGAACCGACGACGATGTCGGTCACCAGGGCCGCGCCGGGGCCGAGCCCCAGCGTCGCGATGGCCAGGCCGGTGACGACGACGCCGAGCCCGCCACTCGAGCTGGCCTGGGTCAGCACCACGAATCCGATGGCGGTGAAGATCATGCCGCCTCCGATGACCTGGGCGCGGCCGACCCGTTGGGCCAGCGCGGGCGCGAGCATCGACCCGACGATCATGCCCGCGGCCGGGGGGACCAGCCACGACCCCGCGGCGAGCGGCGTCAGCCCCTCGACCAGCTGCAGGTACATGCTGATGAACAGGAACATCCCGCCCATGACGACGGCGCCGACCATCATGACGCCGATCGCCGTGGTGAACGTCCGGTTGGCGAACAGGCGCAGGTCCAGGAGCGGACTGGCCAGCCGCAGCTGACGGCGGACGAAGGCGAGGCCGATCACGAGGCCGGCGGCGATGCTGACGACGGGAGTGGTCTGCATCCCGTCCTTGGCCAGATCCTTCAGGCCGTAGATCACCGGGAGGATGGTGCCCAGCGACAGCGCGACGCTGGCAAGGTCGATGCGCCCGGCGCTGGCGTCGCGGTGTTCTGGCAGCAGGATCGGCGCAGCGACCAACAGAATGACCATGACCGGCACACCCAGCAGGAACGCCGAGCCCCACCAGAACCACTGGAGGAGCACGCCCCCGACCACGGGGCCGATGGCGGTGCCGCCCATGAAGCAGCTGATCCACACACTGATCGCGACCGAACGCTGCTTGGCGTCCAGGAACATGTTGCTGATCAGGCCCAGTGTCGACGGCATCAGCGTCGCCCCGGCGATGCCCAGCAGCATGCGCGTGGCGATGAGCATCTCGGCGCTGCTCGAATAGGCCGCGACCACCGAGGCCACCCCGAACGCGGCTGCGCCGATCATGAGCAGCTTACGGCGTCCGATGCGGTCGCCCAGGGTGCCCATCGTGATCAGGAAGCCGGCCACCATGAAGCCGTAGATGTCGGTGATCCAGAGCAGTTGAGTGCTGCTCGGGGCAAGATCGGCAGTGAGGTGGGGCAGGGCGAGGTACAGCACGCTCATGTCGAGCGAGAGCAACAGGGTGGGCAGAGCCAGCACCGCCAGCCCGATCCACTCACGCCGCCCCGCCCGCTGGTCGCGCTCTGCGGCGATGATCGTCGTCACGGTAGTCCCTCTCGATGGTCCGGATGAAGTTCGTGCCCTTCACCCGGTACGTCGGGGGAGCCGCTCGAAAATCGACGTAGGCGGCAAAAAAATGACCCACGTCACATCACTTGGGATGTGACGTGGGTCGTGTGGAGCGTCAGCCGGCCTGGTTCGCTCGCCTGCTGAGGACGAACGCGCCCGCGGCGGCGCCGAACAGGCCGAGGCCGAGGCCGGCCAGGGTGTTCATCCCGGCACCGGTGTCGGGCAGGTCGTCGTCATCGTCCGGCGGCGTGGTCTCGGTCGCCGTGGGTTCCGGGGTGGACGACTCCGTCGGCGTCTCTGTCTCGGTCGGGCTCGGCGTCTCGGTGGGCGTCGGGGTCTCCGTCGGAGTCGGCGTCTCGGTGGGCGTCGGGGTCTCCGTCGGAGTCGGCGTCTCGGTCGGAGTCGGCGTCTCGGTCGGCTCCGGCGTGCAGTCCTGCTCGGCGATGATGTCGATGCCCTTGTGCACCAGATCCTGCGGCGGGTTACCCGTGCTTGCGTGCATGACGTCGATCGGCACTCGGCCACACTCGGCGTCGGGGTCGTCGACGGCGTGCTTGTCCGGCGTGGACACGATGCCCGGGCCCTCGACGAAATCGCCCTCGATCTGGACCTGGTTGTACGGCTGCTCAGCCAGGTTCTCCGGGCTCAGGAACGTCAGCTGGGTCGCGCCTGGCTCGTTGTTGTGCGCGATGATGAAGGCTTCGAGTTCGTCGGAGTACTGCCAGTCGGCCGAGAATGCGTTGACCACCGAGAAGCTACGCGAGTTCTCCTCGGAGTAGGGCTGCCAGCCGTCGGCGGTGAACACCTCGGTGTCGTCGAACGTCGGCGTCGGCGAGCGCCACGCGAACTGCCCGGCGCCGTTGGGTTCCGTTCCGGCGCCGGTCGTGTCGGTGAAGATCATGTAGAACATGCCGTCGACATAGGTCACGCTGGGCTGTCCGGCGCCGTAGTCGTTGCCGTTGTCGACCTGGTGCGACGGGACGACGATCGGGCCGTCGTGGAAGCGTTCCCAGCTGATGCCGTCGGTGCTGCGGGCCACCCCGATGGTGGTCTCCTTGTCCGCCGGGTCGCCGCTTTGATCGTCGCGCGCGGCGCCGTAGTACATGTAGTACGTGCCGTCGACCTTGACCACGGACGGATCACACGTGTGCTGAGAGTCGAACGTGCCGGTACCGGTGCCACCGAAGACGACCAGCGGGTCGCCGCCGCCGGGCGCCGTGAACGGCCCGCTGGGGCTGGTGGACTCGGCGTAGAGAATGTCATCGCCCGGGACGGGGTCCTGCCCGTCCACGACGCCGCAGTACCACAGCCGGTAGCGGCCGTCGTCGTGGATGACAGCCGGTGCGTACTCGTAAGCGCTGAG